>Ga0209006_10001500_pt1 | contig 21155 bp, 19 predicted proteins | sample JacPin_JW_Ref_O2_FD_188567 | JGI IMG/M metagenome (GOLD analysis project Ga0209006, IMG submission 188567) | Forest soil microbial communities from Algoma, Ontario, Canada - Jack Pine, Ontario site 1_JW_Ref_O2 (SPAdes) (version 2) | ecosystem: Environmental > Terrestrial > Soil > Boreal... | reverse complement strand
CGGCTGGCGGAGAATTTGCCGCCCGTTTGGGCCGATCGCATTCAGCTCCAGCAACTCGTGCTCAATCTGTTGATCAACGCGATCGAAGCCATGAGCGGAACGAGCGAAGGGGTACGCGAGTTACTGATCAGCTCGGAAAAGGGACCCCGCGGCACGGTGCTTGTGGCAGTGCGGGATTCCGGACCCGGATTTCCACCGGAAAGCGCAGACCGGCTGTTTGAGCCCTTCTACACGACGAAACCCGGAGGCCTGGGCATGGGCCTGTCGATCTGCCATTCAATCATTGAAATTCATCAAGGGCGGTTGTGGGTCAGCGCGAACCAGCCGCGTGGCGCTGTCGTTCAATTTACACTACCCGTATTCGCGCCGGGGGTAATCAACGAGACTTGAGTGCCGGCGATTATCGTCCGGAAGCTGGCAGGTTTCCACGCCTCTATCCCCCGCGCAGGGCCTTCTGCAAACAATCAAGGAATCGTTGACCCTGAAGATCCAGAGGTTTGTGCAGGAAGCCGACGGCTCCGGCCTTCGTCGCTTTTGTTCGAACGGCCTCGTCCGGGTAGGCAGTTACGAAAATGACAGGTATATCGAGACCCAGATGAGATAAACGCTGCTGCAGCTCCAGGCCTGTCACGTTTGGCATTTGCACGTCCACGATCAGGCAGCGGGTTTCCTTCACCCAGGTGGATTGCAAATAGCACTCGGCTGACTCGAACGTACGAGCGGCAAAGCCGTACGATCGCACGAGCTGTTCCAGGGCTCTACGAAAAAAAGGATCGTCGTCAACAATCGATATGAGCGGAATCTCTGTCAACCGGACCGTTCCACCCTTTGAGTGAGAAAGCGCCTAGCCGGCTTGAATCAACATTGCCACGACCGGGCCATGTGGAAAATACGACCTGTGTGTTAGTTGTCCTGCTTTTCTTGGCCGCGAACGCCGAGGTTTTCGGCAACAAGCACCAGATCTGCCAGCGATCTCGTACCCATTTTTCGCATGACGTGGCCGCGGTGAATCTTCACTGTCATCTCGCTGATGCCGATCCTGGCGGCGACTTCCTTGTTCATGAGGCCGGCGGTAACCAGTGACATCACCTGGCGCTCGCGCGGGGTCAGCGACTCGAACCCGGCTCGCATGTCCGAGTTGGACCTTTCTTCGCGAAGACGCTTTCGATCGCGCTCAAGCGCTCCGGTCACTGCCTCGAGCATTTCCTGGTCGCGGAATGGCTTGGTCAGGAAGTCGACCGCGCCAGCCTTCATGGCCTTGACCGACATCGGAACATCGCCGTAGCCCGTTACAAAGATGATAGGCAGGCTGACGCCCAATCGGCCGAGTTCGGCTTGCAGGTCGAAGCCACTCACCCGCGGCAGTCTTACATCCAGGACGAGGCAACTCGGGACGGTGGGTAGCGGATGTTCAAGCAGTTCTGTCGCGGATGCATATACTTTCACGCTCAGTCCGACTGAACGGAACAAGCTGCTGAGTGCGCCGCGCGTAAGCGGATCGTCGTCGATTACAAATACGATCGACTCCTCTTCAGGCGGGGCCTGGGAAGCAGGAGGCACGGCTCTGATCATCGCCCGAGTTTCCCTTTCAGATAGCAAGAATTCCCTTTTCGGATAACGTGGGCAATAGCTATTTTAGCAGGACTGTCTTGCCAGTCCGTGGACTCCGTCCGTGTCAAGCCCATTAAGCAAGCCCGGGAAGACTGATTAATTCAGAGGGCGCAGCGGGTTGCAGTGCCGGCAGACAGGCCGGCAATTGTTCTTCGATCAGAAAGGATTTTCACCAAGGCAACGGTCGCTGTGGTCATCGGGGCGACCGCCGCCGCAAGCGAGGGCAGTCAATTTCTTCAAACCTCGATGGATGTTTATCTTGACGAGCGCCGCGGATTGGCCGGTTGCGTCAGATGCACGTGCGATGCTGAGGCCCCTCAATTTCACGAGGCGGATCACATTTGCTTGCGCAGGTTTTAGCCGGCAAAGTAGATTGTCCAGCGCGGCCGCGTTTAAGGTAGCTTCCCCGTGATCCTCGATTGATATTTCCTCGTCGAGCGAAAGTGCGGCGAAACGAGACGCGTCACGAATGCGGTCGATCCACTTATAGCGCGCAATCGCCATAACCCACGGCCCGAAAGGCCTTGAAGGCGCGTAGGTATGACGTTTGGAGTGAATCGCCAGCAGTGCCTCTTGTGTTGCATCCTCGGCTGCCGGGTGGGGAAGCCGACGTGCGTAGTAGCGGCGGAGCCATGCGTTTAATTCTCGGAGCAGTTGTTCGTAGAGCTGGCCTTCACCAGCTTGCGCGGCGATCATGAGACGACCCCATCGCTCCGAGCGCCTGTCCCAATTCTCCGATTGGACCACCGTCCGTGCCGGCTGGCCTGGACGAATTCCAAAATCGCAGGACGACGGCCTCTGAGCAGTATCAGTTAGCCGTCGCGGCAAACCTGACGTTAGAGGGTCGACAGTGCAATTGGGCAGGGTATTCATTGGCGAAGCTCCTCTCGACGGAATCAAGCAGGGAATTCCGGCGTGCGCGCGTAAACATTCACGGCGGGCGCGCCCGGCTTCAGCTTGTCCTTTCAGCCGGCCGCACGAGGTTGCGAACAGCTCCCTTGTCCGCCCATAACCGAACAGAATCCGCTCGGGAAAGCGGTTCGACCGGATCGAGCCGGAACCGAGGAACCTGCGTGACCAGGACAATCCGCTGCCGCGAGGGAAAGGTAAGTGGCTCGAACGTGTTCTGCCATTACGCAGAAGGCGTAGCCGATACGTCCTTGGTTTCCTTCGGCCGATTCGAGGGAGCTATTGGAACCGAGGGCTTGTCAGGCTCATCGGCAGCCGCATGACGCGCCGGGGGGATGCGGCATACGAGAAATTGCTACCAACGGAATCCACTCTGTAACCGAACCGGCGCAGCCCACGAAAGATAGGCATGTGAATCGAATCGGACGCGACTGGAGGCGGACACGTCGGCTTTTCGATCTATGAGCGCGACCGGTATTCGTCTGCGATCTGCAAGGAGATACAAAGATATGACAAACGAGACAGACATCGAACGTCGCACATTGCTCCGCGCAATTGCGACGGTTTCGTGCGCCGCCTCAATGTCGACAGTTCTGTCCGGAGAAGCGGCGGCTCAACCGAAGAATGAGTCGCGCATGAATAAATCGAAGAGCCGCGCGACGATCATCCTGGCGCATGGCGCGTGGGCGGATGGATCGAGCTGGAATGCGGTTATTCGACCACTGCAATCGATGGGGTTACCGGTGATAGCGGCCCCACTACCCCTAACCAGCTTCGGTGACGACGTTGCTGCGCTCGATCGGACGCTTGAGCGAACCGAGGGGCCAGTGATCCTGGCGGCGCATGCCTACGCAGGAGCAGTTATCTCGGCGTGTACTAGCGAGAGGGTCAAATCCCTCGTTTTCATCGCGGCGCTGGCGCCGGATGAGGGCGAAACTGTCGGCGACGTGTTCTACCGGCTACCAGCACCTCCGGATACTGCAAAAGTTGCCCCAGACGCCAACGGCCTGATCTGGATGGCCGAGGAGGATTTCGGCAAGGCGTTCGCGCAACACGCTAAGCCCGCAGAAGCGCACATGCTCTATGCGACGCAACGCCCGATAAATATCGCCTGCATCAAACAACCGGTACCGAAGCCGGGCTGGAAGACTAGGCCATCATGGTTCCTTGTTGCCGAAGAAGACCGGATGATCAATCCCGAGACGGAGCACTTCATGGCGACCCGGATGAAAGCACGAATATATTCGCGGAAAGTCGACCATGCTCCGCTCATTACATCTCCGGACGACGTGGCGGCAATCATCCGGCAGGCAGTGGATGCTCTCGGTTGAGAAAATACAACTGGGTCGGGTTCAATGGAATCAATGAATTGTGCAGAAGAGAAGCCGCGAACGTGGCGCAATCACTCCGATCTGATCAGCGGTCCATCGATCGCCCGCTGGGCTCCGATTCCTCTGCGCCTGATCGTTGGATACGGCTTCCTGCAACACGGCTTAGCCAAGGCGGCGAGGGGTTTCGATGCATTCCCTGCCATCTTGTTTGCAATGGGCCTTCCTGCGCCTCATTTGCTGGGGTGGCTAACGATCGCGGTGGAGATCCTGGGCGGGTCGGCCGTGCTACTTGGCGCACTTGTGCCGCTCGCCAGTATCCCGATGGCGATCGTTCTTTTGACTGCGATATTCACCGTGCACCTGCCGTATGGCTTCAGCTCTATCAAGCTTGAGGCAATAACCTCAGCAGGCGCACAATTCGGACCGCCAGGCTATGAAACCGATCTCTTGTACCTCGCGTGCTTGATGGCGCTCGTCTTGGGAGGATCCGGACCTTTGTCAATCGATCGCTTTCTATCGAATCGCCCAGGCAACTGAGGTGGCCGCGCCAGAACTATTCGTCGGAATAATCCCCTGGGGCTGTAACCGCTGTCGCCATGCGTCCGAATACGTAGAGGCGGAACACCCAACGACGCGACGAGTTTACCGCTCGGCGGCAGGACGCGGTTCACGCCGAGAAAAGAAGGACCTTCTATGGAGACGTCCAGTTCGACCTCGATGGCCGTGCGACGGCGCGAACTCCTTGCCGGAGCGGCGATGCTGCTGTTCAGCGCCACCGCCGTGCGCGCTACGACCATTGCCGGGCAACTTCCGTGGAGGCCGAATGCCGGGAGCCCGCCTTCCAGGATCAAGCTTGGTGCTTGGGAATTCTTCACCGGCGAAGAGGGCCGCACGATGGAGGCGCTTGCGGACTGCATCATCCCGACGGATTCCGAAACGCCCGGCGGTAAGGACTCCGGCTGCGCCGTATTCGTCGACCGGCAATTGGCCGGTCCGTACGGAAGACAGGAGGGCCTCTACCTGCGCCCACCCTTCCAGACAGGCGCCAAGAGCCAGGGACATCAGTCTGAAAAAGGCCCGGCTCAGCAATATCGCGAGGGCCTTGCCGCGCTAAACCGGGCAAGCACCGGCAAATTCGGCAAGTCGTTCGCGGACCTTTCCGAGAACGACAAGGAGGCCGTCCTGAAGGGCTTGGAGAGCGGAGAACTCACCCTTCAAGGGATCGACGGCAAGTCGTTCTTCGAGCAGGTCGTCAAAGACGTTCAGATGGGATTCTTCGCCGACCCGATCTACGGAGGCAACCGCGACATGGCCGCGTGGAAGATGATCGGCTACCCGGGCGCGCGATACAACTACCTCGATTGGGTCGGTCGCCACAATGAACGCTTTCCCTTGCCGCCGGTCAGCATGACCGGCAGCGCGCAATGGACGAGGTAGGTTCTTGCCCCGCAAGCTTCCGAAGAAAGATGTGGTCATCGTCGGCTTCGGCTGGACCGGCGCAATCATGGCCAACGAACTCACCGACGAAGGGCTCGACGTCATCGCCTTCGAGCGTGGTCCATGGCGGGACGCGCCGACCGACTTCCCGCCCAGCTACATGCAGGACGAGTTGCGCTATCGCGCGCGTCACGAGCTTTTTCTGCGTCCCGACCAGCTCACCTTCACTTTCCGCAACAGGATGGACCAGACCGGGCTTCCAATTCGTAGTTGGGGCGCATTCATGCCGCCCAACGGCGTTGGCGGCGGCGGCGTGCACTGGAACGCCGAAATGTGGCGGTTTCTGCCGTCCGATTTCGTCCTGAAAACGCATCTCACCGAGCGTTATGGCGCCGCCTTCCTTCCCCAGGACATGACGATCCAGGACTGGGGCGTCACCTATGACGAGCTCGAACCTTTCTACGATCGCTTCGAATATCTCTGCGGAACGTCGGGCACTGCGGGAAATCTCCGGGGGCAGATCCAGCAAGGCGGCAATCCGTTCGAAGGTCCCCGTTCTCGCCCATATCCGACGCCGGCACAGGCGCAGCCGTTCAGCCACACGCTGTTCGGCAAGGCCGCGCGCGAACTCGGCTACAAGCCATTCCCGCAGCCATCCGGAAATCTCTCGCAGGCCTACACCAATCCATTGGGATTGCGGATGGGTCCATGTACCTATTGCGGCTTCTGCGAATGGTTCGGTTGCAGCAACTATTCGAAGGCCAGTCCACAGACGACGATTCTGCCTTATCTCGTTCGAAAGCCCAATTTCGCGCTGCGTGACCAATCGGAAGTCGTCAGGATCAACGTCGATCGCTCCGGCAAACGGGCCACCGGCGTGACCTTTGTCGATTCCAGCGGCGAGGAATGGGAGCAGCAGGCCGATCTGGTGATCCTGTCGGCCTACACGTTGTTCAACGTGCAGCTCTTGCTGCATTCCAGGATCGGTGAGCCCTACGATCCCGCCGCCAATACCGGGGTCGTCGGGCGTAATTATACCCACCAGACCATCTCGAGCGTCAATGGCTTCTTCGACAACAAGAAGTTCAACTTCAATCCGTTCATCGCCTCCGGCGCGATCGGCATGTGCATCGACGAGTTCAACGGCGACAACTTCGACCATGGCCCTCACGGCTTCGTCGGCGGCGGCTACATGGGACAGGTTCAGACCGGCGCCCGCCCGATCGAAAGCGCGCTGGTCCCGCCGGGAACGCCCAAATGGGGCGCCGAATGGAAGAAGGCGGTGAAGGAAAACTATCTCAGCACCGTCAAGCCCGGCACCGGTGTGCACGGCAGTTTCTACGCCTACCGCGACGTCTATCTCGATCTCGATCCAACCTACAAGGATCGCCTTGGACGTCCGCTGATGCGGATCACGATGGATTTGAAGGAAAACGAGGTAAAGCAGAACAAATTCCTGACCGACAAGTTTGCCGCGATCATAAAGGCGATGGGTGCAGAGAAGCTTGCGGTACAGTACCGGACCGCTCCCTACGACATCACAACCTATCAGACCACGCACCTCAACGGCGGCGCGATCATGGGCACGGATCCAAAGACCAGCGTGCTCAACAGGTACCTGCAGAGTTGGGACGTTTCGAATCTGTTCGTGCTCGGCGCCAGCGCGTTTCCGCAAAACGCCGGATACAACCCGACACTCACCGTGGGCGCCCTGGCGTTCTGGGCGGCGGACGCGATCAGAAACCGATATCTCAAGAATCCGGGAAAACTGGTCGATGCATAGGAAAAACCATCGGGCTGTTTTCCTCGGAGGCATCGTGGCGCTGCTGCTCGCGATCATGCCGATCGCGCAAGCCGGCGCTTCCGACCCGCAGGATTTCACGCAGATAGAACGGGGTCGCTACCTCGCGATCGCATCGGACTGCGTAAGCTGCCATACGGTTGCCGGAGGAAAGCCGTTCGCGGGCGGACGAACGATCGAAACGCCATTCGGCAATATCGCCGCTCCCAATATCACGCCGGACCTCGAGACCGGAATCGGCGCCTGGAGTGACGATGCATTCGACGCGGCAGTCAGGAAGGGCATTCGTCCCAATGGCGCGCGTCTTTACCCGGCAATGCCCTATAATGCCTACACCAAGATGTCGCGCGAAGACGTTCTGGCGATCCGCGCCTATCTCAATTCGGTGGAGCCGGTCCGCAATACGGTCGTCGCCAACACCTTGCCGTTTCCGTTTAACATCCGAATGGCGATGCGGGTTTGGGACGCGCTTTATTTCAGCGAGGGCGAATTCAAGCCAGACCCATCGAAATCCACCGACTGGAATCGCGGAGCGTTTCTGGTCGACGGTCCGGCGCATTGCGGCGCCTGTCACACGCCAAAAACGCTTCTCGGCGGCGACCGTTCCGACCGGTATTTGCAAGGATCCTATCTACAGGGTTGGTCGGCGCCTGATATCACGAACGACAGGCGCGTGGGACTGGGCGACTGGACCGTCGAGGACATAACCACCTACCTGAGGGCCGGCCACAACCGCATCACCGCCGCAACGGGGCCGATGAGCGAGGCGGTTTTTTTATCCACGTCCCGCATGACGGACGAAGATACCGAGGCGATTGCGACCTACCTGAAGTCGCTGCCGGGCAGAGAGAATAGTGACAAGCCGCTGGCGGCGGATAGCGCGACGATGATGGCTGGAAGCGCGATTTATCGAGACCAATGTTCGGCATGCCACGGCATCGAGGGTAAGGGCGTGCCAAACCTGTTTCCATCGGTTGCCGGCTCCTCGATGGTGCGATCGAATGATTCCACCACCGTGATACGGATGGTACTGCGGGGCGCGCGCAGCGTGGCGACCAGCCGGGAGCCGACGGCGCCGGGCATGCCTTCCTATGGTTGGCAACTCGACGATGGACAGGTCGCGGCCGTCCTGAACTACATCAGGAATTCCTGGGGCGCCGCCGCACCGGCCATCCAACCGAAGGATGTGAGCCGCGTGCGTTCGGACACTGCTTTGCGCCCCGACTGAAACTTCGCCGCCATCTCACAGGGAGATAAAAATGGCAACCCAGGATGTGGACCGCGTGCGGAAAGATCAATGGGGCGCCGGCAGCCCCTCCGTGCTCATTTTCGATGTCAATGAGACCCTGATCGATGTCGAATCGATGAGTGGATTGTTCGAGCGTACCTTTGGCGACAAGCGTGTTCTGCGCGAGTGGTTCGGCCACCTCGTCATGTACTCGATGACCCTTACGCTCTCGGGTCTCTACAAGGATTTCTGGGATCTCGGGCAGGGGCTGTTTCGCATGCTGGGCGCCATTCACAACATCGAGATCAAGGACGACGAAATCGCAGCGCTCAAGAAGGGAATGATGACGATGCCGGCTCATCCCGACGTGGCAAAGGGATTGGCGAAGATGAAGGATGCCGGCTTCCGGTTGGTGACGCTCACCAACTCGCCGCCGCCGGTCGGGGGTGCGAAGAGTCCGCTCGAAAACGCCGGCCTCGGGCAGTTCTTCGAAAGACAGTTCTACATCCAGGCCGCTCGCGCCTACAAGCCGGCGCAAGCCACCTACCATATGGTCGCCCAGGAGCTCGATGTCGCCCCTGAAACCTGTTGCATGGTGGCGGCCCATGTTTGGGATACGATCGGCGCACAAAGCGCGGGCCTGCACGCGGCTCTCTTGACCCGCCCGGGAAACGCGCCGCTCCCGGTTGACGGTCTGCCCCAACCGAACTTCGTGGCCAAGGACCTGGACGAGCTTGCCGACAGGATAACTTCCGTCTGGAAGCCGGCTGACCGGAAGACGGCCTGAGATACGGCGCAGGCGCGACCTGTGCCGCGCAAGAAATTGTTACCGATCAACCGGCGCGTGACCTGTAACCGAACCGGTGCACCCCGCGAAGGATAACGACAATCGGCCTGGAGACGGCCGGGCGCGGACGCGTTGGCTTCTCGAGCGACGGCCCCCGCGCCGAAGGCAACCTGCCGGATACTTTTAAGGAGATCACGGAGATGACAGACAAGACGGACGTCGAACGTCGTAGCTTGCTGCGCGCAATTACCGCGGCCTCCGGCGCCGCTTTATCGCTGGCATTGCTATCGCGAGGCGCCGCCGCTCAACCCGTTGACAAGGTCGCATCGACTGCTTCCGGTGATTTTGAGCCGGTGGAGGTCACGACCAGTGACAACACGATTTTCGCAAGGCGCTATGGAAAAGGTCCCCCGGTGCTCATGGTGCATGGGTTTCCTCGAACGAGCCTGATGTGGCGCCATGTGGCGCCACAGCTCGCCGGCAGCCACACCGTGATCTGCGTCGACCTTCGCGGCTATGGCCGCAGCGGTGTGCCCGCCTCCGCCGAGGACCATTACCCCTATTCCAAGCGGGCGATGGCCGACGAATTGGTTGCGGTGATGGATAAACTTGGATTCTCCAGGTTCGACGTCGTCGGACACGATCGCGGCGGTCGCGTCGCTTACCGCCTGGCACTCGATCATCCCGACAAGGTGCGGCGTCTCGCGGTGTTTGATGTCATCCCGATCTCGGAAGCCTGGGCTCGCGCCGATGCAAAATTCGCCCTGAATTGGTGGCCCTGGAGTCTTCTCGCGCAGAAAGCACCACTTCCGGAAAAATACCTTCTGGGTGCGCCGGATGCAGCATTCGACAACCCGCTAGGCGGAGGCTCCTTCGGTCCCGAAGTGAAAGCAGAATACCTGGAAACATATCGCGATCCCGAGCGGGTGCATGCGGTCTGCGAGGAGTACCGCGCGGCGGCAGGTCTGGATATTCAGCATGACAACACGGATCAGAAGGAGTCTCGACGGATAACCTGCCCGATGCTGCATCTGTGGTCTGCCGGCGGACCCCTCGATACGTTCTATGAAAAGGACGGTGGCGCATTGGGAATCTGGCGCAAGTGGGCCGTCAATCTCCAAGGACAGGCTGTGAAGGGAGGTCACTTTTTCCCCGAAGAGAATCCCACGGAGACAACCGAGCTTCTGACCAAGTTCCTGTCGAGTTGATGCCTGGCTGCTCTGAAAATTAATCTGCGGCATTGTAACCGAACGAGAGCAATCCACGAAAAGTAGTCAGGTGGGATCGAGCTGGGAACGACTTGAATTGCCCTGACTACCGGTCGCATTTGCCGAGCCACTGTACTTCAACCAAAGCGGAACCGTTCATGACCAGCATTCACTACCGGAAGGTCGACGTCGACGGGCTTAAAGTTTTCTATCGGGATGCGGGGCCGGCCGATGCGCCGACGCTGCTGCTACTTCACGGTTTTCCAACCGCCGGCCACATGTTTCGCGAACTGATCCCGGCGCTATCGGATCGGTTTCATGTCGTGGCGCCGGATCTGCCGGGCTTTGGCCAGACCGATATGCCGTCTCGCGACAGGTTTTCCTACACCTTCGCCAGATTGGCCGAAGTGATGGAGCGCTTTACCGAAGTGATCGGCCTTGCTCGTTTCGCAATTTACATCTTCGATTATGGTGCGCCGACCGGCCTGCGAATGGCTGTTCGTCATCCCGAGCGCATCAGTGCGATCATCTCACAAAACGGCAATGCGTATGAGGTAGGGTTGAGCAAGGGCTGGGATCCGATCCGCGCTTACTGGCAAGATCCCTCCGAGGCCAACAGGAATGCACTGCGATCCTTCCTCGCTCCCGAAACGACGGTTTGGCAATACACTCACGGTGTATCCGATACGACCTCGGTGTCTCCGGACGGGTATTCGCTGGACAATTTCTATTTGACGCGCCCGGGCGCCCACGAGGTCCAGTTGGACCTGTTCGGCGACTACAAGAGCAACGTCGCGCTATACCCGACTTTTCAGGCGTACTTCCGCAGGCACAAGCCGCCCTTGCTGGCCGTTTGGGGCAAGAACGATCCGTTCTTTCTGCCGCCGGGCGCAGAGGCGTTCAAGCGCGACATCCCAAATGCCGAAGTTCGCTTTTTCGACACCGGTCACTTTGCGCTTGAGACCCACGGCAGCGAAATCGCCGCCGCAATTCGCGATTTTCTCTCGCGCTCCGTGTCGGCGACCGAGGCGAACAAGAAAAATGCGGTTCGCGGCTGAAGCGGCGTCGCGGTTGAAGGATCAGGCAGCTTGGGAACGACAACAGGATCAGTAGCAATCGTGACCGGCTCGAGCTCCGGAATCGGCAGAGCGACGGCGATCAGGCTTTCTCGCGACTTTTCAGCCGTCGTACTCGCTGCGCGAAATGCGGCTGGACTTGCCGAAGTGGCCGAACAGGTGGGGGCGAGCGGCGCCGAACCGTTTGCGGTTGACCTCGACCTGATGAGCCCCGCTGCTGCCGAAACCCTGGTCGGTCGGACCATGGCGAAATTCGGTCGGATCGACGCTCTCTTGAACATCGCGGGCGCGGTACCGGGGCTGGACCTGTTTCAAATGCAAGACGAGCAGTGGAACGCGGGTATGGAGCTGAAACTTCACGGCGCCCGACGGCTGACACTGCATGCCTGGGAAGCTTTGAAGGCGACCAAAGGCGCCGTCGTCCTCATGGCCGGCAACGCCGCGGAGGTCCCGACGGCTTCGGCCGCCGCGGTCGGCGTGATCAATGCCGCGATCGTCGCGCTGGCCAAGGCTTTTGCCGATCGCGGTCTGGAGGACGGCATCCAGGTCAACAGCGTGTCGCCCGGACCCGTCATGACCGGTCGGCGCCTGGCGATGATCGAAAAATGGGCCGCAACGCACGAAGTCAGCGTCGATGAGGCAAAGCAGGCACTGCTGACGAAAGCCGGCATCGGACGTTATGGGGAGCCGCAGGATATCGCCGAACTGATGGCGTTTACGGTTTCCCGTGCCGCGCGGTGGATGACGGGAACTCAACTCCGGATCGATGGTGGCGAAGTGAAGGCGATCTAGTTCCGCGCATACAGCCGGAAGCAACGACGAAGCTGTGTTCGGCATCGATCCAACAAAACGGAGCCTCTCTCATGGCCGCGCTTCCTTTGATCGTCTTTGACGTCAACGAGACCCTTCTCGATCTTGAGACGATGGAGCCGACTTTTGAACGCATCTTTGGCGACAGGAAGGCCATGCGCTTCTGGTTCGCCAACCTCATCATGTATTCCGCCGCCCTGACCGTGGCCGGCTGCTACGTTCCCTTCACCGATATCGGTTCGGCCGTCATGAAGATGCTGGCGGATACCCAGGGCATCAGGATCAACGAGGCGGACAAGAAAGAGCTCACCGAGAAGTTTTCGACAATGCCGCCGCACAGGGAAGTTCCGGCGGCGCTACGCAAGCTGCGCAATGCCGGTTTCCGGCTGTTCACTTTGACCGACAATCTGCTTGAGGTTCAAACCCGCCAGCTTGAGCACGGCGGCATCGTCGACCTTTTCGAACGGCGTTTTAGCGCGGACGGCGTCAAGCATCATAAGCCGTCGCCTCACGCCTACGCCTACGTCGAGAAGGCGCTTGGCGTCGATGCCTCCGGGTTCTGCCTTATCGCCTGCCATACATGGGACACGCTTGGTGCCGTGGCGGCCGGCTGGCAAGCAGCGCTGATCAAGCGGGCCGGCAATGATGTTTTGGGAGTGGGTCCCCAGCCGCAGATCGTCGGCAGTGATCTGAACGATGTCGCGGATCAGTTGATCGCCCGACACGCGTGAGGCGGATGATTGGCCGGTCATCGCGTGAATTGCAATATCAAGCATCAAGGTGACGATAATGGTGACGACAGCGATGAACCAAGCTTTGCACGCGTTGGCAAAGTCCAGTCTTCTCAAGGGCGACCTCGACTATCACCTCATCCGAGCATCGATGGTGATCATCTTCCTGTTGTTCGGGTATCAGAAATGGTTCGAGTACGAAGCCCAGGTGCTGATCCCCTTTATCAGCAACGGGCCGCTGATTTCCTGGATTTATCCCGTCTTCGGTATTCGCGGCGGCAGTTGGTTTTTGGGTGTATCGGAATGGCTGTTTTGCCTGCTCCTGTTCTGGGGGTTCTGGAGCAGGACGGCGGGAATTTTGGGATCTCTCGGATCGTGCGCCACATTCGTGGCGACGGTTACGATCATTCCCTTCATGCCCGACGGATGGGATGAGGTCGCCGGAGGATTTCCGGCCATGACCAATAACGTCCCGTTTCTGATGAAGGATGTCGTGCTTCTGGCTGCATCGTTCTATTTGTTGAAGCAGGATGTCGTGAGGGCGATGGCCCACGGTACGACGGGCTACCTGATCAGGTATCTCGCGAGGGTGATGACCAAGCTTGGCTTGCTCGAGGACGATCTGGAGTACTATGTTCTCCGTGCCTCGATGGTGATCATATTCGCGTTCTTTGGCTATACAAAGTGGCACCAGTACGCGGCGCAGACGATGATCCCGTTCATCAGCAACAGCCCCTTCATTTCCTGGCTATACCCGGCCTTTGGGCTGCGCGGAGGCGCCCGATTCCTGGGGGCGTCGGAGTGGACGATCCTGGCGCTCTTGTACGCGGGATTCTGGGACAAGAGGTTCGGACTTCTCGGCGCCATTGGTTCAACCATAACCTTCTTTACGACGCTTACGATCATCCTTTTCATACCAAACGGATGGGATCCAGCCGCCGGCTTCCCGGCGATGGCCGGTCTCGTGCCGTTCCTGATGAAGGATTTGGTGCTGCTTGCCGTATCAATCTATTTGGTGAAGCAGGACATCGTGAAATTGGCGTCGTCCAGCATGGGTGCTGGAACCATCTCCAGCCGATCGCGCGTCGAGCGAATGACCGCTGCAGCTTGAACGGCGGCTCAGTCCCGCCTTCTCTTTTTACGATCAAGTATTCGATGTGGAAGGATTGAGTTTATGGCCAAGACAGAAATCGAACCGAACGACGTGGAACGATTGGCAAAATTCCTGGACCTCAAATTGAAGCAGGGCAACAGCCACACCATTGCGTCCATGCTGACCGATATTCGCGCAAACGTTTATCGAAAAGCTTCGGCCCTCGAGCAGGAGGCTCCGCTTGCCGTCTTTTTCGAGGCGCGCACGTGAGCCAGCTATCGAGCGCATGGAAGTTGAGCATTGCCGAGGCAGGCGCCCGGATATCGGACAAATCGTTTTCGTCAAGCGCGCTCACCCAGATGATGCTGGATCGCATCGCCGCAATCGATCCGAGGCTGCTGTCGTATGTGACCGTCCTGAACGACAATGCATTGAAGGCAGCGGCGGTCGCGGACAAGGAGATTGCCGCTGGCAGGTATCGGGGGCCGCTGCACGGCATACCGATAGCGATCAAGGATATTTACGATACGAAAGGTGTGAAGACGACGGCGTGTTCGCGGGTTCGCGAAACTTACATTTCCGATCGGGATAGCACGGTGGTACGCAAACTCAGGGACGCGGGCGCTGTGGTCCTCGGGAAGGTGACGACGCACGAATTTGCCTTCGGCTTCGATTCTCGCCCGACCAGAAACGCCTGGAATCTGGATCACATTCCTTCGGGCTCCAGTGGCGGCTCCGGCGCAGCAATCGCGGCGGGTCTTTGCTTTGCCGCGACGGGAAGCGATACGGGCGGATCCATTCGGGCTCCGGCCGCAGCCAACGGCATAGCGGGCATAAAGCCGACCTATGGCCGCGTCAGCAAGGCCGGCGTCGCGGTTCTCTCCTGGTCGCTGGACCATGCGGGTCCGATGGCGCGTACGGTTCGCGATCTCGCGATCCTGCTGAACATCATGGCGGGACGAGATGATCTTGATCCGCACACCAAAGACGTGCCGGTACCGGACTATACCGCTTCCCTGACCGGTGATATTCGCGGCATGCGCCTTGGCGTGCCGACAAACTACTTCACCGATGACGTAGCTCCCGTAGTGGCGGACGCCTTTGCGAATGCTCTCGAGAGGCTTGAGTTCCTGGGGGCGAGAGTCGTTCCCGTTGATATCGCAGAGCTGGACGGCGTGCTCGATTGCATGCTGGCGATCGCGATGTCGGAGGCGAGCACCTATCATCAGGCGTCGCTGCGTGCGAACCCGGACCTCTTCGAGGACGAAACGCGGCTGCTGCTCGAGGCGGGAGAGATGATGCTTGCGACGACTTACATCAATGCGCAACGCGCGAGAGCGGCGATCACGGCAGCCTTCAGGGAGGCCCTTGGAGGCGTCGACGTCATACTCACGCCGACACAACCGACAACGGCCTTGAAGATCGGGCAGTCGATGTCGCGCATTGGCGCTCGCGAAGAGTCGGTTTTCGCAGTGTCGGCCCGATTCTGCGCGCCGCTAAACCTTTCCGGCCTTCCGGCAGCTTCCGTGCCTTGCGGATTTTCTCCCGAGAAGATGCCGATCGGTCTCCAGATCATCGGCAAGCCATTTGACGAGGCAACTGTGCTGAAAGTCGCTGATACGTTTGAGCGGAATACGGAATGGCACACAAGATATCCGCCGATTGCCGGATAGTTCGGAAATTCACGTCGGGCAGTCGGCTGAAGACCGGCGGACTGGGACGCGATCATCGCTGATGCTCAAGATTCCAAGGCGTTATTCACACTTCATGTTCGCTGTTTTGCAGTCCGCCTTGACCAGTGCGATTGCGGCGGCGATCGCGAGTGTGGGTCTGATCTCGCAGGGTACGTTTCTTCGTCACTGGCTGGAATCGTGGCTGCTCGCGTGGATTCTGATGCTACCGGTTGTGATTCTTTTCGCGCCGCTTCTCAATAAATTTACCGTCTTACTGACTCAGCCGGATCGGTCCGACAAAGGCGTGGCAAGCAAACATCAATAGCGCGACAGCCGACGACTAAGATCGCGGGATGACTCGTAAGCGAGTAGATCGGGAGACCGACTCTCGTCTCAACCCACGACGTGGTAGGCGGTAGACGATGCACCGATATCATGCCATCCCGTGTTGGCGCCGTTGACCATCTGATAGAACCCGGTGTCGCCGGTGGTGTTGTTGCGATAGAGGATATCTTCGGTGCCGGTGCCGGTGAAATCGCCGACGCCGACCACGACGTAGGCGGTCGACGACGCCCCGATGTCGTGCCACCCCATGTTGACGCCATTGACCATCTCGTAGAACCCGGTGTCGCCGCTAGTGTTGTTGCGATACAGGATATCGTCGGTGCCACTGCCGGTGAAATCGCCGACCCCGACCACGCTATAGGCGGTCGAGGATGCACCGATATCATGCCAGCCGGTGTTGGCACCGTTGACCATCTGGTAGAACCCGGTGTCGCCGCTCGCATTGTTGCGATACAGGATATCTTCGGTGCCGGTGCCGGTGAAATCGCCGACGCCGACCACGCTATAGGCGGTCGAGGATGCCCCGATATCATGCCAGCCGGTGTTGGCGCCGTTGACGATCTGGTAGAACCCGGTGTCGCCGCTCGCGTTGTTGCGATACAGGACATCATCGGTGCGACTGCCCGTAAAGTCGCCGACGCCGACCACGCTGTAGGCGGTTGAGGATGCGCCGATATCATGCCAGCCGTTGTTAACGCCGTTGGCCATTTGGTAGAACCCGGTGTCGCCGCTCACAGCGTTGCGATACAGGATGTCGGTGGTGCCGGTGCCGTAGAAGTCGCCGGTTCCGACCACGCTGTAGGCGGTAGACGACGCACCGATGTCGTGCCAGCCAGTGTTGGCGCCGTTGACCATCTGGTAAAATCCGGTGTCGCCGCTCGCATCGTTGCGGTACAGGATGTCGGAGGTGCCGCTGCCGGTGAAATCGTCCGGCGCGGCCAACGTGCTGGTCAGCGTGACAGTTGCCAGGAAAAGAGGGGAGAGGCCGCTCGAATACGCGCCGCTGATGCCTGTCACCTCGTGCGTGCCTGTCGCCGTGCCGTTGGTCACCCACAGGCCTTCATGGCCGGCCGTGTCCTCGCCGATGAAAAACACCTCGCCATTGAAAACCGTGAAATAGTTGGGCGAAAGCCCGCCAGTATTCGTGAAAGCGCCGCTGATGCCGGTGTTACCCAGCCCACCGATCTCGGAGGTGCCGGCTGCGGTCCCGTTGGTTATCCACAGGCCGTAATGGGTGCCCGAATCCAGGCCTTCGAACAGCACCTTGCCGTTAAAAACCGTGAGGTCCGGATCGAAGGTCGCGGCGATGCCGCTGCCGTAGAAAAGTCCGATCGGGTAAGCACCGCTGATTCCGGTGTTGTTCGTCCCGCCAAGCTCGGAGGTGCCGGCCGTGGTCCCGTTGGTCACCCACAAGCCGCCAGTCTGTGAGCCGTTCCCTCCTGACGCGGCCGCGAACAGCACCTCGCCGTTGAAAGCCGTGAAATCGGTAGGGTTAGGCAGTCCGTCGGGCGAGACAAAGCCGGCGGCGATTCCAGTCACCTCGTGGGTGCCGGCCGCCGTCCCGTTGCTCACCCACAGGCTGAGATTGTCGGATGCGTCGTAGCCGGTGAACACCACCTCGCCGTTGAAAACCGCGAACTGCGGGTAGATATAACCTGCCTGCCCTTCAAAAAGCCCCGTTGAGGTCCACGCCCCGCTGATGCCGGTCAGTTCGTGGGTGCCGACCCCAGTCCCGTTGGTCACCCAAAGGCCATCAACGCCCGCCGAGTCGAACCCGTCGAAAAGCACCTCGCCGTTGAGAACCACCATACCCTGGACATCGAGTCCGTAGGTCGCGGCGCCGCTGATTCCGGTGAGTTCGCTGGTTCCCGCCGCCGTACCGTTGGTCACCCAAAGGTTGGTATCGCCGGCCGTGTCGAAACCATTGAACAGCACCTCGCCATTGAGAACCACGAGGTTTGGAATGAGGGAATCGAGAACACCCGCGGTGTTGGCGCCGCTGATGCCGGTCAGCTGGATCGTGCTCCCGGCTGTTCCCTGGGTCACCCACAGGCCGCCGTTGCCCTCGAACAGCGCCTCGCCATTGAAAGACGTTATGTCATAAGGGCCGACCCCGCTGACCAGCTCGGAGGTCCCCGCCGCCGTCCCGTTGGTGACCCACAGGCCTTGGTCGTCGGCGGTATCAGTGCCGTCAAACAACACAACTTGTTTAGTCATCCAACCACTCCGTTATGACAGGGCTGCGGCATTGGCCATGCCCGGCTGCGAAACGCGGGGCCAACGCCAAGCGCTTGCCGCCCATTTCCTTCATCGAAAAAAGTTAATGAACATGTCTGGGGCAGGCGAACGCGGCCGAGCCTCGTTCCCTGGCTATTTTGCCGCGCCCGGCCGTTTTCAGATGAGACATCCCCAACCACGCGCAAAATATATCCCGGCGCTTTCGCCGATGACAAGACCTCAGCCCTGCTTTGTTGGAGGTAGTCGGGCGCAGGGTTCCAAGCGCTGGAACTCATCACGCCGGCACGCACCCTGCGGGAATGATGTCCATTCTCTCCCGTGCTGTGTTGATCCCGCGTCAACGGCGTCAACGTTAGCCGGGAAGATGTTCGCGCGTCCTCGACCGTCGTCGGCCTAGCCCGATCTCGCCGATGGAACCGATTCTTTAGGAAGTAGGGTGACCTCAGGTAAATGGAATTGCGCTTCGCAACCTTAGTACGCGGCGCTTGGTGTCAACTATTTTGCCTGCTAATTTCGGAGCCGGCAATGTAGGAGGACCTTATCCATGCTCGCCCCATCGAATCTGCCTCCCGGGCAGCTCGATATTCCATCCGCCTGGCGGGGCGAAGAGATGGCAGCGAAGTCCGATCGCTGGCTCGTACAGCTCGCCGCCGACGAGGTCACCGAACTTGAGCAGGCAGCCAAATCATTCCTCGCTACGACAAAGGAAATCGGAACGATCACAAAGGAAAAATTCCCGCTTCCGCTTTTCGGCGGCCACCTTGCGAAGCTCAGGGAAACGCTGATTAACGGCATCGGCTTCGAGGTGATACGCGGGCTTCCGGTCGCAAATTATAGTCAGGAAATCGCCGCCACCATTTTCTGCGGTGTCGGCGCGCATCTTGGATCGGTACGATCCCAAAACGCGATGGGCCATATTCTGGGACATGTCCGCGATACCGGCGCGGACGCAAACAATCCGAACACTCGGATTTACCAGACTGCCGAAAGGCAAACCTTCCATACGGATTCCTCCGACGTCGTCGGATTGTTATGCATTCGTGAGGCGATGGAGGGAGGCGTATCGCTGCTGGTCAGCACGACGACGATCTACAACGAGATGTTACGCAGGCGTCCGGATCTTGTTGCCCTGATGTTTGACCCGATCGCCACCGACCGGCGTGGCGAGGTGCCGGAGAACCAGAAGCCCTACCTCGAGATTCCGCCCTTGAACTGGCACGCGGGTTTCCTGACGGGCTTTTATCAACGACAATACATCGACAGTGCACAACGCTTTCCCGACGCGCCGAGATTGACGCCGGCCCATATCGAGGCGCTCGATCTGTTCGATATGCTGGCAAATGACCGAAGTCTCCATTTCGGCATGCAGCTTCAACCTGGCGACATGCAGTTCGTCTATAATCATGCATTGCTGCATGACCGCACTGCCTTTCGTGATTGGCCGGAGACGAGCCAGAAGCGGCATTTGCTACGCCTTTGGCTCTGCATGGGGGATGACCGGCCGTTGCCGGAATGTTTCAAACAACGCTACGGCTCAATTGAGATCGGCAACCGCGGCGGCATCATTATGAGCGGCACCCGCCTCAATGTGCCCCTGGATTGAAGGTGCTTCCGTCGGATATGCCGGATTTTTGGTCGTTCGGCTTCGTTACAAGACCCGTCCAGAAAGGTGAGGTGGTCGGTCGTTCGGCCAAGACGTCGTTCGCTTGAGCGTTTATCGAGAGATTTCGTGCTTCCTCATCTCTGCACGCCGAACGGTGCGCTTGCTGACAATGCCCGGCAACGACCTACAGATTGAATAAAGGCGCAAGCTGTGAGGTCATCATGCCTCGATCGGTGAGCCGAGATCGAGATTCGAACCCGGCGCATATTTGGCCATTCGGACGTCGCTGGTGCGGGCATGCGCCTCCATGCCCTCCAGCCGTGAAATCCGCGCCGCAACGGGTGCAATCATTTTGCAAGCTTCACGATCCATCCGTTGCCAGGTCAGGGGTTTAAGGAACTTGTGCACCGAAAGTCCGGCCGAATAACGTGCCGCGAGCTTGGTCGGCAGAATGTGATTCGGCCCCGATACCTTGTCGCCAAAAGCGACATTGGTTTCTTCGCCGAGAAACAGCGATCCGTAATTGGTCAGGCGGGCGTGCCACCACTCGAGATCAGCGCATTGCACCTCCAGATGTTCGCAGGCATAGGCGTCGGAAACCGCGACCATCTCCTCAGCTGTGTCGCAGAGCACGATCTCTCCGTAATCGCGCCAGGCGGCGCCGGCTGCCTCGCTCGCGGTCGCCGGTAACTCGGCGATCAGCTGTGGGACGATCCGCGCGACCTCGCCCGCCAGGCGGCGTGACGATGTGATCAGCCACGCCGGACTTTCATGCCCGTGTTCGGCTTGCCCGACCAGATCGGTCGCAACGATCAGCGAATCGGCGCTGTCGTCGGCGAGGACGGCGACTTCCGACGGGCCGGCGAAGACATCGATGCCGACCTTGCCGAACAGCATGCGCTTGGCTTCGGCGACGAACTTGTTGCCGGGTCCGACGATGATGTCGGCCTTGCGTCCGCTGAAAAGGCCGATCGCCATTGCTGCGATAGCCTGCACCCCGCCGAGGCACATGATGATATCGGCGCCGGCGACATGCATGGCGTAGAGCACATGCGGATGAATGCCCGTACCTTTGTAGGGCGCCGAACAGGCAATCACGGTCCGCACGCCGGCGGCCTTGGCGGTGGCGACGGACATATAGGCGGAGGCAATATGTGCATACCGCCCTGTCGGAACGTAGCAGCCGGCGGTGTTGACCGGCACCAGTTTTTGCCCGAGCTCGAGGCCGGGGGAAATTTCCAGCGAAAAATCATGCACCGAAGCGCGCTGGGCGT
>Ga0209006_10001499_pt1 | contig 21166 bp, 18 predicted proteins | sample JacPin_JW_Ref_O2_FD_188567 | JGI IMG/M metagenome (GOLD analysis project Ga0209006, IMG submission 188567) | Forest soil microbial communities from Algoma, Ontario, Canada - Jack Pine, Ontario site 1_JW_Ref_O2 (SPAdes) (version 2) | ecosystem: Environmental > Terrestrial > Soil > Boreal... | reverse complement strand
ACAGTTCGATTTGGTGCTGGGGGTGACCGTGCTGCAGCACATTCTCGATCCGCAGGCTCTGCGTGCGGCCGTGCAGCGCATCACCCGCCACGTCGCGCCGAGCGGACGGATCGTACTGCTCGAGGCTGCCCCGACCTCCTGCGCCGATCGGTGCGATTCGACCGTATTCAAAGCCCGTCAGCGCGATGTGTACTTGCAGCTCTTTGCGGACTGCGGGCTGAAGCTCCTCGGCGTGACCGGCGTCGATCCGGCGCCCTTCAGGACTTTCCTGCTGCCGCATCTGCCGCAGCTGCCGCGCCCTGTCGCGATGGGCGCGCTCGCCGTGGCGACGGCGCTGTCGCTGCCCATCGACGCGCTCTTCGGCCGGCTTGCCGTCGAGCGTTCCTGGCATGCCGTTTTCATTTTGCAGAGTTCGTGTGGAGGGGACGTTCATGCGCGTTAGCCGTCGATCTGCCGTGGGTCTCGGAGTGCTCGTACTGCTGAGCGGGGTCGTGGCGGTCGGGCGGTGGTACGAGAAGCAGAGTCCGGCGGTGGGGGAGGCCGCGGGCAACACTGTCGTGAATGTCACCAACGGCGGCGATCGCGGCCCCGGCACGCTGCGCGAGGCGCTGTTCATTGCTGCCGCGGCCAAGGGCAGCGCCACGGTCGCCATTCAGGTGTCGCGGATCACAGTGCTAACGGCGCTGCCGCCGCTCGTAAACCCGCACGGCGTCAGCATCGTCGCGCATCCGAGCGGCGCCCAGATCGACGCCCATCAACTCGCGGCCGGGCCGGTGTTTGACATCGCAGGCCCCAATACCTCGATCGAGGGCCTGCACATCAGCAACTGTCCGGGCGCTGCGATACTGCTGCGCGCCGTGCGGTTCCGTCTGCGCGCGACGACCATCGAGTCATGCGACGTGGGCGTCGAGGCCGCAGAGAACGCGAGCGACACGCTCGTCGAAGACAATCATTTCCTGAAAAACAAGATCGCGCTGCGCTTCGGCGCCTCGGGCCACAACAGCGTGGTGGACAAGAATGAATTCGCCAATGACAAGGAGGCCGCCCTGTGGGCGGTGCGCAGCGGCTCCGATGTCAGCGGCGACCCGATCAACGTGCACGACAATCGCTTCAGCGACGAGCACACCGGCATCGTCGCCGGCAACGTTCCGGTTCTTGTCGAGCACAACGAGTTCTTCAATTCGCAGGAAGCCGCCGTGCATCTGGTCGGCGCGGGTGCGGTGATTCGCGGCAACCGTATCAGCGGTGGCGCCGGGATGGGCGTCGTCGTGGAGAACGTGCGCAGCGCGATCGTCGACAACAATGAGATTGACGGTCTCGCCGCCTATGGCGTGATGGTTCGCGGCTCGGCAAATGCATTGGTGCGCGGCAATCGCATCCACAACACCGGCTACGGACTCGCCTTCGTGCTGGGTGACGCCAAGAGTCCGAGCACCGCAGTCGAGAACACGATCATCGAGACAAAATTCAACGGCATCGATGTCATAGGCGATTCCCCGGTGCTGCGCAGAAATCAGGTGCTGCGGCCGCACGCGCTGGCGCTGCATGTCGACGAGTTCACTCCGCCGGGCGGCCAGAAAGTCGAGGCAAAGCCCTTCCTCGACAACAATACTTTTGACAAGGGCGGCTGGACTCCGAGCGCCGCAGGTGCCGCTGCCGCCGCAGCCCCTGCAGCTGCGAGCCCGCACCCGGCACAGTGACGCGGCGATGAGCAAAAGTGAACAAACTCAGATGCTGCCGCGCCCGACTTGGGCGGACCCGCGCGTGCATCTGCTCGATGATGTGTGGTTGCTGACGATTGTCGCCATCCTGGTGGCGACGGCGGTCCCTTGGTTCCTGAGCGATTTCGACGTCCAGTTGGGTGCCGCGACCTGGGGCCTTCTCGCCCTCGGCGCCATTCATGTGGCTTTTACCTCCATTGGCGGAAAGACGCGCGCGCATACGCTGTGGCGCCGCCGCGGGCTCGCCGCCTTGCATCTCGCCGGGGTCGTCGGCGTCGGCTTCATCTGGCAGCACACCGGCGGCGTGCAGAATCCCGTGTTCCTCTGTGTCTTTGTGTTGCCGGTCATCGGCGCAATCTTCGTCTCCGACTGGCATCCCTATTTCACGGCGCTGATTGCCATCGTCGTGGTCACTTTGGTCGCTCTCGGGCAGGTTCCCGAGTTGCGCTGGTATGCGAACGGATTGAACGGCGCGGGGCCTTGGCTCGAGCATCTGTTCGGCGAGCCGTCGGGCGCAACGGGCACGCCTTTCTCAGGTTTTTATGCGCCCGCGCGCTACTACGTCGTGCTCCTGGAAGTCTTCGCCATCGTGCTCATCGCATGCGCGGTGGCGGCAGAGTATTTGGGAACGATATTCGAACGCCTGTATGCGCTCGTAAGCCTTGCGCACGCCGAGGCGGAAGGGGGGCAGGAGCTGTGGACGGGGCTTATCGAACAGCTGCCGGTGTCGGCTTTTCTGGTGGATGTCGACACGCTGCAGGTGGTGTGCGTAAGCGAGCTTGCGAGCCGCAAATTCTGCAGTGACGATGCGCCTGTTGGCGGGCGCAGCCTGTTTGACGCCGTGCGCTTTTCCTATCCGGACGTGGTGCAGGAGCTGATCCGCGGCGCCGATGGCGTGGCGGAGCAGGCCATTATTCGCATCGCCGATGAGTTTCGGGTGGTGCAGGTGCGCGTGCGCCACATCGCGCAGCTCGGCCACCGATTCGCGCTGGTGCTGGTGGAAGATACCACCGAGGCTTTCTGCATCAGAGCCGCGCTTGATACGGCTGAACATGCGGCGCTCGTCATCGACGCGCGCGGCCGCGTCTGCGCGTTCAATAAACCCGCCTCTTGGCTCTTTGCCGGCATGGCCATTGGGCTGGATGCCACGGGGTTGCTGCTGCCGGGCCCGGAGGGCGGGCAGTGGTGGGATCCGGGCGTTGCCGGCCGCCGCAAGCGCCACATTGAAATAGCGCCCTGGGTTTACCAGGTCACGAGCTCCGCCGTGGGCCTGCCAGCCGAAGAGGAGCGCCTGTATGTCGTGGCATTTCTTCCCGTCGGCAAAGCGGAGGCGGCAAACCAGGCCGGGGCCGGCACAACTATGCTCGATTCAACTTTGATACTGAAGCGATGAAAGCGATCTCCGCTCAGCTTTGGATTTCTCTGCTGGGGCTCGCGTGCGCCGGGCTCGCGCACGCCGACGACGCGGGCAGCGATGATCGACTGCTCTTTAGCGCGGCTGGGGCGACGCTGTCGGTCGCGAGCGGCGGTGGCGGTGGCAGCGCGGGTTGGCTGCACAATTTCAACGCCGACAATCTTGCAGGCGCAGCGGTCGAGTACGACACCATTGCAAATTCGCACTGGACCTTCGGCTCCCTCAACGCTGCGACCACGAGCGGGCCAGCGGGCGCGAGGTTAAGCCTCTACGGTGAGGTTCACGAGGGCACGGGCGACATCGGGTCACGGGGGTTCGATTACTCGGTCGTCGCCGCGGGCCTCATCCGCACCTTCGGCCCGCATCTGTCGCTGCTGCTCGAAGACCGGCAATTTGATATCGATACCAGTCGCGGCAATCTGCCGAAGATTGGCCTGACCTATCTTTGGGGCCCGCGGCTGCAGACCGCGGTGGCCTTTCAGCACTCAGTGAGCGGCAACCTCGGCACCAATCTCGGCTCCGTCCGCATCGATGCCTATGGCAAGCCGTTGAACTGGATCGTTGGTGGCGCCTTCGGCCAGGGTGCGCCGGCCGTGTTCAACCTGCAGACCGGGGCCGTCGTGCCGAATTCCGGCAGGCTCAAGGAGGGATTTCTAGGCGCTTCGAAGTCGTTTGCGCGCTCGGACGTCAGCGTGGTCGCGGATTACCTGGATATTTCCGGGACCCGGCGCGTGACGTTGACCGTGAACTACATATTTGATTTGCGTGCGACCGGGCCGTCCAAATGATATCGGCGCTTTTCAAGCGAACCCTGGGATGGTTGCCCGCGACTCTCGTTCTTGCGGTGGTGATGGTCGCAGGTGCGAGACTCATTGCATTGAGCATGCAGCAGCATGCCGAGCGCGCACGTGAAGGGGCGCAGGCCGAGGCGTCGCAGGTCGCGGCCGGCATCGAAAGACAACTGCAGGGCGTGACGGAGAATGCGAACCGTCAGGCCGCGCGTGCGCTCGCGACCTCCGGCGGCGCCGGTCCCCTTGCGCAAGTGGCCCCCGTGGCGGACGGTTTTTGGCTCAGCGCCGACGGGACGGCGCTGCCGTCGAAGAACACGCCCGCCGCACTGGCGAACAGCATCGTCAGCGAATGGGCGTCCGCACCCGGAGAAGGAAATGCCCCGAGGCCGAGCGTGCTCGGGCCCATGCGCGAAGGCAGTCAATGGATCATCGCCGCCCGAGTGCCGGTCACGACAACCGGCCAGAATGCCGGCGCGCCGCTACTTGGCTGGTCGGTGGTGTACGCGGACCTGGATCGGTTGCTGTCGGTAACCCGGCTCGGTCAGATCGTGGATGCCGGCTATGACTTCGAGGTGATGCAGATTGAGTCGAGGAGTGGCAGCACTCGATCCTTCGCAAGTTCCAGCTCGGCGCCCCTCGATGCGCCCGTCGTGCGCAGCATCCACTTACCCGCGGGGTTCATTCCCGCCATCGCCGGCAGTGATCTGCAGATCGCGATCCGTCCGCGTGCGGGCTGGTATCCGGCGAGCGAGCTTGCAACCGAAATTGGCGTGCTAGCCATCCTCGCCTGGATGCTGGTTTTTGGCACGCACGATTTGACCCACAGTCTGCGTCGCTTGCAGGAGAGGCTCGCCGAATCCAGGCAGCGCCAGCATTCGCTGAGTGCGCGCCTGAGCGCCGAGATCGAGCAGCGCCAGGACCTGCAGAAGAGCTTTGATCACGCGCGCTATCACGACGGTTTCACCGGCCTGCCCAATCGCCGCTACTTCATGAACCAGCTCGATCGCGCGCTGCGCGAAGTGCGCACCAGGCAGCGGCCGCGCATTGCGGTGATTCTCGTTGACATCACGCGCTTCCGGGTCATCAACGACACCTTGGGACACACCGCCGGCGATGAACTCATGATGCAAGCGGCACGGCGCTTTGCAAACTCGACGACTGCGGCCGAATGTATCCTTGCTCGATGGGGCGGGGATCAATTTGCAGTGCTGCTGCTCGACGTCCCGTCCCCGGAATCCGCCGCAACTCTGGCAGCGGTATTGCAGGATGCGCTGCAAGTGCCTTTCGATCTGCGCAAGCACCGCCTGAGCGTCACCGCAAGCATCGGCCTCACCACCGTGGACTCGCCCGAGCGAGCGGAAGATGTGATCCGCGAAGCGGACATCGCGCTGTCCGCCGCCAAGAAGGATGAAACGTCGAGAACTCTCGCCTACGCTCCGGCGATGGGTGGGCAGGCGGCGAGCCTGGTGAGTCTGGAAGCCGATCTGCACGTGGCCCTTGCCAATAACGAGCTCAGGCTCGTGTTTCAGCCCATCGTTGATCTGCGTACCTATTACATGGTGGGGGCCGAAGTCCTGCTGCGCTGGCGGCATCCTGTTGAGGGTATGTTGGGTCCGGAGCGGTTTTTGGCCATCGCCGAAGAGGCGGGGCTCATGGTCGCCATCACTCGCCGCATCATCCTGCGTGCCTGCAAACATGCCGCCGCATGGCGCAAGCGTCTGCCGAGCGATCAGCAGTTCTATATCAGCATCAATCTCTCGGCGGCCGTGCTGCGCGATCAGGGACTGAGCGAGTACGTGGCCGGCGTGTTGCGCGAGACGCAAGTGCCGGCCTCGGCTTTAAAATTCGAGGTGACCGAGGCAGCGCTGATCAGCAATGTCGGTGCGGCGCGCGACCTGCTCGAGCGCCTGCATGGCCTGGGCATTCAGCTGATCTTGGATGATTTCGGTACCGGATATTCATCTCTCAACTACCTGCAGCTCTTCCCGCTCGACTACGTGAAAATCGACCGGCCGTTCGTCAGCCGCACGGGCGCGGACCACGCAAGCAGCGGGATGGTCACGGCGATACTGCAGATGGTGCCCAGTCTCGGACTTACGGCCATCGCAGAAATCATCGAGACCGAAGCCGCCGCACAGGCGCTGCGGCAGATGGGCTGTGACTTCGGGCAGGGATATTATTTCAGTAAGCCGGTCGTGGCGGAGATCGCCCTGCAACTCCTGCGTGACCAGCCTTTCTCCACGCTTTTGAACGCGCCCGAATCGAGCTCGGGCGAGACCGTCGTAGCCCGGGTGATCACCATTACCGAGGATGACTCTCCGACATCGGTGTTGCCGGCGGTTTCGATGCCGGAAGAGCCGATGGAGGATGACGAGCCCGCACCGCCTGAGCGCGCGACCCGGCCGCAGCGCACCGGTTAGTGCGCGGATCAAATGTTTCTGGGTGCTAATGAGCGCACACTTCTAGCCACCGGAAAGCAGGGCACGCAAAAATCGGTAGTAGAAATCGACGCCGCGGGCGAAGGCCTCGACGCCGATGCGCTCGTCCTGGCCGTGCGAGCGATCTTCGCCGATTTCACAAGCCTCGCCACTGACCTGGTACACCGGCAGGCCGAAGGGAGCGGCGATGGCGGCATCGGTTGAACCCTCGCTCATCGCCGGGATCACGGGCACACCAGGCCACATTCGCGCCGCGACTGCGCGGACGGCGCCGATGACATCAGTAGGTAATGTTGGCACTGCGAAGCCGTGCTTGCTCTTCGCGTCATCGTGCAGCTGTCCAGCGTCATCGATGTATCGAACCAGAAGTTTCGGTTCGGCGAGCGCCCGTATTAGTTCCTGGCGAACTTCTTCGGGCTCGTGTCCAGGGAGAATGCGGCAGTTGACAATCGCCTTTGCCGACTGCGGTAGCGCGTTATTGGCCTGTCCCGCGTCGAGGCGGGTTGCGACGCAGATGGTGTGCAGCTGGACGTAGTCGTCCGGGTTGGCTGAAATGCGTGCGATCGCCGCCGGATCGGGCGGCATGGCGAGCAGACCTCGGATGTCGACGGCACGCGCTCCCGTCTCTTTCGCCGCAAGTGCGGCGTAATAGGCGCGCACGACGGCATTGAGCTCGAACGGAAATTCATATTTCTGCAGACGGCCGAGTGCGCCAGCGAGGTCATAGATGGCGTTATCCTGCCTGCGCTCGGAGCTGTGGCCGCCGCGATTCTTTACCGTAAGCTCGAAGTCAGCGTAGGTCTTCTCGGTGACATCGACGTTGACCGCGACTGCCTTGCCGCCGCGGGTGTCGACCTCGGTGCCGTCAGGGTTGAGCGCATAGGGGGCATCGATCAGGTCGCGGCGGTTGGCAAGGAGCCAAGCGACGCCGTTGGCATCGCCCGTCTCCTCGTCCGCGGTGAGTGCGAGGATGATGTCGCGGTCTGCGCGGAATCCTTCCCGCTTCAGGCGGATCAGCGTCGCCACCATGATGGCGTCGCCGTCCTTCATGTCCGACGTGCCGCGTCCATAATAAAATCCATCCTTCTCGGTGAACTTGAACGGCTCAAGCGTCCAGTCCTCGCGCCGCGCCTCAACGACGTCGAGATGACCTAGCAAGAGAAGCGGCCGCACCCGTCCGGTACCGTGGAGTCGCACAACTAAGTTCTGCTTGCGCGGATCCGCGCCTACCAGCGCCATATCGCCGGCGGCGAAGCCCGCCGCGAGGAATCGCGCCTGCATGGCCTTTGAGGCGCGGGTTACGTTGCCCGCGGACTCCGTGGTATTGATTTCGACCAGCTCATGGAGAATGTCGACTGCGAGCCGACGCGTCGTAGCATCGGTCATCGGCTCGGCGATTGCGGTCGTCGTGAAGAGAAACAGTAAGGCTCGCAGCAATCCGCGCACGACTGCCCCCACTTGCTGCCGATAGCCGGCTTCAGTCACCAACTAAGCACCACGCCACCAACGAGGTCCTGCGAAACAGCAGCGGGAACAACAATGCCATCCTCTCGGGTCATAAAGCTCGATCGAATCCTAACTGAATGACTGGCCTGCGACATCAGCTGGGTTCGATCCGGTGACAGGTTTTGGTCAGCGACCTCCTTTCACAAGGCCAGCAGCAAAACACCTGTGCTGTCGGCCATTGGCGCGCGAGCGCATCATGAATTGTGCGCCCAGGGATCCGCTTCGACGGGCTCTGGAAGAGCGAAGTGCGCAGCACCCAATAGCGCGACTGTTGCGGGCTCCGCATGAGAAGAGATTTAAGGAAGCATGTACTCTCCGCTCTAGTCAGACCAACCCGCGCCGGTGTCGGCTATGAAGTTACCCATGAAGCCTTTGCCTTCATTGTTGGTAGCGCACACCATCGATCCGGCCCTTTCAACGACAAGCACGCTGAGCAAGGCTAAGGAATATCTAGTGTAGGTTTTCATGACGTTTGACCTCGTACGTCCGTGTTCAGTTGAACACTGCGCGGCTTGAACAATTTGGGCTTGCGATTTTTTAAGCTCAACCGAGCCAAGCGTACGCTGTTCCCATTGCTGCGTGCGGCCGGCAATGCGCGCCTTCGAAAATACGCGCCACCGGTACGTTGCCTGCGAAGTAGCGACGCATTGACGCTCGGCGGATGTCGATCGCGCGTGGCGCGTAAGCTATGAGAGGCGAGGGTGGGCGTGTGGCGGTGTGCCCAAGGCCGCCAGGATTTATGCTCGGCCCCGGTTAATGCTCTCCTAAGTCATTGATTTATTGGCGCTCCCAGCGGGATTCGAACCCGCGTACTAGCCTTGAGAGGGCTATGTCCTGGGCCTCTAGACGATGGGAGCGTTAGCCGAGGGTAAGGCGAAAGAGCGCGGTATTATAGGGGCCTGCGCCAATTGCTCAAGCCGAAAGAACTCAATTTGAACTCACCTCCCGCGTCTCTTGAGGCGCCCGCCACGACTGCCCGGATCATTCCGCGATCCGAGCACACGATCTCCCGTTCGGGCATATCGCCGAACGCCCTGCGAGTCCTGTATCGCCTGCGCGAAGGAGGATTCCAGGCGTTCCTCGTGGGCGGCTGCGTGCGCGACTTACTGCTCGGCATTGAACCCAAGGACTTTGACGTCGCAACCGACGCGCTGCCGGAGGAGGTCCGAAAACTATTTCGTAATTGCCGACTCATCGGACGGCGGTTTCGACTGGCGCATGTGTATTACGGACGAGACATTATTGAGGTTGCAACCTTCCGCGCCGCCACTGCGCCGCCACCCGGGCAGGAAGCTTTACCCGACCCGGATGCGGAGGATGAAGAAGAATCGCTCATCGAGCGAGAGGACGCGGAGCTTACCGAGCCTGCGGATGCTGAAGCTTTCGGCGACGCCGATACCGAGCGGCTCTTCGATAAGACCGGCCGCATCATCTACGACAATGTCTACGGCACGGTTGACGAGGATGTCTGGCGGCGCGACTTCACGGCCAATGCGCTCTACTACAACATTGCGGATTTCTCGCTCTGGGATTACGTCGGCGGTGCGGAAGACATTGCCGCGCGCCGGCTGAAGCTCATCGGCGACCCGGACACGCGCTATCGCGAGGATCCGGTGCGCATGCTGCGCGCGGCTCGATTTGAGGCCAAGCTCGGTTTCGAGCTTGACCCTGCAACGGCGGAGCCCCTTGCGAGGCTGCGCGGCAGGCTCGCGGATGTGCCGCCGGCGCGTCTCTTCGATGAGACTTTAAAACTGTTCCTGAATGGCTGCGGCGTGCGGGGTCTCGAGGTGCTGCGGCGCCGCGGGCTTCTGGCTGCGCTCCTGCCCACCGTCGATGCCTACCTCGAGTCAGATCGCGGTGCCTCCGCTGAGGCGCTGCTGGTGCGCGGGCTTGCCAATACCGATATGCGCGTGAGCGACGGCAAACCCGTCACGCCGAGTTTTCTTTTTGCGCTGCTGCTATACGGCCCGATCGCGCGCTTGATTGAAGCTGCTCCGCCTGAGCGCTGGCATGACGTCGCAACGATTCTCGATGCCTGTGATCGCGCGGTGCGCGATGCGCAGAAGCATGTCTTGATCCCGCGGCGCTTCTCGCTCGGCCTGCGGGAAATGTTCGCCCTGCAGCCGCGACTCGAGCACCCGCGTGGACGGCGCGCGCTGCGCGTGCTCGAGCATCCGCGCTTCCGTGCCGCCTATGATTTATTGCAGCTGCGCGCGCAGGCAGGCCTTGCCCCGCAGGAGCGCGCGGACTGGTGGAAACGCCTGCAGGAAGTCTCACCGCCGGAGCGTGAGGAGATGCTCGCGGCGCTTGAGGGTCAGGCGGCGCCGCGTCCCGCGGGCGCGCGTCGCGGCGCGCGCAGTCGCCGCCGTCCGCGCAGCGCCCCGCCGGCATGAGGGCGGGCAGTGAGCATTTGGCAGCCCGTCTATATCGGGATCGGCAGCAATGTCGATGACCCCGCCGCACAAGTGCGACGCGCGGTGTCAAAGCTCGGCGCCATTCCTGCCTCCCGCGTCGTCTACGTGTCGCCGCTCTACGGCTCGCGGGCGTTCGGTCCCATCGCTCAACCTGACTTCGTGAATGCCGTGGTCGGTGCGCTTACGCAGCTTGAATCGCGAAAAATGCTGCTCGAGCTGCAAGGGCTTGAAAGGAGCCTCGGACGAGCGGCGCAACATCAGAAATGGGGACCGCGCGTGATCGATCTCGATCTTCTGGTCTACGGCCGTGAGCGCTCCTGCGGAGGATCCCTCGAATTGCCGCATCCGGGCATCGGCGAGCGCAATTTCGTGCTGTTGCCGCTTTGCGATATCGCGCCGGATCTCGAGGTCCCCGGCCTCGGTCGAGTGGCCGAACTGGCAGCACGGGTCACGCGCGAGGGCATCTGGCCGCTATGAAAGCTGCTGCTAGCAAAGGCAAAGCCGCCGCCCATCGCTTCATCGTCGTGGAGGGACCGATCGGTGTCGGCAAGACGAGCCTCGCGCAGCGCCTGGCGGTGACCTTGTCGGCGGAACTTGTGCTGGAACAGGCGGCGCAGAATCCGTTTCTCGAGCGCTTCTACCGCAATCCGCGCGTCGGCGCGTTCCCGGCACAGCTCGCCTTTCTCTTTCAGCGGGCGCAGCAGCTGACCGCGCTTGCGCAGCAGGATCTTTTCGCGCCGGTGCGCGTCGCCGACTATCTTTTCGAGAAGGATCGGCTGTTCGCGCGCGTCACTCTCGATGAGGCGGAGTACGCGCTCTACGAGCAGGTGCACGCCAAACTCGACATCCGCGCGCCCAAGCCCGATCTCGTCATATACCTGCAGGCGCCGGTCGACGTGCTCCTCGAGCGTATCGCCCGGCGCGGCATCGATTTCGAACAGCGCATCGAGCGCGCCTATCTCACGCGCCTGAACGAAGCCTACGCACGCTTTTTCCACGAGTACGATGCGGCGCCGCTCCTCATCGTCAACGCGGCGACGATCGATCCGATCTCAAGCCAAGCCGATTACGATGAGCTCGCCGCGACGATCAGCAAGATGAAGCGCGGCCGGCTCTACTACAATCCACTGCGGCACCGTGTAATCTGAACCATGTATACCCACTTGCAAATGCGCGATTCGACGCGACCTCCGGTCACGCTGACGACGCTCGCGCGCATGAAGGAGGAGGGCGAGAAGATCGCGTGCCTCACCTGCTACGACGCAAGTTTCGCCGCATTGGTCGACGAGGCGGATACGGATGTCGTGCTGGTGGGCGATTCGCTCGGCATGGTGATTCAGGGCCATGACACGACCGTTCCCGTGACCATGGATCATGTGGTCTACCATTGCCGCGCGGTGGCGCGCGGCTTGAACCGCCCGTTTCTCATGGCGGACCTGCCTTTCATGAGCTATCCGTCCAAAGAGCAGGCGCTCGCGAACTCTGTGCGCCTGATGCAGGAGGGCGGCGCCAAGATGGTCAAGCTCGAAAGCGGCGCCGGACAGGCGGAAATCGTCGGCTTTCTGGCGGGCCACGACATCGCCGTGTGCGCGCACCTCGGATTGAGGCCGCAGTCGGTGCACAAGTCCGGCGGGTTTCGCGTCCAGGGGCGCGAAAGCGATGCGAGCGAGCGCATGCTGCGCGATGCCAAGCAGCTCGAAGAGGCCGGCGCCGACATGCTGCTCCTCGAATGTATTCCCACGGAGCTCGGACGGATGATCAGCGCAGCCGCCCATGTGCCGGTCATTGGCATCGGCGCGGGCCCCCATACCGACGGACAGGTCCTCGTGCTGTATGACGTGCTCGACATCACGACCGGGCGCAAGCCGCGCTTCGTCAGAAACTTCATGGTGGACGCGGGCACGAACCTGCAGGCGCTGAAGAACTTCGTGGCCGCCGTGAAGAAGCGCGAATATCCGGCGGCAGAACACTCGTTCTGAGCGCATTCTCTTAAGTCGATGGATACGGTTACGACCAATGCCGCGGTGCGCGAGCGGGTGCGGCGTTGGCGCGCAGGCGGCGCGCGCATCGCCTTTGTGCCCACCATGGGAAACCTGCATTCGGGCCACATCAGCTTGATCGAGGCGGCGCGCCGCGGCGCCGAGCGCTTCGTCGCCAGCATCTTTGTGAATCCGATGCAGTTCGGAGCGAACGAAGATTTTGCTCACTATCCGCGCACCGCCTCAAAAGATGCCGCAATGCTGAGCGCGGCCGGCTGCGATCTGATGTTCATGCCGGACGCGCGCGAGATCTATCCGGATGGCTTGGAGCGCACCACACGCGTTGAGGTGCCGGAGCTGTCGCGCATCCTCTGCGGGCAGTTTCGGCCCGGACATTTTGAGGGGGTGACGACCGTCGTCGCCAAGCTCTTCAACATCGTCGCGCCGGACGTGGCGGTTTTTGGCGAGAAGGACTATCAGCAGCTGACGATCATCCGCCGCATGGTGGCCGACATGTGCTATCCCATCGAGATCGTGGCGGCACCGACGGTGCGCGAGGCGGACGGACTTGCGATGAGTTCGCGCAATCAATATTTGACGGCCGCCGAGCGCCGCATCGCCCCGCGCCTGTACGGCGCGCTGCAAGGCGCCGTGCGGCGCCTGGCCGGGCACGACCGGGATTTTGCGGCCATCGAGCGCGCGGGGAGTCTCGAGCTCGAAGCTGCGGGCATGCAGAGCGAATACTTCGCGATCCGCGCGGCGCGCACCTTGGGCGCACCGCAGGAGCCGGCGGAGGAGCTCGTGGTGCTGGCAGCGGCGCGCCTTGGTAAAGCTCGGCTCATCGACAACCTCAGAGTGCGCTAAAGCTCCCCGTGGCGCTCGAGCGCCCAGGCAACATGCTCGCGCACGAGCGGCGATGCATCTTCGCGCCGCGCGCTGAGCGCCGCCGTCACCTCAGGTGAGCGCGGAGCGTTGCCGAGTGCGACCGCGATGTTGCGCAACCAGCGCTCAAAGCCGATACGGTAGATCGCCGAGCCGCGCATGCGCGCATCGAAGTCGTGCGCCGTCCAGGCGAAGAGCTCGGTCAGGCGCGGCGCATCGAGCGAGTGACGCACTTTGAAATCCGGATTGCTCGCGGCCTGCGCAAATTTGTTCCACGGACACACGAGCTGGCAGTCATCGCAACCGTAGATGCGGTTGCCGAGGGCAGGTCGCAGCGCTTCGGGAATGCTGCCGGGATGCTCGATCGTGAGATAGGCAATGCAGCGGCGCGCATCGAGGCGCTGCGGCGCGAGGATCGCCTGCGTGGGGCAGGCCGGAATGCAGGCGCTGCAGGTGCCGCAATGGGCGCTGGCGGGTGCATCCACGGGCAGCGGCAGATCGGTGAGGATCTCGCCCAGGAAGAAGTAGGAGCCGGCATCGCGCGCGATCAGGTTGGTGTGGGCGCCAATCCATCCGAGGCCCGCATTGCGGGCGAGCGCCTTTTCCAGCACCGGCGCGCTGTCGACGCAGACGCGGTAGCCGAAGGGGCCGATGCGCGCCGCGACGGCCTGGGCGAGATTCGCGAGCGCGCGGCGCATGAGCTTGTGATAGTCACGCCCGAGGGCGTAGCGCGAGACGTAGCCGCAATTGCCGTCGGCGAGCGCGCTTGCGGCGTCACGCGCCTCCGCCGGCCAGTAGTTCATGCGCACGCTGATGCAACGCACTGTGCCCGGCGCGAGCTCGTACGGACGGCTGCGCATCGTGCCGTGGCGCTGCATGTAATGCATATCGCCGTGGAAGCCCGCGGCGAGCCAATCCTTCAGATGCCGCTCGTCACTGTCGAGGTCGATGTCGGCGACGCCCAAGGCGTCAAAGCCCATGTCGCGCGCAAGGCTCCGCAGGTCCTCTTTGACGGTCGCGAGCTCGATCGTGGCGGATTCGTTCGGCATAAGGCCAGTATAATCGGCCGATGCCGCTGCCGACGCCGCTGTACACCACCGCGCAAGGTCGCGCGCTCGATGCCTATGCGATCGGCACGCTGGGTGTGCCGGGCTACACGCTGATGAAGCGCGCAGGCGAAGCCGCTCTGCGCTATCTGCGAACCCGCTGGCCGACGGCGCATGGCATCGTCATCGTCTGCGGAGGAGGCAACAACGGCGGCGATGGCTACGTGCTGGCGCGCTTCGCGCAGGCCGCGGGGCTTACGGTAACGGTGCTGGCGGCAAGCCCGGTGGAGGCGCTGCGCGCTGACGCGCGTCAAGCCTATCTCGACTTCAAGGCAAGCGGCGGGCGACTGCAGACCTTCGCCGCACCACTCCTCGCCGAGGGCGAGGTGATCGTGGATGCTTTGCTCGGTACCGGCCTTTCAAATGCCGTGCGTCCCGAGGCGGCCGCAATCATCCGCGCCATGAACGCAGCCGAGCGTCCGATCTTTGCACTCGATGTGCCTTCAGGTCTCGACAGCGATCGCGGCGTCGCATTGGGAGAGGCGGTGCGTGCGACGGGCACGGTGTGCTTCATCGTTCTGAAGACGGGGTTATTTGTCGGCGACGGGCCGGACTTCGCCGGCAATGTGTTCTTCGATGATCTCGAGATCGCTGCGCCGCCGACGCCTGAATTCCTGCCGCGGCTCGAGCGCATCGTCGAGGCGGAAGCCACGCGCGCCCTGCCGCCGCGCGCGCGCGCGGCCAACAAGGGCGACTTCGGCCACGTGCTCATTGTCGGCAGCGGCATCGGCATGCCGGGGGCTGCGAGGCTTGCGGGCGAGGCGTGCCTGCGGGTCGGCGCGGGCCTCGTGACCGTAGGAGTCGCGCCGGAAAATGTGTCCGCGATTGCCTCCGGATGCCCCGAACTCATTTGCCGGCCTGTCGCCCGCGACGGCGATTTGGCGGATGCGCTTGCAAGCGCGGATGTAGTGGCCATCGGCCCGGGCCTCGGCCGCACGGATTGGGCGCGCGGGGTGCTGCAGCGGGTGTTCGCCTGCGGCAAGCCGCTGGTCGTCGATGCGGATGCGCTCAATCTTTTAAGCGCTGCGCCCGAACGGCGCGCGGACTGGATCCTCACACCCCACCCCGGCGAGGCGGGACGCCTGCTCGGCACGAGCGCGAAAGCGGTGCAGGAAGACCGGCTCACCGCGCTCGATGCACTTCTTGGGCGCTACGGCGGCACCGTCGTGCTCAAGGGCGCGGGCACATTGGTCGGGACGGCGGGAGCAGTCCCCGGACTGTGTGAGCGCGGCAACCCCGGCATGGCAACCCCCGGTGCCGGCGATGTGCTCACCGGCGCCATCGCGGGAATTCTTGCGCAATGCCGCGATCCGGCCCTTGCCGCGCGAGTCGGTGTTTGGGTGCACGCCATGGCCGGAGACAGTGCCGCGCGCGAGGGCGGAGAAAGAGGCCTTGTCGCCCGCGACATTGCGCGCGAGCTGCGCACCTGGGTCAATCGCTAGGGCTCGCGCGGATGCGCAGCTGGACGAGATCTGCCGCGGAGACCGAAGCGCAGGGCGCGCGCTTTGCCCGCGCTCGCCCCCGCAACACCAATCTTTTCGCAGCGATCTACCTGTCGGGGGATCTGGGCGCCGGCAAGACCACTTGGACGCGCGGCTTTCTCGCGGCTTGCGGCGTGACAGCCGTCGTGCGCAGCCCGACCTATACGCTCCTAGAACTCTATGACTTAGGGGGCGTGCATGCGCTGCACCTCGATCTTTACCGGCTGCAGGATGAGTCGGAGCTCGAGGCGCTCGGCTTGCGCGACTGGGCTCAAAGCGGCTATTTGTGGCTCATTGAATGGCCGGATCGCGCCGCCGGCCGCCTGCCTGCGCCGGACTTGCGCGTGACGCTGACCGCCTCGATGCAAGGTCACGAGATCACCGTCGCGGCCGCTACATTGCTGGGCGAGGAGTGGCTTGCGCGCGCCCAGGCTTGAACTTGGGGCAGCTTACTCGTAGATTAGGCGGGAGGTTCAACTGCGAAGTCCATGAAAAGACGGGTCTTTCTTTGGGGGGCGGTGACCTTTGCCGCTGCGGCTCATGCGGCAGCGCCCATTGAGTTGCGAAATATCGAGCTCACGAACGACGCCGGCGTGACACACATTGCCCTGGCGTTGAGCGGCAGTGCCCCACAGAAAGTGTTTACGCTTGCCGCTCCCGCGCGTGTCGTCGTTGACCTGCGCCACACGCGCGTGCGTGCGGGCGTGCGTCCGCCGGCCGGCAGCGGGGTGGTGGCGGGCATTCGCACCGGGCCGCGCGCCGATGGCACGCTGCGCGTCGTCATCGAACTTAAATCCATGGTTTCCGAGCACAGCCACTGGCTCGCGCGACCACCGGGCCTGCAACAGGAACTGGTCATCGACCTGGGTGACGCGCCGCGCGCCACGGGCGCCCAGGCGGGATCGCTCGACCCGTTGCCGCCGCGAACCACTCCTTTACAGGCGGCGCCATCGCAATCGCAATCCGTGGCGCTGCAGAGTTCTGCCGCGCAACCTGCCGCATCACAACCGGCGACGTCGCAACCAATTCCCGTACAGCAACCCGCACAACCCGCGGCGCGGCCGCCGCTGCCCGTGCAGTCCGTGCGCGCGCTGCACGCGCCCATGGATACGGATCGGCCCATCATCGTGGCCGTCGATGCGGGCCATGGCGGCGACGATCCGGGGGCGATCGGACACGGCGGAACCCGTGAAAAGGACGTGACGCTCGCGATCGCACGCGCGCTTGCGCAACGTATCAATGAGGAGCCCGGCATGCGCGCGGTGCTGACGAGAAATCGCGACGAGTTCATTGAGTTGAAGGATCGCATCAGGCGTGCCCAGGATGCGAAAGCCGACCTCTTCGTATCGGTGCACGCGGATTCGATACGCGACGCGAGCATCGCAGGCGCATCGGTGTACGTGCTCTCCGAGCGCGGCGCCACCGACGAGGCCGCTCGCTGGCTCGCCGACCGCGAAAATTCCGCCGACCGCATGGGCGGCGTGCCGCTGGCGGGCAAAGACCCGCAGCTCGATTCGGTGCTGATCGATCTGTCGCAGACGGCGACCATCAGCGCCAGCATGATCGCCGCCGAGCGCGTGCTCCTGGCGCTCGACAGCGTCGGCGAAGTGCGTAAGCCGCGCGTGCAGCAGGCAGGCTTCTACGTGCTCAAATCGCGGGCCATGGCTTCGATGCTGGTCGAGACGGCCTATATTTCAAATCCGCAGGAAGAGCGCCGCCTGCGCACGAGCGCGCAGCAGGACAAGCTTGCGAGCGCCATTTTCAGCGGCATCCGTACCTTCTTCGCCGCCAATCCGCCCCCCGGCACCCGCTTTGCGCAGCTGCGCCGCGGTCTTGCCCGACTCGCTCCCGAGACGCCCGGCCTGCCCTGATGGGCTGTAAACTTGCGGACCGCTGTCCGTGAGTGTGTCGTCATGCCGATCCGGGTTCTCGCCAACGAACTCATCGATCAGATTGCTGCCGGTGAAGTGATCGAGCGTCCGGCGTCGGTCGTCAAGGAGCTCGTGGAAAACGCCCTGGATGCCGATGCACACCGCATCGATATCGATATCGAGCGCGGCGGCATCGGCCTCATTCGCGTGCGCGACGACGGCGTAGGCATGAGTGCCGATGAGCTTCCGATCGCGCTCGCGCGCCACGCCACGAGCAAGATCTCATCGCTCGCGGATCTTGCGGCGGTCACGACACTCGGATTTCGCGGCGAGGCGCTGCCCTCGATCGGCTCAGTTTCCCGTTTGCGCATCCTGTCGCGCCCGCGCCGCGGTGAGGATCGGGCTTGCGAAGTGAGTGTCGACGGCGGCCGCGTGAGCCCCGCGCGGCCTGCGCCGCATCCGAGCGGCACCAGCATCGAGATCCGCGACCTCTTCTTCAATGTGCCGGCGCGGCGCAAGTTCGTGAGAAGCGAGGCCACCGAGTTCGGCCACATCATGCGCTGGGTGGAGCGCCTTGCGCTGTCGCGCTTCGATGTCGGCTTTCGGCTGCGGCATGGCGAGCGCCGCGTGTTTGACGCGCCCTCGGTCGACGCCACGGCTGAGGAGGCGCGCCTCACCGCAGTGCTCGGACCTGAGTTCCTGCCGCGGGCGGTGACGCTGCGCAGTGTCGCAGGGCCCGTGGGCTTGAGCGGTTGGGTCGGCCTGCCAACGGCATCGCGCGCTCAGTCGGACCAGCAGTTCTGGTTCGTGAACGGCCGCAGCGTGCGCGACCGCCTCCTCAGCAATGCCGTGCGACTCGCTTACCGGGATGTGCTCTATCACGGACGGCATGCCGCGTACGTGCTCTATTTGAACCTCGATCCGCATCTGGTCGACGTCAACGCCCATCCGTCAAAGCTCGAGGTGCGCTTTCGCGACGGCCGCCAGGTCCATGACTTTGTCTTCCGCGCGATCGAGCGGGCGCTCGCCGGAACCTCGCCGAGCGCAGCGGCTCTTCCTGCCGCCGCCGCTGCACCGCAATCGCCGTACCCGGCGGGCGGGCCGGTGCAATCCTTCGACTTCGCTGATGGGCGAGGCGACCCTTGGGTGCTGGCGGCGAGTGTGCGCGATCTTGCGCCCGCCCCGAGCGGGGCGGCGCAGCCGCTCGGCACTGCGCTTGCGCAGCTGCACGGCATCTACATTCTTTCGCAAAGCGCCGAGGGCCTTATTCTCGTCGACATGCATGCGGCGCACGAGCGCGTGCTCTATGAGAAGTTCAAAGCCGACGAGGCCGCCCATGGGGTCGCCTCGCAGCATCTTCTGGAGCCCATCGTCATTGATCTTAAGTCGCACGAGCTCGACGCCGTGCTCGAAGATCGAGTGAGCTGGGAGCGCGCCGGATTTGAGCTCGACGCGCTCGGACCCACGCGCCTTGCGCTGCGGCGTGTGCCGGCGCTCCTCGCAGGCGCTGATATTGCGGCTACGGTGGGCGCGGTCATCCGCGATCTGGAGCTGGATGCCGGGGTGCATCACCTGGATGGCGCCGTCGACAAGTTTCTGGGCACGCTCGCCTGCCGCACTTCGATCCATGCACATCGGCGCCTGACGCTGCCCGAGATGAATGCGCTCCTGCGTCAGATGGAAGACACGGAGCGCGCGAACCAGTGCAATCACGGGCGTCCCACCTGGGCGCGGCTCACCCTTTCGCAGCTCGACCATCTGTTCCTTAGGGGGCGCTGATGGATGAGCCCGCCGCGACGGGGCGGCCGGTGTGGGTGCTGACCGGCCCCACCGGCGCGGGGAAAAGCGACTGGGCGCTGCGTGCGGCCGAGCGCCATCCCGTTGAAATCGTGAGCGTCGACTCGGCGATGGTCTATCGGGGGCTCGACATCGGCACGGCGAAACCGCCGCGCGCGCTGCGGCAGGCTATCCCGCACCATCTGATCGATATCTGCGAGGCGACCGAGCGCTACTCCGCCGGCCGTTTCGTCGCAGATGCCAGCGCAAGGATCATTGAAATTCACGCGCGCGGCCATATACCGCTTTTGGTGGGGGGTACCTTCCTTTATCTGCGCGCGCTCGTTTCCGGCCTGGCACGTCTGCCGCAGGCCTCCGTCGAGTTGCGCCGCGAGCTGACCGAGCGCGCCGCACGCATGGGCTGGGCGGCTCTGCATGAGGAACTCGGGCGGCTCGATCCCGAGGCCGCAGGGCGCATCCATCGCAACGACCCCCAGCGCATCCAGCGCGCCCTCGAGGTATGCCTGACCACCGGCGGCAGGATTTCCGAGTTGCAGCGCACCAGCCCGAGCGCGCTTGCGCCTTACCGCCTGCGCCGTTGGGCGCTCGTCCCGGCCAATCGGGCGGTGCTGCAGGCGCGCCTTGAGGAGCGATTCAACGCGATGATGACGAATGGCTTTCTCGGCGAGGTCGAATCCTTGTACCGCCGCGGCGACTTGGACCCCGACCTTCCGGCCCTGCGCGCGGTGGGCTACCGTCAGCTGTGGGCACACCTCGCCGGTGCGGTGAGTCTCGCCGAAGCGGTCAAGCGCGGCATCGCCGCGACGCGCCAGCTTGCCAAGCGTCAACTGACATGGATTCGCGCAGATGCGACACTCGAGCATGTTAACCCGCACGCATCCCGTGCGTTCGAGGACTGGAACCTGCAACTGGCGAACGAGTTATGCACGCTTGGCCGCTGATTGAAGGCGCATGCTAAGATTATGCTCACGGAAAAATTAAAAAACCGTAATAAGAAGGAGAAAACGATGGCCAAAGGCCAGTCGCTGCAGGATCCATTTTTAAACGCCTTACGAAAAGAGCGCGTGCCGGTCTCCATTTATTTGGTCAACGGCATCAAGCTGCAGGGGCAGATCGACTCCTTCGATCAGTTCGTCGTATTGCTGAAAAACAGCGTCAGTCAAATGGTGTACAAGCACGCCATTTCCACGGTCGTTCCGGCGCGCAACGTCAATTTGACGGCGGCCGATGAAGGCGACGTGGCAGCGGAGTCTGCTGCCGAATAATGCTTCCGCTTATGGAGGTATGAGTGTTCGAGCGCCCGAGGAGCGGTGAGCGCGCGGTGCTCGTACGGCTGGGATTCGGCGCGGCAGTCGATCCGGAGGATCTGCGCGAGCTCGAGCAGCTCGCGCGCTCCGCAGGTGCGCAGCCGGTCGCGACCGTGATCGGCCGGCGCGAGCGCCCGGATCCGCGCTTCTTCATGGGCAGCGGCAAGGCGGATGAGGTTCGCGATGCGGCGGCCGCAACCGAAGCCGACGTCATTCTCGTCGATCACGCACTCTCGCCGAGCCAGGAGCGCAACCTCGAAGAGCACGTCGGCCGGCGCGTGCTCGATCGCAACAGCCTCATTCTCGACATCTTTGCGCAGCGCGCGCGCTCCTTCGAGGGCAAGCTGGAAGTGGAACTTGCGCAGCTGAAGCACATCGCAAGTCGCCTGGTGCGCGGTTGGACGCATTTGGAGCGGCAGAAAGGCGGCATCGGCCTGCGCGGTCCGGGCGAGACGCAGC
>Ga0209006_10001497_pt1 | contig 21174 bp, 18 predicted proteins | sample JacPin_JW_Ref_O2_FD_188567 | JGI IMG/M metagenome (GOLD analysis project Ga0209006, IMG submission 188567) | Forest soil microbial communities from Algoma, Ontario, Canada - Jack Pine, Ontario site 1_JW_Ref_O2 (SPAdes) (version 2) | ecosystem: Environmental > Terrestrial > Soil > Boreal... | reverse complement strand
GGATTCGCAGTGGGGATCGCTTTCCTGCGGTTGCCACCCGAACTGCGGCGTGGGCACGGCGTTGATGATCAACAAGGAAACGAAAGAGTGGGCGCCGGTTCCGCGATTCCTGGATGCGCAGCAACTGACCAAGGACGTGGCGGCGATCACCGACGCGAACCGCGGCAAGAATTTTTCAAACTTTATGATGGCCATGGCGCTGCTGAAGAATTACAGCCCGTTCCAGGCGCCTCCGAGCCTGCGATTGAAGGATTTGTGGAAGAAGTTCGACAAGACCTGGGCGCTTTCGAAGAATTCCTCAACCAAATACGGTAAGGTCGATCCGACTCGCACCGTGGAAGACGCCATGAAGCGCCGCAACGAAGATCCCTGGAACTTCCTGTTCATCGCGGGAATGTGGTTCCAGGATCTTTTCAACTACGACTTCCGCCGCACCGAAATGTGCATCATCCCGTACGCGACGCAGCAGGGCGAAATTTCTTTCTGCGCGTACAACACGGGCGTGGGCTGGCGCAAGATCATCGAGAACATGCACAAGAACGCGACCGTCGCGCAGTGGTACAAAGAGCACGGCAAGCACGACATCTTCGCCAAGGGCAAGAAAGTTGATCTGAACAGCTACGAACATTCGCTGCGGATTGACGCCGAAGATGCGTCGCGCGTTCGCGAACTCGAGCACGACATTCCGCTGACCGCTGCGGAAGAAGATCGCATCCGCCGCAAGAAGGCGCATGAGGAAGCGGCTAAGGTTCGCCGGATTTATGAAGAACTGGTGCTGAAGAAGTCGACGGAGCCGGTGGTGCAGATTGGCTCGATGCAGCAGATTCTCTCGGCGGTTCCTGGCGTGACGGTGAAACCGGTGCAGATTGCTCCAGCGGCACCGGTCGCACAAGAAGCTGAAACCGTGGCAGGCGACTAGCTGATTCAGACAGCTCCGCAGGGTATTGGTACGAACAGCCCCGGGTCAAACCGGGGCTGTTTTATTTTGGGTGAATAGAATTGGGGCAAGCCAGTGGAAGCTGTGAGCATGGGCGCATTTGAATCTAAATCGGGCGGGTCTGAGACCCGCCCCTACGGATCGGTTTCACGCTCGGGTGGTGTGGCGGTGGTGGTTGCGGTTGCCATTAGGGCTCAGTCGGCGTTAGCGTGGATCGATCATGCACGATCAGCCTGCTCGTCGAGTCTCTCTTCGATTCAAGAATTTCGACTACTCGCATGCCCGCCTTTATTTTTTGACAACCTGTACACACGAGCGCCTACCGCTCCTCGGCGAAATCAAAGCCGGCAAACTACATCTGAATGCGATAGGCAAGATCGTCTTAGAATCGTGGTTCGAGCTTCCTTACCATTACGCCCGTTTGAGGTTGGACGCCTTCATCGTGATGCCCAACCACGTTCATGGACTGATTGCTCTACACAGCCCTGTAGGGGCGGGTCTCAGACCCGCCCGCCGAACGGATAGCGTTTCCGAAATTGTTCGCGCGTTTAAGAGTTTCGCGTCACGGCGAGTTCACACCGAAGTTCGGGGATTCTCAAAAGCGCAGCTTTGGCAGCGCGGATTTTACGATCGGATCGTGAGAAACGGCGAGGAATGCGGAAGGATTCGACGATACATCCTTCGTAATCCGGAACGGTGGGATTACGACCGAGAGAATGCGAGACGACCAAAAGGAAATCTAGTGGAAGATTGGGATTCGTGAAGTTGTGGGTTGTGAGTCCGGCCTGTGAGCGTGGGCGCATTTGAATCTAAATCGGGCGGGTCTGAGACCCGCCCCTACAGGTCGATTGGGATGGTTTTGGAGTCCTCGCCGTTTTCGTCAGCTATTGCGTGTGATGCGCCAACAGCCAGGCTGCCAGATCCGGCTCGGTGAAGGCTACGTCCCAGACATTGTGACCGATGCTTGGATATTCTGTGAATTTTGGAGTGCCGCCCGCTTCGCGTAGTTGTTTGACCCATTCCCTCATGCGCGCGACTGGAACGACCGGATCCTCTTCACCTTCGAAAACCCACACCGGAATTTTAGCCACGCGCGGAATCATGTAGGCGTCGCCGTAGCCGCATAAAGCAATGGCTGCCGCAAAGCGTCGCGGCGCGATGGAAAGCGCGGCCCAAACGCCTTCTCCGCCCATGGACTGGCCCGCGACGTACTCGCGGGTGCGGTCAACGCTGTATTTCGTTTCGACTGTATCCAGAATTTCGAGCGCAAGGCGAATCGCGACGGGCGGCGTATTGGTGTGCGGACGCGCCCAACCTTTGGTGACGTCCACCTGCGGCGCGAGAACGAATGCGTGGTACTTCTGCTGGATTTCCGGTTTGGTCCAGAGGTGAGAACCCGGGAAATTCCCGCCGGCCAGTTGCGAGACGTTGTCCGAGGCGCGTCCGGCTGCTCCATGCAGCCACAGGACGATCGGATATTTCCGCGCTGGATCGTAGCCGGGCGGGACGAACAGACGGTACTGCATCGTTTCGCCGCTGGAGCTGCGATAGGAGCCCGCGGTGAAACCTTCAACCGTGGAGATACTGCTTTTGTCCTGGGCCTGAATGATTCGCGGCACAAGCAGCAATAAAACGAGCGCGAGACTCCATCGGGTGTGGCGTGGCATTGATTATCGAGAATAAGAGCGAACGTTCGCGGGCACGCCGAGGCCTGCAATCAATTTTGGGTCGTCTATCGGCTCACCCGGAACGATCCGGAGTGGCAGAACTCCGGCCCAGATGGGCAAAGAATAATCTTCGGCGTCATCCTTTGCAGGCCCGACGCGAACTTTCGCGGAGACTTCGTTGAGCGCCAAAGCGAGGACTGAGGTCGCTTTCAGTTCCTGCTCCGTGGGAATGCGGATGTCGTTCCAACGGCCGGGCATCACGTGATTGGTGAAAGCTTCGAGGGCCCGCATTTTTTCTTCAGGGTCTTCGATCAGGTGGGCGACACCCAGGGCGACGACCGAACGATAATTCACGGAATGATGGAAGGCGGAGCGCGCGAGAACCAAGCCGTCGACATGCGTCACCGTGACGCAGACATTCACTCCGCCGGACAGTGTTTTCAACATGCGGCTGGCCGACGAGCCGTGCAGGTAGAGGACCTCGTCAACGCGCGCGTAATTGGTAGGGATGACGAAGGGCTGGCCTTCGACGACGAAGCCAACATGACAGACGAAACCCTGATCGAGAATGGCGTGCACGGTTTCGCGATCGTATTTGCCGCGGTCGGGGAGGCGCTGCACTTTGGTGCGTGATGTAGGCGTAAATGGCTGGCTCATGCGAGAAGGTTAGGCTGAAGCGTGGGGTGCGAACAAGAGCCAATCTGGTTGGATGGCGGCGCTCATTGGGGATTCGGGTTGGGAGTTTGCGGCGGGTCCGGCGTCGGTTGAGGCGTTTGGCTAGGATCCGGAGTTGGTGACGAAGGTTGAGCATCTGGCGTTGATGGTGGAGGTTGCGAATCCGGTGCCGGGTTCGGTGTTTCCGGAGCTGGACTCGGTGTTTCTGGCGCTGGGGCAGCGTCGGACGGTTTGGGAGCGTCGGGAGCGGGTTGGCCTTCTTGTTGGGGCGTGGGTTGTGGTTTTGGCTGTGGCACTCGCTTCGGGCGACCTGTGCGGCTCGTGGGTTTCGTTCGCTCCGGCTCCGGACGGTCGGCGCGCGCCGGTACTGCCGGCTGCGGAGCCGCGACAATGTGGGCGACGCGAAAGCCTGTGTATGCCGTGTCGGCTTCGCGGTATTGCGATTTGGCATCGGCGGGGCGATCGGCGCTGGCACCCAGGGTTTTCGGGGAGCCGTTTGCGCCGATGGTCCATTCGCTGACATTTCCCCCAAGATCGAAGACAAGTTCTTCGTCTTTTTCGCCTTGGCCCGGAAAGGTGCCGACCTCGCGAAGCAACGGGGCATCGCCCGGCAATTCTTTGATTTCGGCTTCGAGTTTCGCAGCGTCCTCTGGATTTAAGGCGTAACCCGCCCAGTAGTCGAGGGTGTTTTCGTTGGCGCGGTCCTTATATAGGGCCGACACTTCGGATTCGTTTGGCAGGCGATACGTTTCTCCGGTGAGGTTCGCGAGCCAGTTGCAGTAAGCCTTGGCTTGATCAAAGGTGAGGTTATTCGCCGGGAAATTTTCGGTACCAGGGTCCACTTTGTAGCTTTTGTCGAAGGCGGCGTATTGCGCGCGGGTGATTTCGAAGCGGCCGATTTCGATTTCACCGCGCTTTACTGTTTCCGGAATCAGGATGTCAGGCGGAGGATTCTCCGCGGCGGCTGCGGGCGAATGAAATGCGACGCCATAAAGCGCACCTGATTTCTGCACGGTGCGACGCCTCAGAGCGGCGTCCAACGGCGAGCCTTTTTTCAGCGCTTCGTTTTCCGGCGGATTGATTTTGAAGAGATATTGATCGAGCCAGGCATCTTCTTCGTTCAATTTTCGCAATTGATGAGTCAGCTTGCGCGGGCCGTGCGCTTCGCCGGGAAAGAGGATGAATTTCACCGGCGCCTTGCCGATGGTGTAGAGGGCGCGGTAGTGCGTCCAGCCTTGTTCGGTGGGAACCTGACGATCGATGGTGCCGAAGAAAATCAGGGTGGGAGTTTTTACGCGATCCATTTTGAAGAGCGGTGACTTCTCGATGTAGAGCTGCGGGTCTTCGAGTGGAGTTTTGCCGAAATAATAGTGATCGAAGGATTCGCCGAAATCGACGTTGGCCCAATCGCTGAGCCATTCGACGTCGCCCGCGCCGACGGAGGCGACTTTGTAGCGGTCGGGATTGGTAATGGTGAGTTGAATGGAGAGGATGGAACCGTTGGACCAGCCCATGGCGCCGATGCGGTCGGGATCGACGAGGCCTTTTTCGATGAGGCTGTCTACGCCGCGTTCGATGTCCGGAATTTCGAGGTCGTAATACTTTCCGCAGCAGATGGATTCAACAAATTTCAGGCCGTAGCCGGTGCTGCCGTGATAGTTGGTTTTCAAAACGAACGCGCTGCGCTGGGTCAGAAGATTGGCGGAATAGGCCCATCGTTCCGTCCACTGATCGTGATCCGCGCCAGCCGGGCCGCCGTGCGTGGCGGTGACGAGCGGATAGGTTTTTCCGAGCTTGTAATCATTCGGATAAAACAGAATCCCTTCGACGTCGTCATCGTTCGCGCCTTTCCAGTGGAGGACTTCGGACTTCGCGATGGTTTTGTTCCTAAAATTCGGATTCAGGTCGGTGATCTGCAGCGGGGCGGAGATTTTCACGCCATCGAGGCGTGCGCGAAAATATTGGGTGGGCGTGCTGGCCGTCGAATATTCATAAATCAGAGTTTTGCCGTCGTCGCCCAAAGCAAAACTGAAGAAGTGTTTTACGTCTTCGGCGGCGAGAGATTTTCTGGACCAGGTCTCGCCGTGGCGGATGAAACGCACGGGTTTGGTGTACACGCCGTCCATGAGCAGGGCGATAAAACCGTCGCTGGTGGGCTCGAGCGAACGGGCGAAGCCGCGATCCCAGTCGAGATTTACTTCGGTCGTTTTGGCGGAGGCGAGATCGTAGAAATAAATTCGTTCGACCGATGCGGTGAGAAATTTTGGATCGTCTGAAAAGGAAGCGACGGTGTAGAAGCCGGAATTGTCGCGGGCCCATTGCATATCGTTGGGCAGGATGCGTTGATTGCTGAAAATTTCAGTGCGCTCGCCCGAGTTCAGATTGACGAGATAGGTGACCGGGGGGATTTTCTGGTCCCAGGCGTAGCTCAACTCACGGCGGGCCTCGGCGACCAAATGTTGCTTGTCGTGAGACAGCTCAAACTGAATGATCCAGTCGGTATTATCGGTGAGCCGGGTGACTTTCTGATCCTTGATGGAAAGTTTGAAGAGGCGAATCGGGGCGGTGTGAGGGGTATCGTCAACAACATTGGAATCGTCTTTCCGTTCCTTGGTTTGGCGTTCGTACAAAGATGGGTCTTCTTCCGCACTGAACAGGATGGTGTCGTTATCGAGCCATTCGATCTGCTCGATTCCGCGTTCGAATTCGGTGACGGACCAGGGCGCACCTCCGGCGGCGTTCATCAGCCAGAGTTGCATGTGGGCGTTTTCCGGCTTTGGTTTGGGCAAAGGCTGGCTGCTCAGGAAAGCGATCGTTTCGCCGGAAGGCGACCAGCGCGGCTGCGAGACGTCGTAAGCGCCGCGAGTAAGCTGGATTTGCTTGCCGTCGGAAAGATTGGAAATGAAAAGATTACTGACGCGTTCGTCTTTATCTTTATCAGCAGTACTCTTAACCCACACTGCGGATTTGCCGTCAGGGGAGATTTCAAACTGGCCGGCATCTTCCTGGTAGACGATGTCTTCGGGAGTCCACGGAGATTTTTTTTTCGCGGCCGCTGCCGATCCTGAGTTCTTTTGGTCGTCAGTTGCAGCGCGAAGTGTTCGCGCGGACGCGGCGACAACGAGCACGGCGAGCAATAGGAAATGAATGCCGATAAGATGCCTTGCAGCATTTTTCATGCGTTCCTCATCGTGGTCCGACGCTAGTCCAGCTGATTTATTGCGCTCAGAAAACTACCACAGACTAAGCGGGTGGGATAGGTTAGCCGCCAGAGTTTCCGTTGAACGGGATAGGCTTTCAGAGCCTTATTTCGCTAAGATGATTGGCATCGAGGAGAAAGGAATAATGGCGATGAGTCGGGAGCAGGCGCGAGGCGAACACACCGCGAGCACAACACACGAGCAATTCAGCGAAACGATTTATGGACTGGTTTGTTCGGCCTGCCACAATTACATTTTGATCGACAAGACGAATTGTCCGAAGAGCTGCAGGGAACACGAGACCTGCCGGCAAGCCTATTCCTAGGGAACCTTCGTTGCTTTCTCTGTCCGGCAGCGGCAGAGGGGAGTAAACTACGGGTGATCGGTGCAGTTATCCGATGGACGACGGTTGCCCAGTGGCCGCATCTGTTGAGTAGCGAGGCTGGGAGTGCGCTTTTCCAAGAATCGCCACGGTATGAAGCGCTTTGGAGCATCTGGGTGGTTTGCGGCTGTTGTGTGGTGCTTCTCTGCCGGCCCGCTTCCGGCACAGGATGCGAATCCTCCGCGTCCTGATTCCTCCGAACTAATAACTTCCCCGACGTTGACGCACCGGCCCGAGAAACTCCCCTCCGACGAACCCGCCAAGCCCGCGACGATATCTTTGACGGTACCTAAGGGCACTGCAATACAAGTGGCGCTTGACGGTGAAGTGCGCATACGGGAAGAGCGGCAGCCGCTGCGAGGTCACGTGGTCCAGCCGATTTATGCCTTCGATAAACTTGTCATACCGGTGGGCACGGAAGTTTCGGGTCAAATCACGCGCATTGAAGCGGTGTCTGCGGGCAAACGGGCGCTGGCAGCGCTAGATGCGGATTTCACGCCGGCGCACAAGTTCGAGGTTCAGTTTGACGAGTTGATTCTGGCAGACGGACGGCACATCGCAATTCATACCGAGGTGACACCCGGTTCGGGCCAGGTAATCCGGTTTCTGACCGCGAAAGACGAAAAACCGAAGAACGGCGTGAAGGAAGCAGCTTCGGAGAAGGCCACTCAAGCCAAGGAAGAGGCCAAACAGGAATGGGACGCGGCCATGAGCCAGGTGAAACAGCCGGGAAAGATGAGGCGCGCGGAGCGTTATGCGATTGCGCAACTCCCCGTTCACCCGCAATACATTGATGCCGGTTCCGTGTACTTCGCCGAACTGCAGGAACCGCTGGAGTTTGGCCAAGAACCATTGACCCAAGAGATGGTGACGTCATTGAGCGCGAACCCGCCCAGCGGAACATTCGTCCACGCGCGCTTGTTGACGCCACTAAGTTCCGCGACCACGCCGAAAGGCGCTGAAGTTGAGGCGATTCTTTCGCAGCCGGTCTTCGACGGCGATCATTTGATTCTGCCGCAAGGGTCCCATCTGAAGGGTTCGGTGGTGCAAGTTCAACCGGCGCGCTACATGAGTCGCAACGGGCAGCTCAGAATGGTCTTCCACGAATTGAGCGCGCCGGATGGGCCGAACGGACCAGCCATCGCGCAAAACGTAGATGCGAGCCTCGAAAGCGTGCAATCCATCAAAGATGGTGACGTGAAGCTCGACGCGGAAGGCGGTGCGGAAGCGACCACACCGAATACACGCTATCTCCAGACGGGAATCGCAATTGGGCTAGCGACGGTCTCCTTCAGGGGTGACGCGGATGCGGTGGGACCAAATTCTGGAGGAAACACGCTTAATCGGGCAGCTGGAGGCGCGAACGGTTTCAAACTCGTAGGAATAACGATGGGCGTACTGGTTCATTCTCGCGTGTTCGGGTACACCATGGGCGCGTATGGAGCGGGGATGTCCATATTTACGCACTTCGTAGCTCGCGGCCGCGATGTGGTGTTTCCGAAAAATACCGAGATGGACATTGGGATCGGGGCGCGGGAAGCCCCACCAGCGAAAAGAGCTGAGCCGGGTTAGTGAGCTAGATAGCTGTGCCGCTAGGAAACGCTCATGATTGCTTGGCAGTTGACGCGTCGAAGCCTCGGTCAGCAATCTTCGATTCATTGATATTTTTCAGCTTCGTCGGTAACCTCGTCCGGGGCAATTCTGACAAAATCGAGGCCTTATGCGACTCCCTTATTTTTTCCTGGCGGCAATTATTTGCGTGCCCGGGCTCTACGCTCAAGTCAAACCTCTGCACGGAATTGACGTCAGCGATCTCGATCGAAAAATCGCTCCCTGCCAGGATTTCTACGAATTTGCCAACGGCACTTGGCGGGCCAAAAATCCGATTCCGCCCTCGCAGACGATCTGGAGCAAGCGCTGGGCGGCGGGTGAAGCCACCAAAGATGTGCTGCGAGGCATTCTCGAAGAAGCAGCCGCCAATGCCGCGAGCGCGCCACCCAAATCCACCGATCGCCTGATCGGGGACTATTACGGCGCCTGCATGAACGAGAAAGCGATTGACGCCGAGGGTGTGAAGGCGCTGAAACGTGAGTTTGATTTGATTCAGTCCATCGGTTCGGTAGCCGATCTACAAAACGCCATCACCCAACTCAATCAAGAAGCGATCTTCGCGCCGTTTGGTTTTGGATCGTCGCAGGACCCGCATCACCCACAACAGGTGATTGCGGATGCCGGCGCGGCGGGACTCGGCTTGCCGGACCGCGATTACTATTTCAATGAAGACGCCAAATCGAAGGAGACACGGCAGAAGTATGTGGAACACGTTGCGGCAATGTTCGTGCTGGCCGGGTACGACAAAACTGCGGCGGCTGCGGCGGCGCACATTGTGATGAAAATGGAAACCGCGTTTGCGGGCGCATCCCTTACCAACGTGGAATTGCGCGATCCCTACGCCACCGATCATAAAATGAATCTGGATGACGTGCAGAAACTGACTCCCGATTTTAGTTGGGCGGCTTACTTCAAGGCGAAGGGGCTCGATAGCGGCGTCGCGGTGAATGTGGATCAACCGAAATTCATGCAGGAATTTCAAAGACAACTGAAAGAAAATTCGCTGGCCGACTGGAAAACTTATTTGACTTGGCAGGTGCTGTTGACCGCCGCGCCCGATCTTTCGACGCCGTTCGTGAAGGAAGATTTCGCATTCAATCAGCAATACCTGCAGGGCACGGCGGAGATGAAACCGCGGTGGAAACGCTGCGCGGAGTCAACGGACGCAAATCTGGGCGAAGCCCTGGGCAAAAAGTACGTCGAAAAGACGTTTTCTCCGGAGGCGAAAGCCCGCATGCAGGAGATGGTGAACAATATTCTCGCTGCGCTGCACGACGATATCCTGACACTCACCTGGATGAGCGATGAAACCAAGCAGAAGGCTTTGCTGAAACTTTCGACGTTCAATCCGAAGGTCGGCTACCCGGATAAATGGAAAGACTACAGCAGCGTGGAAATCACGCGCGAGTCGTTCTGGAACGATGTGGTGGAGACGCGGCGATTCGCGATTCGCGACGACGCGCAACGGATTGGCAAGCCGGTCGATCGCGGACGCTGGGGCATGACCACGCCGACTTCCAACGCTTATTACAACCCGCTGCTGAATGAAATTGTTTTTCCGGCGGGAATTCTGTTGCCGCCGATGTTCGACGTGAATGCGACGGACGCGGTGAATTACGGAGGGATCGGGCCGGTAATCGGCCACGAGATTTCGCACGGGTTTGACGATCAGGGGGCGCAATACGACAGCAGCGGCGAACTAAAGAATTGGTGGACTCCCGCGGACTACAAGGAATTCCAAGGCCGCGCGAAATGCGTGGTGGACCAATTCAACAGCTACACGGTTGAGGGCGGCATGCACATCAACGGGAAACTGGTTCTGGGCGAGAGCATCGGCGATCTGGGCGGCGTGAAGCTGGCCTATCTGGCCTTCGAGAAATCCATGAAAGGCAAACCGCGCCCGCCGGATCAGGACGGATTCACGCCGGAGCAACAGTTTTTTATTTCGTGGGGACAATCGCGCGGCGACGAAATCCGGCCCGACGCGCAGCGCCAGTTCGTGCTGACGAATCCGCATCCGGTGAGCAAATACCGGGTCATCGGGCCGATGTGCAACATGCCCGAATTTAGGGCGGCGTTCGGTTGCAAAGATGGCGATGCGATGGTGCGTCCGGCCGAGCAACGCTGCGCCATCTGGTAGAACTCTATGCCGCAAAGAAAAGGCGGAGCCATCGCGGCTCCGCCTTTTTTTTCCGGCGTATTTGACAGCACGTTTTAGAGCGAATTGAGAAAGGCAATCAATTCTTTCTTCTCTTCGTCGGTCAAGTTCATCTGGAAACGTTGGTTGTAGAAATTCACGAGCTGTTCCAGATTTTGAGCCGCCCCGTTGTGGAAGTAAGGAGCGCGCGCGGCCAGACCACGCAGAACCGGCCCCTTGGTTCGATTGACATCGCTGCACAACCCGCTGATCAAACCCTTGCCAGGATCGGTGGTGAAAATAACGTATGGCACGGCGGCGGGCTGCGACGGATCCGCAAACGGATTGGGACAACCGGTGATTTTGAAGACCGGTACGTCCGGGAAACCCAGCTCGGAAACTGCACTGGCGATCTGCGGATCATTTTCGTTGGCCAGATCGTGACCCGTGCCGATGTCGAGGGGCAACGGCAACGAATGATCCCCGACGTTCGGCGTGTCATGACAGGTGGTGCAGAAACCCTGGAACTGCGGGATGGGCACGGAGGTGCCCAGCGCCTTCGCCAGCGCAGCATTGTCGTTCAGGCCTCTGACGTTGGAGACCATGAAGGCACGCGTGTTGAAGATCGCTTCACCGGCGGCAATTCTCTTACGCGCCTCAATTTGCTGGCCGTTGAATAAACGGTCCGAGGACTTCAGGTTTGTCCAGGGCGCGAAGAGCGTCATCGCCGTTGAATTGAACGGCCCGGCAGGGTCGGTTCCGAGCGAGTCGTTGATAGCGGGATAGTAGTTCTGCTGAGAAAGATTGATAGGGCCGCCTTGCGCACCGTCTGCATTGAGTACGCCAGCTTGAAAATCAAAGGACTGCCCACTGAAGAGGCCCATCTCGAAATTGACGATGGCCGTCTGCTGATCGAGGGTGGGAGCGGCGGATGCTTGGGCGTGAGTGAGTGTGGCGTCAATCGATTGGTGCATAAGGTCTGCGATCAAATTTGCCTGGGAGGTTTGCGGATTGTTGAGCGGCTCAATGGTCTCGCGTCCATCGAACATAATGGTGCTAAGGAACTTCAGATTGGTGGTTGGCAGCGGGCGGCGGTACACAGAAACAGTTTGCACGCCGGTAGCGGGATCGGTGACGACAGCGCAGCCGTAGGGATCGCGCAGCGCCTGAATCGTGAACTGGGCATTCGCGGGCATTTGCAATGGAATGCGAATCAGCCCGCTTTTTAATAACAAACTGTGAGCGCCAGGATTGCCCGGAGCAGCGCCTGGGCAATTCGCGCCGTCAACTGACGCAAACAACGGATCGCGGCCGCTGGTGAGTTCATAGCGCGTTTGGATATTCTGGACGCTCAACCCCATGGCGTTGCTGGCGATGTGGCACGTTCCACAGCTTCGCCCATTGGTCCCGAGACTTTGAAAGAATACGCCCTTCTCATCGATCGGACCGTTTACGTTGTAGGTCGAAACCAAGCCGGTCGGGTCGAGGAACGGGAATAGATTTGGGATCACGGCGGCGGAAATTGCACCGGCCAAGCCGAGGGATCCAACCACTAGAATCCATTTTCGTTTAGCGCCGCTGGCCAAGCTTCGAAACATACTGCTATTCATGTAGTACCTCCAATTCTATGCGAATGATTTGATCAAGGCTCACCATCTGAATGGCCCCGATGACCGGAGATCGGGCGCATCGGCTGAAGCGCAAAGCAAGGACGCCTTGTCCCGTGGAGTTTCCTAAGTATGAGATAGCTCGGGTTGTCGCGTTCTAGCAATGGAGGGAAGGTGGAATTCTCATGAGTAGGAGGTAAGTGTTCAAGCCACCGAAAACAGGACGTTTGCATTGCGTGAGGGTTGGTGCTGATGCGGAAGACCGACAATCGGCGGAAGGCTCTAAGTCTCTGAGAGCATAGTGCTGGGGGTGATTTCGGCTATCGAAGAATTCCTTGGGCGTTCATATCGGTCCGACACGTTCGTCGGTTTCAGACGACACGGCTTTGAACGTTCTATTTTTTTCTATTTTTTTTAGGGTCAGGGATTCATTCTTCCGTCTTTCGTTGACGGAAGCGCTGCGAATCCGATATGATTGAGGTTTGTCGCTAGCTTCAGGAGGCAGTATGTACGCGGTGATTCGCAGTGGCGGGAAGCAATATCGCGCCGAGCCCGGTAAGACGATTCGGGTGGAAAAATTGGAAGGGAAAGTCGGCGGCAAGGTGACTTTTGACGAAGTTCTGGCGGTGCGCAACGACGACAAGAAGTTCGCATCGAGCGATTCGCTGGCCAAGACGAAAGTGGTGGGCAAAATTATCAATCAGGATCGCGGGCCAAAGCTGAAGGTATTGAAGTTCAAGACGGGCGGGCAGTACAAGATTCGGCGCGGCCACCGGCAGAATTACACGTCGGTACAGGTCAGCGACATCCAAGTTCCGTAGGGGATTGAAATGGCACATAAAAAGGGCGGCGGATCATCTACAAACGGACGCGATTCGCACGGACAGCGGCTGGGCATCAAGCGTTTCGGCGGCCAATTGGTTTCGAGCGGCAGCATCCTGGTGCGCCAACGCGGTTCGCGTTATAAGGCCGGGAAGAATGTGAGCCAGGCGAAGGACGACAGTCTGTTTGCGACGATCACGGGCGTGGTGCGGTTTGAAGATAAGGGCGGCCACGGCAAGTTCATCAGCGTGCTGCCAGCCGACGAATCGGAAATTGGTGGCGCGGATCGTTCGAAAGCGCGGCTCGCGGCTGCGGCGAACAACTAATCGGGTTCGGATTCTGGTACGCGCCTCTATGCGGTTTTGGTCGGGGCGCGTATTTTTGTTTTTGGCCCCTGCCCTGGCGTATGATTTCTCCTCCAAGTAGATGAAAATGCTTAACACGCGGGTGAATAGGTGTTTGCGGACGAAGCAAAAATCTCGATAAAAGCAGGCGATGGCGGCGACGGTTGCGTCGCGTTTCGCAGGGAGAAGTATGTGCCGCGCGGCGGGCCTTCGGGCGGAGATGGCGGCGACGGCGGCGATATTTTTATCGAAGCGAATCCGAACGACAACACCTTGCTTCGCTATCGCTACAACCGCGAATTTGAAGCCAAGCGCGGCGGGCACGGAGAGGGTTCGAATTGCCACGGCGCTTCAGCAGACGATTTGGTTTTGAAAGTGCCGGTGGGCACGGTGATTTTCGATGCGGTGACCAACGAGCAACTTTTTGATTTGACCGAGGCGGGACAAAGATACTTAGCGGCGCGCGGCGGCCACGGCGGACGCGGGAACGGAAATCCCAAATTCGCGAAACCCTGGCACCAGGCGCCGCGTGAGCACGAAGACGGAACGCTGGGCGAAGAAAAGAAATTGCGCTTTGAGCTGAAACTGCTCGCGGACGTGGGTCTGGTGGGATTTCCCAACGCTGGAAAGTCCACATTGATTTCACGCATCTCGGCGGCGAGGCCAAAAATTGCGGCTTATCCTTTTACGACTCTGGAGCCGAATTTGGGCGTGGTTTCGGCTGATCCGGGAGCGGTGCCGGGACAGGGGCGGACTTTTGTCGTCGCAGATGTTCCGGGATTGATCGAAGGCGCGCATGAAGGCGCGGGGCTCGGTACGCGATTTTTGAAACATGTGGAACGTACGCGGCTGATCGCGCATCTGGTGGACGTCAGCGAGTTCAACGATCGCGATCCGGTCCGCGATTTTGAAATTATCATGCACGAACTGGCGTCGTTCAGCCCGTTGCTTGCGGAAAAGCCGATGATCGTGGTGGCGACAAAACTCGATGCCACAACAGACACGACGCATCTGGATGAATTGCGAGCATTCGCGATTGAGCGCGGATTGCCGTTTCATGCGATTTCTTCAGCGACGGGCGAAGGTATCAAGGAACTGGTAAGCGCGATGGCCGATGCGCTGGATCGAATACCCAAACCCGTGGTGCCTTTATCGGAAAACGACGGGGCGGTCGAGTATCGAGAATTGTCTCGACATGCCCGCGGCGCCACGGCTGGGGATGTGGATCAAGTGGCAGCGGAACGCGACAGCGGGCCGCCCGGGGACAAGGTTTGAGTTCGCATACGCCGAAATCCCACGGACACGGGCACGGGCACCGGCGATCCGTTGCGCTTTTCGGCGGTACGTTTGATCCGATTCACGCCGGGCATGTTGCCGTGGCCGAGGCGGCTCAGAAAAGATTCCACCTCGATACGATTCATTTCGTCCCTTCGGCGCGGCCGCCACACAAGACCAAACCTGCGCTGACGCCTTTTGTACACCGTTACGCGATGGTGGCATTAGCTTGCTCGGACCATGCGGATTTTCGGCCGTCGCTGGCGGAGGCGCCAGATGGAGCGGCGCCGCACGCGTTTTACACGATTGATACGGTGCGGCGGTACCGGCGCGAGCATCCTGACGATCATCTGTTTTTTATTGTGGGCGCGGATCAGTTTTTGGAAATTCCCACGTGGAAGAACTACGAGGCGCTGCTGGACAGCTGTGATTTCATCATCGCGAGCCGTCCGGGATTCCGGCTGGACGCTCTCCGGTTGGTGTTGCCGCCGGAAAAAATGGGGCGCACGCCGTCGAACGATCCAAGTAAAATCGTCTTGCGCAAATCTGTCGTACATCTATTGACTACGGTATCGAGCCATATTTCTTCGACGGAAGTGCGGAACAGGCTCGATCGCCGGCAAAACATTCACGGGCTTGTGCCTAAGGCCGTGGAAGACTACATTCGAGGGCAGGCTCTATACCGGTGACGATACATTCTCTGGACGAAGATGTGCGCCTGGCGGTGGAAGCGGCGCAGGACAAGCAGGCTCTGGATATTACCGTCTTGAATCTTGGCGGGTCCGGGGCGTTCGCGGATTATTTCGTTTTGTGCTCCGGAAGCAGCGAACCACAAATCCAGGCGATCGGCGAGGCGGTGGAAGAGCGTTTGCATCGCAACGGGCGCCGAGTGACGCATCGCGAGGGCCGAGGCGGCGGAGAATGGTATCTGCTGGACTACGGATTTTTGGTGGTGCACATCTTCAGCGAGCGTGCGCGGCAGTACTACGACCTCGAACGGCTCTGGCGCAACGCCGAGCGGATTGATGTGAAGGAAGACACCCCCACCGGTCACCGCACTGAAGGTGACGCGCGGTCACGATCGCTGGGCGGTTCGCATGCTGAGCCGGAAGGCAACGCGGCTCGGTAGCGAGCATGCGGAAATGACCAGCGCGAAAATTCAGTGGATCGCCGTGGATTCTGCTTCGCGCCGCGTCCTGGAACTGGCCGAAAAAGTTGCCGACGCTTCCACCACGGTTCTGATTACCGGCGAAAGCGGCACCGGAAAAGATCAACTCGCGCGATGGATTCACGAACGTGGCGCGCGGCACGATGCCCCGCTGCTGAAGATTGACTGCGCCAGCCTCCCCTCCGAGCTCGTCGAATCCGAACTTTTTGGACATGAACGCGGCGCGTTTACCGGCGCGGTGGCTCGGAAACTCGGCCGGTTGGAAATGGCGCAGGGCGGCACGATCGTCTTGGATGAAGTGGCTGCGCTGTCACCGGGCATGCAGGCGAAGTCGCTGCGCGTGCTGGAAGAGCGGAAATTCGCAAGACTCGGCGGGAACGAAACGCTGGAAATGAATGCGCGGCTGATGGCGCTGACCAATACGGATTTGAGTAAGGCGGTCGCGACGGGGCGCTTTCGCGAAGATCTTTTTTTCCGGTTAAATGTTTTGTCTATTGTGGTTCCTCCTCTACGAGAACGCAAAGCCGACATTTCGGAACTGGCTTTGCATTTTTTGGCGCGGCTGGGCCCGGTACACGGCCATCCAGATATCGCGTTCGATGACGCGACTTTGAAATTCCTAGAATCCTATGAATGGCCGGGAAACGTGCGCGAATTGAAAAACGCCATCGAGCACGCTTTGGTATTTGCCAAGGACGCCCAATTGCGCCCGGCAGATTTCCCGGAAATCGTGCGAGCAGGCAAAGGGTTGGGGGGCGCCGCTGGAAAGCTGCGTTCTCTCGAGGAAATCGAACGCGAAGCGATCAAAGAAACGTTGGAAGTTACGCGATACAAAATCGGCAAGGCAGCGGAAATTCTGGGGATCAGCCGCAAGACCTTGCTGGAAAAGCGCAAGAAATACGGATTGCTCGAATAGCATTGCTGCGGGGCCGGTATCACTGCCTCCACCATGAAAATTCGCCTGATCATGCTGGGTAAGACGCGACGCGAGGAAGCGCGGACGCTCGTTGAAGACTATGCTGGGCGGATCAAGCATTACGCCGAGATTGAAACTCTCGAACTGCGCGATGCAGGACCGGCGCTGCGCAAACTGAAAATCGATCCGGCCGCGGTTGTGGTGCTCCTGGATGCCGCCGGAAAGCAGTTTACGTCTCGGCAGTTTGCGAAGTGGTTAGGCGACCTGCGCGACCGAGGCATCCGCGAGATCACGTTCCTTTGCGGCGACGCCGAGGGATTTCCAGACGAGTTGCGCTCGAGCGTCAAACAGAAAATTTCGCTTTCCACGCTTACCATGCCGCATGAATTTGCCCGCGTGGTTCTGGCGGAGCAAATCTACCGCGCTTTTGCTATTCTGGCGGGCCATCCATATCCGAAATGAATCCGACTAGCCACGGGACAACCTTCGCAAGCACTGCCGCAAGCTGTTTATTGGGGGAATTTCGATGACACGCATTTCGCGTTTTACTCGTTCGTTTCTGGCAGGACGATTTTGCCGATCGCGACTTATAGCTGCTCTCGCGCTCGCATTGTGCTGCGCGTTCCCGGCGGTTGCACCAGCGCGCGCGCAGGTTTCAGCGGATTCCGACAAGCTGTTGCATCGCATGTATGCGTCGCCGGACTTCGAAGTGAAATACTTCGGCCCGGCTCGCTGGCTGGATGATGGCGCGTTCTACACAACCGTGGAGCCGTCGTCAGAAGTGAAAGACGCGCAGGATATCGTGCGTTACGAGACAGCAACCGGAAAGCGCGAGATTCTGGTTTCGGCCGCGAAACTCATCCCCCCCGGGACGCAAACTCCTCTAACGATTGAAAACTATGCATGGTCGAAAGATAAATCGCGTTTGCTGATTTTCACCAACTCGAAACAGGTTTGGCGCCGAGATACGCGCGGGGATTATTGGGTGGTGGAACTGAAGAGCGGCACGCTGCGCAAGCTGGGAGGCGATGCGCCGCCATCTTCGCTGATGTTTGCGAAATTCAGTCCGGATGGTTCGAAAGTCGGGTACGTGCGTGCGAACAACATCTATGTGGAGGAAATAGCGAACGGGCATATCACGCAGATCACGCGCGACGGTTCGGAAACGATTGTGAATGGAACCTCCGACTGGGTATACGAGGAAGAACTCGATGTCCGCGATGGATTTCGCTGGAGCCCGGATGGACGACGTATCGCTTACTGGCAATTTGATACGAGCGGCTTAGGAATTTTCAAACTGATTTACAACCTGGGAGCGCCGAAGGAAATCATCGCGGGATTTCCCTATCCAGGAATCGCGGCGTACCCGTCGGTTCTAGATATTCCCTATCCCATACCAGGGACCAAAAATTCGGCCGTGCGAGCCGGAGTGGTTTCAGTTGACGGGGGAGAGACGCGCTGGATGACCGTCCCAGGCGATCCCCGGGAAAACTACATCGCCCGGATGGAGTGGGCCGAAAATTCCAACGAAGTGGCGATTGAACATCTAAATCGGTTGCAAAACACGAATGATTTGTTGCTGGCCGATGCTGCGACCGGAAGCGTACGTCAAATATTCCGCGATCAGGATGCGGCGTGGGTTGATGTAATGGACGAAATTAAATGGGTTCACGGCGGGAAAGATTTTCTGTGGTTGAGCGAGCGGGATGGGTGGCGCCACGTGTACCTCGTTTCGCGAGACGGTTCACAAGTGAAGCTGATCACGTCGGGGGACTACGACGCAATCAGCATCGAAGGAATTGACGAGAAAAATGGGGCACTGTATTTCATGGCCTCGCCCGAAAACGCGACGCAGCGCTATCTCTATCGCGCGAATTTGGATGGTTCGGGCCACCCGCAACGGATCAGCCCCGCGACCGCACCGGGCACACACCATTACGATATTTCGCCCGATGGGCATTGGGCATTCCATACGTACTCGCGGGCCGATGTGACGCCTGTTACGGATCTGGTGGCGTTGCCGGATCATCGCGTAGCGCGGGGACTGGAAGACAACGCGGCATTGCGCGCGAATGCTACACCACTGCTGACGCAACCCACGGAGTTTTTCACGCAGGACATCGGCGACAACATCAAGCTCGACGCCTGGATGCTAAAGCCAGCTCATTTCGATCCGGCGAAAAAGTACCCCGTGCTGGTATTTGTCTATGGCGAGCCGGCAGCGCAAACGGTCTTGGACGAATGGGCCGCATGGAATTACGATTTTCACCGCATCGCCGCTGATGCGGGTTATCTGGTGGTGAGCTTTGATAATCGTGGAACGCCCGCGCCGAAGGGTCGCGCGTGGAGAAAAGTAATCTACGGCGCGATTCATCCGGTGATCGTGAAGGATCAGACAGCAGCGTTGCAGGCGTTCTTGCGTTCGCATGCGTACGCAGATTCATCGCGTGTAGCGCTGTGGGGCTGGAGCGGAGGCGGGTCCAGCACGTTGAATTTAATGTTCCGGTCGCCGAATCTCTATCAAGTGGGAATGGCCGTTGCGCCGGTCGCAGATCTGCGGCTGTATGACACGATCTATCAGGAACGTTACATGGGCTTGCCGCTGCAAAATGTGGAAGGCTACCGGAGCAGTTCAGCCATCAACTATGCGGAAGGTTTGAAGGGACACCTGTTGGTGGTTCACGGTTCGGGCGATGACAACGTGCATTATGCCGGGACTGAGCTACTGCTGAATCGCATGATCGAACTCGATAAGCCCGTGGATTTCATGGAGTATCCGAATCGCACGCACGCGATTTCGGAAGGTCCGGGAACAACATTGCACCTGTACAGCCTGCTTTTGCGATACCTCGAAGAACACATTCCGCCAGTAGCTTTGCCGCAGTAGCAATCGCTAAATGGGAAACTCGAATCCGCGATAAATGGTGCCGGTTGTGGGACGCGCGGCTGTGGGTTCATGCGAGCCCAGGACCGGGCCGTCTTTGAGCCAATTCTTGACCTCAACATCCATTGTCGTACGACCGACTTCCTTGGGCATGTCCTTACCACAGTAAATGGCCATGTTTCCTCCTTTGCTGAATTACTTACGTGTGAAACCACTTGCAGAATCCAAACTACTTCGCGGACGCGCGCGCGGCGCTCTCTATTACGCCGGCAACTTCCTTGGGATGGGAGATGAATACGCAGTGGCTGGCGCCGGGGACTTCGGTGGTGTGGCTGTTGGCGCGCTTGGCGTACCAGCGTTCCAGGTCCGGGTTGATGGTGCGGTCGCTTCCGGCTACTACCATCCAGCTCGGTTTGGTTCTCCAGGCCGCGGCGGTGATCGTTCCGGAAAAATTTGGTCCATAGTTGAAGACCTGCGAGCGCGCCATGAACGCGGCCTGATCGGCGGGCAGGTCGGCCGAGAATAATTCATGAAAGCGCGCCGGGTCGATGTAGGTGAAACCGTCCGGCGTGGACTTGGTGGCTCCGGATTTGGCCAGGTCGCTGGGAAAGCGCTTTCCGTCTTCGGATTCTTTCTCGCCGGCGTCGGGCATGTGTGCCGCGACATAGACCAGGCCGACGACTGATGGATCCACGCCAGCTTCGGTAATTACCGCGCCGCCATAACTGTGCGCGACTAAAATGGTCGGTCCATCCTGCAGCGCGAGAATCCGCTTGGTGGCGGTCACATCGTCGTTGAAGGTCGTCTCCGGCTCCTGCACCATGCTGACGTTGTAGCCGTCCTTGACCAGAATGTCGTAGACCCCGCGCCAGCCGGAACCATCGGCCCAGGCGCCATGCACTAGAACAATATTTTTGACGCCCTGTGGCCAGTTCTGCGCGGAGAGCACACTGCCGGCCAACAGCAATAAACCAAGGCAAATGGACCGAAAACATTTTTGTACGATTCCCACACACCTCATCGAATTACTCATCTGCTTCTCCCTTTTGAAATTTCTCTTCGCGGCGAACGGTTTCATGCCCTGACCGCTGGCGTGGCTGACAAACCATGAGGTTTTTTTTGGGTCGAGTGTGACGTCTAGATCGCGGCTCGCGAGGCCTTGTTCGCCGCGGGCAGCGGATTTTCTTGGAAGAGTTTTGCGACGAGAGCCGAATCGAGGTAGGCACGAACCTCCACGATCTTGCCGGCAGCGAAACGGCAGACCCAGCAATACCGATTGTCAAACCTAAATCCGTTTTTGGCGGTAGCGAGGGAGTGCAATTCGACCACGGCCCAATCGCCACTCACCAAGACGTGCTCCACGTTAAGCTCTGTGCCCTGCGGGAGGATCTGATCCAGTTTGGTAAAGGTGCCGTCGATGAAAGCTTCCTTGCTGAGATAGTGGCCGGCGAGCGGGTGGGTGCCTTCGACAATCCAGTCCACGTTGTCGGCCACATAGGCAAAGAATGCGGCGCCATCGCCGGTCTCGAGTCCCTCGAAGATTTCACGA
>Ga0209006_10001496_pt1 | contig 21177 bp, 19 predicted proteins | sample JacPin_JW_Ref_O2_FD_188567 | JGI IMG/M metagenome (GOLD analysis project Ga0209006, IMG submission 188567) | Forest soil microbial communities from Algoma, Ontario, Canada - Jack Pine, Ontario site 1_JW_Ref_O2 (SPAdes) (version 2) | ecosystem: Environmental > Terrestrial > Soil > Boreal... | reverse complement strand
GCACGGCGGCATCCGCACCCAGCGTCAGGCAGCGCTCGAGTCCCTCCTGCGAGCGCGCGGCAGCGACCACGCGCGCGGCGCCCAGGAGCTTGGCGGCCTGCACGGCGATCTGACCGAGGACGCCGCTGGCACCCAGCACGAGCACGTGCTCGCCCGGCTGCAGCTCCGCGCGCCAGGTCAACGCCAGCCACGCCGCCAGGCCGGAGATTCCAAGCGCAACCGCGACGCCATCCTCGACGCCGTCGGGCACCGGGTAGGTGTGGCTCGGATCGACCAGCGCGCGCTCTGCCATCGAGCCGAACGGCGCCACGGGCGCGTCAAAGTAAACGCGCGCGCCGTCGAGCATGCCCACGCCCTCGCGTCCGGCGACCGACGGCAGTGGCGGCTTGCCCGCGTAGAAGCGCCCCGCGCAGATCGCCACGTCGACAGGGTTCAGACCTGCGGCGAGCACCTCGACGATCGCCTGATCCGAACCGGCTGAGGGCTCCTCGAATTCGCCGGGGACGGGCACGCTGTACTCCCGAAGGACCGCCGCTCTCATCGCTTGATCCTAGGCACGAGGCTCCTGACGCGCGCCTCGGCGAGCGCCGCGCGCGCGGCCGCACGTCCGGGGACGCCATGGACCGCGCCGCCCGGGAACGCAGCGGCGCTGCCGATGTAGAGGCCACGGGCGGGGGTACGGTAGGGAGCGAGCGAGGGCACCGGGCGGAAGATCACCTGGTCGAGGGTGTAGCTGCCCCCGCCCACGTCGCCGCCCTGGAGGTTCGCGTTGCGGCGCTCGAGGTCCGCCGGCCCGAGCACGTGACGGGCGAGGATCAGGTCGCGAAAGCCCGGCGCGAAGCGCTCGACCTGCGCCTCCATGCGCTCCACCTGACGCTCGCGCTCTGCCACCCAGTCGACCGTGTGCGGGCCGTGCGCGTAGGCCCACGCGGTGTGCTTGCCAGCGGGGGCGCGCGACGGGTCGGCGAGCGACTGCTGACCGAGCAGCATGAACGGGCGCTCGGGCAGCCCGTCGCGCACAGCAGTCGTCGCGAGCACCTCCTCCGCCGAGCCGCACACGTGCACGGTGCCCGCTTCGCGAACCTCGGGAGCGGCCCAGGGGATCGGCCCGTCAAGCGCCCAGTCGATCTTCAGCGTGGCCGGCCCCAGACGGTAGCGACGCAGCGCGCGCGCATAGCGCGCCGGAAGCCCCTCGCCGGCCAGCGTCGCAAGCGAGCTGGGCATCAGGTCCGCGACCACCACAGGCGCAGCGACGCGCTCGCCTCCATCTATCTCAACTCCAACCGCGCGGCCATGCTCCACGACGATGCGCGTGACCTTCGCGCCGGTGCGCACCTCGCCCTCCAGCTCGCGCAGGTATGAGACCAGCGCCTGTGCCAGCCGCCCCGCGCCGCCCTCGGGGCTCGGCCAGCCGACCCCGTGACCGAGCAGGTTGAGGTAGGCGGCGGCGATCGCGCTGCCGCCGCGTGCAGGCGGCACGTCGGAGTGCATCGCCGATCCATACAGCCAGGCGCGGTTGCCATCGCCCTCGAACAGCTCCTCACCGAGCGAGCGCGCGGAGCGGAACAGCAGGCGCGTGAAGCCCACGATCCCGCGGGGGCCGAGGCCGAGGGTCAGGCGCGCGGAGCCCGTCACGGGCGGGAAGCCGGCGAGCATCGTGTGCACGAGCGCATCGAAGTGGCCCAGGAAGGGTGCAGCGAACGCGCGCCAGCGATCGCCGTCGCCGGCGTGGATCGCGTCGAGGCTCGCGGCCGTCCGGTCGAGGTCGCGGTACAGGGCAGCGGCGCTGCCGTCGGGCAGCGGATGGGCGAGGCACGCCTGTGGGTGCACCCAGCGCAGGCCGTGGCGCTCCAGCGGCATCTGCGCGAACACCGGCGAGGCGGCTCCCGCCGGGTAGACAGATGAGAACGTGTCGTGGTGGAAGCCCGGCAGCGTGAGCTCCTCCGTGGCCACGGCGCCGCCGGGGCGCTCGGCGGCCTCGAGCACGAGCACGTGCCAGCCCGCCTGGGCCATGGTGATCGCCGCCGACAGGCCGTTGGGGCCTGACCCGACGACCAGCGCGTCGTAACTCATGGGCGCCAAGCATATGAACACGGGCGTCTCCAGCCTGGACACCGCAACGCAGTTCGCACATAATGGCTCTCGCATGCGTCACGAGAGCTCCGTTACCTCGTTGTCGTGGATTCCCTCCGAGGCGATCGAGGGCGCGCAGCGTCTGGCCTTCGACGCGGGCATGACCCACTACGACGAACCGCCACCGGAAGCGATCGAGGACCTCGAGGAGCTGCGCCTGGCCGACCGCTTCCGCTTCGCCAACGTGCTCAGCGGCTGGGTGGAGGTCGATGACGACGGTCGCATTGTCGACTTCGGCCGGGGCGGCGGTGGGCTGATGGGGACCACCACCGTGAAGCTCGGACCGGTGGCGCGCACGTTTGAAGCGATCGCGCTGCCCGACATCGCCGGCAAGCCGGAAAAGGGAGAGAGCTGGGTGCGCTTCACCCAGACCGCCGGCGGGCGCACCGGGATACCGGCGCCGCGCCGCGTGCGTCGCGCTCCCTTCGTGCAATGGCAGGCGCCGCTCGTATGGACGACGCTGTCGCTGACGCTCCACGCGGACGGCCGCGTGAACGCGACGATGACCGGCCACAGCCGCTTCCCGCGCCATTGGATCTACGACGCGGAGGGCAAGCTCAGCCACAAGTCCGGGTTGGCGGACTTCAAGGACTGGTATCGCAAGTCCTTCGGCCGGCACACGCCGTGGGGAGACACCGACTCCAAGGCGCTGGTAACCGCGGTCGAGACGGCGCTCGAGCGCCGGCTTTCCTCGCAGATCATGCAGGGGGCCGCAAAGCCGGCGTTCAAGCGGGTCAAGCCGGGGACGGCGCTCGTGCGCCAAGGCGAGCGGGGCTCGGAGGTGTTCCTCGTGCTCGATGGCGTTTTGCGCGTGGAGGAGGACGGCAGGAGATTGGCCGAGTACGGCCCGGGTGCCTTGCTCGGCGAGCGCGCCCACCTGGAGGGAGGCGTGCGGACCTCGACGCTGGTTGCGGTGACGCCCTGCAGGGTGGCAGCCGTCGAGGCGGGGACACTCGATCGCGGGGCCCTGCAGGAGCTGTCCAAGGATCATCGGCGCAAGCGCCCGGACCGGAGCTGACTACTTGCAGATCCGCTTCTGCGGCGTCCGGGGATCACTCCCGGCGCCGGGCATCGACTTCGTACGCTACGGCGGGCACACGTCGTGTCTAGCGTTGTCACATGCCGGCGGCGCGGCGCCGACGCTGCTGCTCGACGCGGGCGCCGGCCTGAACGCCGTCAGCGAGCTGCTCGGCGACACGCCATTTCGAGGCACGATCCTGCTCAGCCACCTGCACTGGGACCACATGCACGGGCTGCCGTTCTTCGCCGGCGCCGACCGCCCCGACTCGCACGTGCGCGTGCTGCTGCCCGACCAGGAGGATGGGCGCAGCGCCACGGAGCTGCTCGCAGGCGTGATGTCGCCACCGTACTTCCCGATCGAGCCGACGCAGCTGCGAGGCGAGTGGACGTTCACGACGATCCCACCCGGCGAGCTCGAAGTCGAGGGCTTTCAGGTGCTCGCGCGAGAGATCCCGCATAAGGGCGGGCGCACGTTCGGCTATCGCATCAGCGACGGGCACTCGACGCTCACCTACATGCCCGACCACTCCCCCACCTCGCTCGGCCCCGGCGAGGACGGCTTCGGCGAGTACCACCCCGCCGCGCTGGAGCTCGCCCACGACACGGATGTGCTCGTGCACGACGCGCAACTGTTCCCCGAGGACTTCGCTGCGGAGGGCAGCTTCGGGCACTCCGTCGCGGACTACCCCGTCGGTCTGGGCGCCCGCGCAGGCGCGCGCTCGGTGGTCCTATTCCACCACCGCCAGAACCGCACCGACGACGCGCTCGACGGCCTCGCGCGCAGGCTCGATGAGGGCTCGCCGTCGGTGAGCGTGGCGAGCGAGGGTACCGTTCTCGAGCTCTAGCCTCGGTCGCGAGTGATCCCGAGGGCGATTACTGGGTGAGCGGCCAGGGGCTCGGGACCGACTGCCACGGCTCGGAGCGCCAGTCCGCGTAAGCCTCGTCTGGCTCATCCGTCGTCTCGGAGACTGAGGCGTCGTACTTCGCGGCCACCTCGTTGACCGGGTAGCGGCACTCATCCACGCGCCGGGAACCGATCATCAGGACCGCGCACGGCCCGTCGCCCGCCCCGACGAAGACGTGATCGACGCCCGCCGGACAGTGGAAGAAGTCCCACTGCTTCAAGGGATGCTCCTGACCTTCGATGATGGCGATGCACTCGCCCTTCAACACCAGGAAGTCCTCTTGGACGGCCTCGGAGTGGTATCGGCAGTTCGGCTGCCCGGGCTGCATGACCTGCACGTTGACGCCGGTGTCCGGCCAGGGCGCGTCCTCGGGCTCCCAGTCGATCTGCGTAGCCCTTCGGGGATGGCTGCGTGCGGGCGCGTCGGCCAGGTTGACGATCACGGTCCGGTCCACGCCCGCCACCATAACGAGCATCAGAAGCCGACGCCAGAGCGACGGGCGTCGGAGGCGTCAGCGCGCGAGCGGCACGCCGCCCTCGCCGGCGTACAGACGACGCCCGGAGATGCCTCCCGGCTCATCCGCGCCCGGCGGGTTGGGCACAAGCGCCCCCGGCTGCGCCCGCAGCTCGTTCGACTGAACCTCGCGCTCGCAGTGCGGACAGCGCACCTCCACGCTGACCTCGTGACCGCAGTCCTCGTGCACCACGCGCACCGGGCCGCGCCCATCCGGCCACGCCCATCGATCGCCCCAGCGCATCAGCGCGAGCAGCGCCGGGAGCAGCTCGGCGCCCTTCTGCGTGAGGCGATACTCGTGGCGCTCGGGACGCCGCTGGTAGAGGTGGCGCTCCACGATCCCCTCGGTGAGCAGGCCGTCGAGACGGTCGGCGAGGACGTTCGCGGAGATCCCCAGATCGGTCTGGATCTCGCCAAAGCGCCGAACACCGTAGGCGATGTCGCGCAGGATCAGCGGCGTCCACCACTCGCCCACGACGTCCACGGCCCTGGCAATCGAACACGGGTGCTGCGCTAGTGCGGTGCGCTTCACGACAGCGAGTGTATCGCTTGCATAAGAAGAGTCACTCGGGTATGGTCGCCCTCCAACAGTCGCTCCTGTAAAGAGAGCGACCACTCATCCAACGCGCGGCACCTGTCGCGAGGAGGCCCAGCCGATGCCCATGCTCGATGCCTACATCCCCTCCGGGGCCCTGTCGCCGGCTGCCGAGGAGCGGCTGCTGCGCGACCTGACCGACGTTCTGATCACCAACGAGGGCGCCGACGCGTCCAATCCGCAGGTGCGGTCGATCGCGTGGCTGTTCGTCCACCGCCCCGAGGCCGTGTACGTGGCGGGGGCACCGGCGCAGGCGCCGCACTACCGCTTCATCGCCTCCGTGCCCGAGGGCCAATACGACCCGGAGCGTCGCCAGGCGATGGTGCACGACATCACCGAGGCGGTCCTCGACGCCGAGCAGGGCGCCCACGCGCGCGATCCCGGGCGCGTGTGGGTCTTCACTCCCGAGATCCCCGACGGCACCTGGGGTGGCTTCGGACGTATCGCCACGCTGGCCGACATCGCCACGCTCGCCACCGGCGACCCCGAGCGGGGTCGGCTCTACGCGGAGGAACGGCTCGGGCCGCGCCGCGCCGTGCCCATGAGCGCCTGAGCGCAGATCGCCTCAGGGCCGCCGCGCCGAAGCGGCCCTGAGGCAGGGCGCACAGCACGCGGCGCCTGCCGGACCCCGACCTGCGTCAAGCTGGCAGGCGCCATGACCAACCTCAACGAGATCCGCCGCGTGCTGGCGCAGCGCGACTTCCGCATGCTGTGGATCGCGCAATCCGCGAGCGTGATCGGCGACAACATCGTCCTGGTCGCGCTCTCGCTGTTCATCATCGAACGCACCCACAGCGCCACCGACCTCGGCCTGATCCTCGCTGCGCAGGCGCTCCCACTCGTCGCGTTCCTGCTCATCGGAGGTGTCTGGGCGGACCGGCTGCCACGCCACCGCGTGATGATCGCCACGGACGTGGTGCGCTTCGCGTTGCACACGCTGCTCGCCGCGCTGATCTTCGCCGGCTCCGTGGCGATCTGGCAGGTGATCGTGATCGAGATGCTGTTCCGCACCGCCGAGGCGTTCTTCCGCCCCGCCGCCAACGGTCTGCTGCCGCAGACGGTCGCCGAGCAGGACATCCAGCCGGCCACCGCGATCACCGGCATCTCCAACAACGTCGCCGAATTTGCCGGCCCTGGGCTGGCGGTGGCGCTGGTGCTCGGCGCGGGCGCCGGGTGGGCGTTTGCGCTGGACGCAGCAACGTTCCTCGTGAGCGCCGCGTTCCTCTCGCAGGTGCGTCCCCGTGTGCGGACTGGGGAACCGGTCGAGGGAGCGGACAAAGAGCACGTCGGCGTCTGGGACTCGATTCGCGAAGGTGGGCGCGAGGTGCGGGCCCGCACGTGGGTGTGGGCGACGCTCGCCGCGTTCTGCCTGGCGCTGTTCTTCGGCCTCGCGTCGTGGTTCGTGCTCGGCCCCGTGGTCGCGGAAAAGCAGTACGGCCATATCTCCGTGTACGGCTTCGTCGAGGCGGCGATCGGCTTTGGCACGATCATCGGATCGGTGGCCGGCGTCGGCTGGCGTCCGCGCTACCCGATCCGCCTGGGCATGCTCGCGACGTTGCTGTGGCCGATGTCAGCGATCCTGTACGCGGCGGGCGTGACGCTCGTGATCGTGATTCCCGCCTCCGTGCTGGGCGGCGCAGGCTTCGCGCTGTTCGACGTGTGGTGGCTGACCGCGCTGGCCGAGCGCATCCCGCCGCACGCGCTCTCGCGCGTGAGCTCCTATGACTGGATGTTTTCGCTCGGCCTACTGCCGATCGGCTACGCGATCATGGGCCCGCTGGCGGAAAGCCTCGGCGCCGTGAACGTGCTGATCGGCGGCGCCGCCCTGGGCATGGTCGCGCTCGCCCTCGGCCTGATCCCGCGCGAAGTGAGGATGCTCGAGCGCCTCGGCAAGGGCCGCTCAGCGGTCGATCGCGACATCGTGTCCCACGGGCACGGTCACGGCCACCGCTCGTGAACGGCCTGTAGCGGGCCGCGTGCGATGTTCGGTAGGGGTCGGTTTGGGGCGGGACCGGGCATTGTCGTCTGCTCCCAATACCACGAGCTGCATATGCAGCAGCCGCACGGATCGGACTGCAAACTCGCGCCTGGCCTGGGCGGGGCCCCTCAAAAACTCGCAGTTCTATCGAACGGGACAGATAACAAACGCTCGTTATGCCGTAATATGCAGAAGATGTAGTTAAGGAATTCCAGCATCACAAGTTTGGCATACTTGTGGTTAGGCCTGTCTCTGAGGGACAACTTTGGTATATCCGCCCTTCCATCCGCTAAGTACGACGTCTCCCCCCCAAGCGATGACGCGCGCCGAAGTCGCGGTCGCCTTTCCCACGGAGAGTGCCCTCGTAGAGCGCAAGAAAGGCGCTGGCCGCGAGCCACTCACTGAGACGGTCGTGTCCTTCTCCAACACGGATGGCGGGATCATTCTGATCGGCGTTAGCAACGACGGCGAGGTGGTAGGTCGCGAGCTAACGCAAGGCCTCGAAGACGATCTACACGAGATGATCGGCTACGTCAGCAACCCTGGTCGCTACTCCATCCACGCGCTCGATGTGGAGGGCACGAGAATCACCGTCGTCGCAGTTTCTAAGCGCAGCGACGGCTTTGCACAAACCTCTGACGGCCGCGTTCTCGTACGTCTAGGCACCCGAGACCAAGCCCTCTTCGGCCCCGATCTACAGCAGTTCCTCAACGCGCGAAGCCTGGAGCGGTTTGAGTCGACGGACACGCAGATCCCCATGGAGCAGGCGTCCAAAGCACTCGTGAAACGTGTTGCAGACGCATTTGGATGGTCTGGTTCTGCCTCGTTCCCCGAGCGACTCAAAGAATGCGGCCTCGCGGCGCATGTTGGCTCTGGCTACACCTTGACGGTGGCAGGTGCCCTGCACCTGCTCCCGAAGCCTGAGGAGACGCTCGGCAAGACATACATCGAGGTTCTTCGCTATCGGGACGGCGACGAGAACTACGACCGGCGCATCCAGATCGGCGGCCCTCTGCGGGAGCAAGTCGAGCGGACAACACAGTTGATTTCCGACGAGGTTGGCAACGAAGTCGTCGTGCTGGGCGTACATCGGCATGAGTTGCCACGACTTCCCCGACGAGTGCTGCGGGAGGCGATAGCCAACGCGGTTGCCCACCGCTCGTATGAGTTGGACGGCGTTGCAATCCGGGTCGAGATACGTCCCGACGCTGTAGTCATCACATCTCCTGGGACCCTCCCGGAGCCGGTTACGATCGAGAACATACGCGACCAAGCCTCCGCTCGAAACGCCAACGTCATCCGGGTGCTCCGCGTCTTCAATCTGGCGGAGGAACTCGGTCTAGGTGTCGACGTGATGCAGGACACGATGCGCGATGAGCTACTCGATCCGCCCATCTTCTCCGACACTGGTTCGGCAGTTCGCGTGCGACTCCCCGTGCGGAGCGCCGTTGCGCCCTCGGAGCGAGCCTGGGTCCGCGAGGTCCAACAGCGCGGCCTCATTGAGTCTTCGGACCGCATTCTGCTGGTTCACGCGGCACGCGGCGAGGTCTTGACAAACGCGCTGGCACGAGAGCTTCTCCGCGTCGACAAGGACCAAGCGCGGACGGCCCTGCAGCGACTCCGCGACACGGGGTTCCTTGTCCAACGGGGGGAGCGTGGAGGTGCTATTTACGTCCTTGATCGATCCCTGGAACCTCCAGCGGGACTGCGTCTCGGCCCAGACGAACTTGAGGATCTAGTCATCGAAATGGCGCGGGAGCGGCCATTGGCCAACGCTGATGTCCGAGAAAGAACCGGCCTGGACCGAACGCAGACCCTCGAACTACTGGCCAAGCTCGTCCAGGAAGGGCGCCTCGAGCGGAGCGGCGTGAGGCGAGGAACGCGCTACCGAGCGTTCCCGGCAGGACAGCAGCACCTGCTCTAGCGACCTTGCCTTGTGCTCGCCCGGCGCGCCGCGGCGACCGCCGGAGCAGCTCTGTACGTATCTCGGCTTTACGCGGTCGGCCATTTGGTTGAGATCGGCGATCAATTGATCGCAACGTCGTTTGTGGAAGTTGGTTGGGGCCACCGCCTAATAAACGCTTGCAGGCGAGGCGGCGGGCCCAAGAAAACTGACCCGCTACCGACGGTCCGGCCTAGCCGTCAGATCTTCAGCACGAGCTTGCCCGTGTTCTCACCGTTGAACAGCCGCAGCAGCGTCGCGGGGAAGTTCTCGAGGCCGTCCGCGATGTCCTCGCGGGAGATGAGCTTGCCTTCGGCGACCCAGCCGGCCATCTCCTTCACCGCCTCGCCGTAGCGCGCGATGTAGTCGCCCATCGTGAAGCCGGTCATGCTCGCGTTGTTGACAAGCAGCGACAGGTAGTTGGATGGGCCGCGCATCGCCGTCGTGTTGTTGTATTGGCTGATCGCCCCGCAGATCACAACGCGCGCTTTGCCCGCAAGGTGCGCGAGCGCCGCATCGAGGATCTCGCCGCCGACGTTGTCGAAGTAGATGTCGATGCCGTCGGGGCAGGTCCTGCCGAGCGCCGCGTTGACATCTTCTGACTTGTAGTCGATCGTCGCGTCGAAGCCCAGGTCCTCGAGCAGGTGCTCGCACTTCTGAAGGCCGCCGGCGATGCCCACGACGCGACATCCCTTGAGCTTGGCGATCTGACCCACGAGACCGCCCACCGCGCCGGCAGCACCGGAGACGACGACGGTGTTGCCCGGCTCTGGGCGTCCGATGTCGAGCAGCCCGAAGTAGGCGGTCACGCCGGGCATCCCCAGCGTGCCCAGATATACAGGCAGGGGTGCGAGGCTCGTGTCCACCTTGAAGACGCCTTTGCCGTTGGCCACCGCGTACTCCTGGACGCCGAGCAGACCGCCGACATGATCGCCGACGGCGATGCCGGGGTCGTTGGAAGCGATCACCTCGCCCGCTGAGAACGAGCGCATCACCTCCCCAATGCCCACCGGCGGGATGTAGGAGCGTCCCTCGTTCATCCAGCCGCGCATCGCTGGGTCGAGCGATATGTACTGCACCTTGACCAACACCTCGCCCTCACCGGGCTCCTTGACCGGCTCCTCGGTGTAGCTCCAGTCGCTGGGCACGGGCAGACCCACAGGGCGGGCGGCAAGTCGGAACTGATGGTTTACGGCGTCCATGGCAAGACCCTCTCCTCGTCAGCGGTGGAGCGGCCCCCACCTGCCGTGGACACCATAATATTTCGCCGCCACCGGCTGAGCGAGGGACGCAGGCACACCGGTTCCCACCCGCCCCATCCATCTGTACGCACCCAAGGAGCCACAAATGCCAGAGATCGAGTTTCACACAAGCGCCGGCAGCGCCCCCGGATATCTCGCCGTGCCCGACAGCGAGCACGGCCCGGGCGTCGTCGTGATGCAGGAGTGGTGGGGACTGGACGAGCACATCCGCTCCGTGTGCGACCGCCTCGCCGGCGACGGCTTCTACGCGCTCGCCCCCGACCTCTATCGAGGAGAGACCACCACCCAGCCGAGTGAGGCCGAACAGAAGATGATGGCCATGTCGATGGACCAGGCCGAGAAGGACATGTGCGGCGCGGCCGACTTCCTTGCCTCCCAGCCCGGCTTCGAGGGCCCCGGCGTGGGTGCCCTCGGCTTCTGCCTCGGCGGCGGCCTGGCCGTGTGGGCGGCAGCGACGTGCCCCAACATCAGCGCAGCGGTCAGCTACTACTACGTGATGCCGCACGGCAAGCCGGATTTCAGCGGCATCGACGGACCGGTGCTGGGTCACTTCGGCACCGCCGACGAATTCATCCCGCTCCAGGACGCCGACAAACTCGAGTCCGAGCTGAAGGACGCCGGCGTCGAGGTGACCTTCCACCATTACGAGGGTGCGGGGCACGCGTTCTTCAACGACACCAACCGGATGGGCACCTACGACCCGGACCTGGCGCAGCTGTCGTGGGAGCGCACGGTGAGCTTCCTGCGCTCGGCGCTCGCAGCCTGAGGCTCGCGGCAGCGCGCGGCACCCTCCAGCCAGCTTGCCGAGACTGATCCTTACGCTCGTCGCGACGACGGCGCTGGCCGCTGCGGCCACGCTCTCCCGACCGCAGGCGCGCCCGTCGCGCGCGACGCCGGCCGCCGACGTCTCCGCCGCGCCACGGCAACGCGCACAGCAAGCAGCGACGCCCCAGGCACCCGCACGCTGGTCGGCGCCGGCCAACCTGAGCGGCTGCCCGGCTACGCCCGGGGCACGCGTGGTGTTCCCGAGCGACATGCCAACGCGCTCGACCGGCCCGGGGGCGATTGTGTGGGCCGACTCTCCGGCCTGCCCCGGTGGCGAAGGAGCGCGTATCGCTGCGATCGGCGCCGGCGACCGACCCGGCGTGGCGACGGTTATGAAGACGGCGAACGGACACCCAATCGTGCTGCGCGGCCCGCTGGTGGCCGATGGCGCGCCACACGGGCAGATCGCGATCGCCGGAGCCGCGGCCGGCGCTCCGCACGGGCTGCCCGCGAGCGGACTGCTGATCCAGGGCGCGGCGGGCGGCCCGTTCTCGGCGCTCTCGCCCCTCGGCGGCACAGTGGCGCCAAGGGCGCTGACGGACGCCTACCTGGGAGATCTGGCACTCGTTTCACCGCCTGCCGGCAGGCGGGGCAGCGACAGCTTGAACGTTCATGTGGAGCGCTTCTTCAGCGACCACTTCGCGCGCAACGTAAGCGTGCGCGCGGCTGGACATGGGCCCGTGGAAGCGCTCACGCTCGCGATGGACTTTCGCAGCGAAGCGCTCGCCGTATGGGTTCAGCGCGGAGCGCTCTACGCGCGCCTCGTGCCCAACAGGGGTGCGCCGCGCCCGATCCAGCGGCTGGCGTCCGTCGCTCCCCATGTGCACCTCAGCGCTCTGCTCAGCGATGACCGCCACGGGATCATCGCTTGGGCACAAGAGAACGCCGGCGTGACGAGCGTGTACATCGATCGCTCGAGGCTCGGGGTGCGCTTCGGCGCGCCGCAATTGCTCGAACGCTTCAGCGACCCCGACGGGCTGGGCTCGCCGGCCGCCTCGCCCAGCCTCGTGCGGCTGAGCTCTGAGAGCGTGCTGCTCGCGTGGGCGGGCGCGGCCGAAGGGCATTGGGTCGTGCGCGCAGCGCCTGTGGACCTCGAGGGCGTGCTCACGCTCGCGACGGTCGCAGCACCCGGCGCCGACGCGCTGCTCGCTGGTCTGGCCCCCGGCCCGGACGACGACGCGCTGTTGCTGTGGAGCGAGCCGGCACCGAGCGAGGGCGGAGCACCCGACATGGCGCGCCAGGCTCTGTTCGCCGCGCGCGGAACCGAGGCGATCTCCGGCCGAGTAGTTTTCGACGAACCGGAGACGATTTCCCCACCGGGGCCGGTCCTGGACCCGACCGTCGCGGTGGACCCGGATGACGACGCGGCACTCGCCGTCTGGCAGGGCGAAGCCGGCGCAATCGAGTATTCGGTACGCAGCCCGGGCGCCGCTCCGTGAGCGACCACTTCGACCGGGCGCACCGCGTCCGTCGGTCCTTTAGGAAAGGATGCTCAGCGGATGGATAGGGACTACGAGCATCAGACCCACCAGGCGGAGGACCGCCACTGGTGGTATCGAGGCCGGCGCACGGTTCTGGACGGCGTGATCGCAGGGCTCGGCCTGCCCGCCGAGCCGCGCATCCTCGACGCGGGCTGCGGCAGCGGGCGCTTCATGGTCGAGCTCGCCAAGCTCGGCGCTGTGACCGGGGTAGAGCTCTCGGACACGAGCGTCAGCCTCGCCCGCGAGCGTCAGTTGGGCGAGGTCGTAGCAGGCTCGGTGCTCGAGATGCCCTTCCCCGAGAACAGCTTCGACTTGGCCGTGAGCCTCGACGTGATCGAGCACCTCGACGACGATCTCGCCGCGCTGCGCGAGCTGCGCCGCGCGGTCGCCCCGGGCGGCGCCCTGCTCGTGACCGTCCCCGCCTATCAGTGGCTGTGGAGCGGCCACGACGAGATCAACCACCACCACCGCCGCTACACCCGCCGCTCGCTCCAGCGCGTCGCCGAGCAGGCCGGCTGGCAGCAGGTGCGCACGACCTACTTCAACTCGCTGCTGCTGCCCGTCGCGATCCTGCTGCGCGTGCTCGACCGCTTCAGCACGAAGACCACCGAGTCGAGCCTCGACCTGTGGATCCCTCCAGAACCGCTGAACTGGCTGCTCGAGCGCCCGCTCGCGCTCGAGGCGGCGCTGATCGCCCGCGGTGGACGGATCCCGGCAGGGCTGTCATTGCTCGCCGTCTTCCGTTAGGAAGCCGCTACGCGGGCGGCGCGTCGGCGGCGACCGGCGCGTGCACGCGGAAGGTCCATGCGCGGTTGATGAAGAACGTGCTGACGGTGACGACCGCGGTGGCGCAGACCTGGGCGATCAGCTTGTCGAGGTGAGCGTCGTGCACGAACAGATAGAGCAGGCCCTCGTCGACGCCCAGCCCGCACGTCTGCACGACGCCCCAGCGCACCGGCGTGAGCGCATCGCCGACGTGATCGCGGAAGGTCCAGCGCCGGTTGAGCAGGAAGCCGTTGATCGCGCCGACGATGAAGCCGATGCCCGAGGCGGCCAGATACCACACGCCGAACACCTTCAACAACACCGTGTAGACGACGAGCGTCAGCAGCGTGTTGGACACGCCGACGATGCCAAACTTCACGAATTGGACGAGCATCGGCGCGCTCAGGCCGCGCCAGCCCCGCTGCGGGCCGGCTTGCAATTCGCGCGTGTCTGTTTGCTCGGAGGGCTCCATGGGGCAGAATCAACGATAAATTGAGCGCGGACTTAACACGCTCCCCGAAGATGAATGCTAGGCAGCTGCCTCCCCGTCTCGCTGAGAGCACAGAGAAGACATGTCGGATACACCACTTCGCACTCCAACCCTACTCAGCGTCGTGGCGCCCGTGTATGACGAGGAGGAGCTTGTCGAGCAGTTCGTGGAGCGCGCGATCGCGGCCGTCGCCGACTACGAGTTCGAGCTGGTGCTGGTCAACGACGGCAGCTCCGACCGCACCCCTGAGCTGCTGGACGCGATCGCCGCCACCGATCCGCGCGTGCGCGTGGTTCACCTCTCGCGTAACTTCGGTCACCAGGCAGCGCTGACCGCGGGCCTCGAGCACGCTGTGGGTGACGTCGTGGCGATGATCGACGCCGACCTGCAGGATCCGCCCGAGCTGATCCCCGACATGCTCGCCCAGTGGAGCCAGGGCGCGGACGTGGTGTACGCCGTGCGCAAGCAGCGCGAAGGCGAGACCGCGTTCAAGCTCGCGACGGCCTCGTGGTTCTACAAGCTCTTCGACAAGCTCGCCCAGGTCGACCTCGAGCCGAACTCCGGCGACTTCCGGCTGCTCGACCGCCGCGCGCTCGACGCGCTGCTTTCGATGACCGAGCGCTCGCGCTTCCTGCGCGGGATGACCGTGTGGGTTGGGTTCACCCAGACCGCCGTCTCCTACCAGCGCGACGCGCGCAACGCGGGCGAGACGAAGTACACGCTGCGCAAGATGCTGCGCTTCTCGCTCGATGCGATCGCCTCCTTCTCGCACCTGCCGCTGCAGCTGGCCACCTACGCCGGCCTGCTGTCGGCGAGCGTCGCCTTCATCGCGATCCCCGTCGTGATCGTCCTGAGGTTCTCCGGCTCCTATCTGCCCGGCTTCGGCTCGATCACGATCGCGATCCTGCTGCTCGGCGGCATCCAGCTAATCGCGCTGGGCGTGATCGGCGAGTACGTGGGCAGGATCTATGACGAGGTCAAGCACCGCCCGCTGTACATCGTGCGCGAGGAGCGCAATCGCCCCACCGCGACCTCGGGGCGCATAGTGGCGCCCTCTGGCGCCCGCGCGGGGCTGGCGGCGCGCACGCCCGAGCAAGTCCTGTAGCCGACTGTTACCAGCCCGTGACGCAACCGCGCCAACCTGCGCGGCCGCGGGCGGGACGTGTTTTCATGCGCCGATGCGCTGTTGGGCCTGGCCCCCCTCCGCCAGAACGGAACTGCCACCGGCCGCGCTGATGGCGGCCCTCGTTCTTTCGTTCGCACTCACATGTTCGTGGCTGCTCGCCGGCGCGAGCGCTGCGGCGCATGCGGAAGCGGTTCGCTGCCCCGGGTCGGGCGGCGCCCCATGCCCATATGCGAGCGTGCAGATGATCGGCCAGCGCGCGGAAGGGGTCCTGCGCTTCCCCGAGGCGGTAGCGGTCGACACGCAGGGCAACGTCTACGTGGCCGACCAGCTGAGCTACGTGGTGCAGGAGTTCACCGCGAGCGGCACGTTCGAGACGCAGTGGGGCTCCTACGGCGGCGGGCAGGGGCAGTTCGGGCCGATCGGCGGCCTCGCGACGGACGCCGCCGGGAACGTCTACGTGGTCGACTCCAGCCACGACCGCATCGAGAAGTTCTCGCCCTCGGGGGCGTTCATCACCGCCTGGGGGCGCAAGGGCACCGGGCTCGGCGAGTTCGAATTCGGCTCATCGGAGAACTACACGCAGCCTCCCGGTGGGGGGATCGCGGTCTCCGGCGAGCACGTGTACGTGGCGGACTCCGGCAACAACCGCATCGAGCGCTTCAACCTGGAAGGCGGCGAAGCGCTCGCCTGGGGCACCTACGGCAGCGGCCCCGGCCAGTTCTCCTACCCCCGCGGCGTGGCCGCCGACGAAAGCGAGGTGATCGTCTCAGACGACGACAACCACCGCGTGGAGAAATTCAACACGGAAGGCGCCTTCGAAGCGCAAGCCGGCACGGAGGGCGACGGCCCGAGCGAGTTCGCGTTTCCCTACGGCGTCGCTCTGGACGCGGCCGGCGACGTGTACGTAGCCGACGACAGCAATGACCGCATCGTCAAGCTCAGCCCCCAGCTGCAGTTCGCGGGCGTGTGGGGTGGCTTCGGCACCAAACCCGGCCAGCTTGCGTTTCCACGCGCGGTGGCGAGCGACCCGGCGGGCGACACCTATGTTGCCGACACCGCCAATGACCGGATCGAGGTGTTCACCCCGGAAGGCGACTATCTGCGTACGATCGGCATATCCGCCCACGGCCCGGGGGTGTTGACAGCGCCTCGCGGCCTGGCGATCGACCCCACCGGGCAGCTACTGGTGGCGGATACCGACGGCAACCGCATCGAGCAGTTCGCCCCGGACAACGATGCCTACACACGGCAGTGGGCGCTCGCCGGTGGGCACGCCGCCAGCTTCTACTACCCGCAGGGAATCGGCGTCGACCCGCGCGGCACGGTGTACGTGGCCGATGTGGGCAACGAACGGCTCGTGCGGTTGTGGGGCGACGGCACGTACCTGGGCGAAATCGGGGGGCCGGCGGAGCTCGGCGGCGCGCAGCTCTCCGGCGCGGGGTCGGTGGCGGTCTCAAGTGAATCCGATCTGATCTACGTCGCGGACACGAACCACAACCGCGTGCTCGTATACGGCCCGGAAGGCGCGCTGCAGGCCAAGTGGGGCGCAGGCGAAGGCGACGGCTCGGCGGGAAATGGTCCGGGCGACTTCGACCGGCCATCCGCGCTCGCGATCGCTCCAGGCGGTGACATCTACGTGGCTGACACCGGCAACGACCGCGTGCTCGAGCTCTCGCCCACGGGCAGCGTGCTGAACATGTGGGGCTCCAAGGGCGCAGCCGATGGGCGGTTCAAGGCGCCCGTCGGCGTGGCGGTGGACGCGGCGGGCGACGTGTACGTGCTCGACAGCGAAAACAACCGCATCCAGGAGTTCGACTCGAACGGAGGATTCGTGGCGAAGTGGGGCGTTCGCGGCGACGGCGCGGGCGAATTCTCCGAGCCGGCCGCGATCGCGGTCGACTGCGCCGGCGACGTCTACGTGGCCGACACCGACAACAACCGCGTCGAGCGCTTCGACATGGCCGCGCCGGCCGGCAGCGGATGCCTGGCGCCGGGCTCGTGGCCGCCGCCGCTGAACGTGGCGCCGGTGCTGCGCGTGAGCGTGCCGCGGGTCGCGGGGGTCCTCGCCCGTGGGGGCCTTGCCCTGGCTGTCAGCTGTCAGCGCGGCTGTCAGATCCTCGCCACGGCGACGCTCGCTCCGATCGGGCGCCACCCGCGAGCGGTCGCGCTGCTCTCAGACGCGCGTGGCTTGCCGCCGAAGCTCACCGGCCACGTGCGGCTGCTGGTGGACCGGGCTGCACTGCGGCGTCTGCGCAAGGAGCTCGGCGCGGACAGAGCGATGCGAGCGCGCGTGAAGATCGTCGCCGCGGGACCGACTGGGCTGCGCACGACGGTCACGCGCAGCTTCCTCGTCAGCCGCTGAGTCGCGTGCCCGGGAGGGCGCGGCGCCACGCGGACCCCGAAGCGTCGATAATGAGCACATGAGCGCCAGCGAGCCAGAGCACTCGAGCGACCCGGCGACGATCGACCAGCGCCGGGAGCGGATCAGGATCGAGACCGAGCGCCACCGCATCGAGGGGGTGCTCACGCTCGCGCGCGATGGCTACCGCAGCCGTGTCTCCGACGTGCTGAACGCCTCGGAGCGCGACTTCATCACGCTCACCGACGTGACCGTGGCGCCGCTGGAGGGCGGCGCGGTGGAGTTGCACGACTACCTCAGCCTCGCCCGCCGGCACATCGTCTTCGCGGTCGCCGCGGAGGAAGCCTCCTAGCGACGTCCGCTCCGGTCAGTCCTCGCGGACGTAGCCGATACGCGACACCTGCACGTAGATCTCGCTGGTGTCGGCCGCCGTCAGGATCACCCACCCGGGGGGTGCGACGATCGCGCCGTTGCTGCGGCGCAGCCCGTCTCTGGCGTTGACGATGCGACTGAGCGCCTCCTCCACGTCCTCCGCGACCTCAATCTCTATCTCCCCCAGCAGGATGCGCGCCATGGTGGCTCCTTAGCTCGTGCGCGTATCCGCGCCTTTCCCGACCGTTCCACTGAACAACCTTACGCTACCCGCCGGGGGCGCGGAGCTCAGGGAGTGAACTCGCCGGCGCTGTAGACGGTGCCGACGGGCGCCTGCGTATTCGTGACGGCGATCGGACCGGCCGCAGCTCCGACCGGCACCGTGACCTTTATTTTCTTGGCCGACACGGACCTGAGGAGAGCCGTGTGCCCGTCGAAGCTGACGGTCGAGCGTTTGTCGAATCCGACGCCCTTGATCGTCACCGTCTTGCCGGGCGGTGCGCTCGCTGGCTTGAACGACGTGACCGACAGCGTGGGCGTGAACTTGGCGGCGCTCGTCTCGGTCTCTCCAGCGCCCTTCACCGAGATCGCCGCCGTGACCGCGCCGTCGGGGACGATCGCTTCGATCTGCGTGCTGGAGAGCACGGTGAACCTCGCCACGAGGCTCCCGAACTCGACTTCGCTGACGTCTGTGAGATCCGAGCCGCCGATCGTGACCGAGCTGCCGGTAATCCCCGATGGCGGAGTGAAGCCGGTCAGCGTGAGCACATTCGAGCCGATGCTTGCCGTCTGCGCCGAGGCCGCCGGCGCGCCGGCTCCGGCGCCGTTGCCGGCCGTTTCCTGAACGCGAATCGTCGCGCTGAGATCGGCCGCGGTGAGCGTGTAGGTCGAGCCGGTCGCACCGGCGATCGGGGCGCAGCCCGAGCCGGCCGAGTTGCAACGCTCCCACTGCAGACTCACGGACGTCGTTCCGCCGCTCCACGAGCCCGCACCCTCTTTCAGCGTGTGCCCGACTTCGGTGACGCCGGAGATGCTCGGCGGGGAGACGCTCGTTGGAGCGCCGGGGATCGAGAAGGCTTCAAGGCCCACCGGGCTGCCAACGCCTGTGGGCCCATCGAAGCCAACGGCCGCGCGACATGCGGTATCCGCACCGGCGCAGTTCCCGTTGCTTCCGGAGACCACGTCGTAGAGCGCTCCAGCTTCGCCGGCGTGGGAGTAAACGGTCGCCGCCGGGTAGGCCGCCCCGTGCGAGCCGCCGGCCAGGGCGAACTCGGCGGCGATGATCGGGGAGGCGACGGAGGTCCCGCCCCACACCCCCCACCCGGTGGGGTCCCCGTTGCCTTCGGGCGTGCTGTCGTAGACGTCCACGCCCGCTTCCGGATCGGAGACCGCAGCCACGTCCGCGACCGAGCGCTCATGCGCGCAGTCGGTCGCGGAGAAATTGGCCACGTCGCTCTGCCAAAGGGGCGCGCCGAAGATGCCACTGCAGCCGCTACCGCCTTCCGCCCAGACGGTGCTGCTCCACGATCCGCCGGCTTCGGCGAGGTCCGTCCCGCCGACCGCGATCACGTCCGGTGAATCGGCTGGGAAGTTGGCTGTACCCGGTTCGCCGAGGCAGGCTTCGTCGAGGTAGCCGCAGTCACCGGAGCTTGCCGTGATGGCGAGCCCCGGATGGTCGTAGAAGTCTTCGTTGTATTCGGCGAACACGCTCGCGAGCGCAGGTTCCTCGGGACCGGCGTAGGAGTTGCTGATCTCCGTCGCGCCAGCGTTCGCGGCCGCATCGACGGCCGCTCCGAGGTTGACGAATTCTTCGTTGTCCGCCTCGACCAGCAGGACGCGGCAGCTCTGACAGACGGCGTGCGCCATCTGCACGTCGATCGATATCTCTCCCGCCCATTCGCCTTCCTTGCGGGGAAGCGGGCTCGAGCGGCCTTCCTGGTCGATCTTGCGAAAGCAGCCGTTTGTGCTCGTGCACGGCGGCAGGCCGAAGGTTTCGTCATAGACGGCCAGGTCGGCTTCCGCGGTCGGGTCGTCGTAGGCGTCGACCACGGCGACCGTCTGCAGATATGACGACGTGGTTTCGGTTGGCAGCGAGTAGGCCGCGTGCAGGCTCTGCGCGGTCAGATAGCCGGGGAACGGATGCTTGTAGGTCACCGCCGGGCTCGCGCCTGAAGCCGCTTCGCCCGCCTGCGCGGCGGCGTCGCCACGAAGATCTGCGGCCGTCAGCGACGCCGGGACGAGCCTCATTCCCAGACACTGCGCGTTGACCGGGCGGGGCGTTCCACAGAGGCGCTGCACGCGAAACGCCGTTGCGGCGAGCGAGCTCGAGCTGAGGGCCAATGCCAGCGCCAGAGCCAGGCCGCACGACAGCAGCACTGCTCTCAGCGCACGCTCATTCCCCGTTCGCTCCGCCTCCCCACGGCGGACCCTCTCCTCCATGATGCGCTTGATCTTAGCGCCTGCGCGAGCAGATAGAGACAAGCGATACATTCGCCGTCAAACCCCGGGACGCCGCCGGGGTGGGCGGAGAGCTACGCGCCGGTGGAGGGTGCCTCGCCGGCGTCGTCGACCTGCTCGCCCTCCGGCTTCAGCGAGTGCACGAGCTCGTCCGCCTTCGCACCTGCCTTCTGGATGCGCTCGGTGTACTTGCCGCCTGTGCGCTGGTCCGCCGCCGCCGCGGCCTTGCCGACCGCGTCGTGTATCTGGTCGCTGTGTTCGGCGACCGTGTCCTGAGCCTTGGTCTTGATCTCCTTGAACCTGTCGGTAAGTCCCACAGCGACCCCTTTCATCGGCGCAGCGTGTTGTCGCGTCAATGCTACTCGTCCGCTTGCCACGTCCCGGAGCGACGAGGTCATGCGCCGATCCCATCGCGTGATTCTGCCCGTGCGCAACTAGCCAGAAGTTGACGTGTTGTAAATCTTGACAAGGGGTAGGCCTGATAAATGCGTCCCAGCAGCACCGGGACCGCAAACGGCTCATTCAACGAAATAGAGGAGGAAGAACCTGATGCGTAGAGCATCCACCTGTCTGGTGGCCCTGGGCCTCGCCCTGCTTGCGCTGCCGGCGGTGGCATCGGCATTGCCGACAGTCACCTTCAAAGCGGAGGCCGTGGCGATCAAGGGTTTCCCCCACACCGGCAACATCCTCGGCGCCGGCGCAGCCGTGCAGGCCGAATACAAAATCTCGGGCACCGAATACGACAACTCACCGCCACCGCTGATCGGCATCAACTTCTACCTGCCCAGCGGCACGAAGCTGCACACGACCGGCTTCCCCACGTGCTCGAAGACGACGCTCGAACAGTTCGGTCCCGTCAAGTGCTCCAAGGGCTCAGCGGCCGGCCCGGTCGGTACCGCGGAAGGCTTCGTGACGTTCGGCGGCGAACGCGTCGTAGAGAGCCTTGAAATCTCA
>Ga0209006_10001495_pt1 | contig 21180 bp, 21 predicted proteins | sample JacPin_JW_Ref_O2_FD_188567 | JGI IMG/M metagenome (GOLD analysis project Ga0209006, IMG submission 188567) | Forest soil microbial communities from Algoma, Ontario, Canada - Jack Pine, Ontario site 1_JW_Ref_O2 (SPAdes) (version 2) | ecosystem: Environmental > Terrestrial > Soil > Boreal... | reverse complement strand
CGCTGGTCGGGGCACCCTGGTAGACATCCGGCACCCACATGTGGAACGGAACCGCGCCGAACTTGAAAGCGATCGCGGCCACCACGAACGCAATGCCGATGATCAGGGCGGCGTCGGGCACGCGCTGCACGATACTGCCAAGCTGATCGAGATCGAGCGTCCCGGTCAGGCCGTAGAGCATCGACATGCCATACAGCAGCACGCCGGAAGCGATCGCCCCCAGTATGAAGTACTTGACCGCCGCCTCGGCCGCGTCCCCCGAATCGCGATCGAAAGCCACCAAAGCGTACAGCGACAGAGACAGCAGCTCGAGGCCCAGGTAAACGGTCAACAGGCTGTTGGCCGAGATCAGTACGAAGATGCCGAGCAGTGCGGTGAGGCAAAGGACGTAGTACTCCCCTCCCCTGATGCCGCGCTGTTCCAGGTAGTCCTGCGAATAAAAAACCGCGGTCGCCATCGCGACAAATCCGGCCATTTTCAGGAACCCAGCCAGCGGGTCGGCCACGTACAGCCCGCGAAACAGCAGTGTGCGCTCCAGGCTGATGCCGTACTGACTCGTCAGCGCCACGCCGATGGTCAGCGCCACCATGGTCAGGGTCGCGGTCAGACCGCGGCGTCCGGCGCCGAAATAAACGTCGCACAGCAGGATCAGGCAGGCCGAGATCGCCAGCGATATTTCCGGGATTGCCGGCGACAGCGCCCCAGCCGTCAGGCCTGCCATCATGCGGCCCCCGGGATCTTGCTGGTGAGGATCTGCAGCAGCAGGTGCTGTACCGAAGCTTCCATCATGTTCAACATCGGCGCCGGCCACACACCCAGCAGCACCACCGCCAGCGCCAGTACGCCCAGCACCAGGAATTCGCGCGCATTCAGATCCTGCATGCCGGCGACCCGCTCGTTGGCCACCGCGCCGAAAATAACTCGCTTGACCAGCCACAGGTTGTAAGCCGCGCCGACCACCAGGATGCTCCCGGCCAGCAGGGCGAACCAGAAGCTTGCCTTGAAACTGGCGAGGATCACGAGGAACTCACCGATGAACCCCGAGGTCCCGGGCACGCCGGAGTTCGCCAGCGCGAACAGCACCATAAACGCGCCGAATTTCGGCATCACGTTGATCACGCCGCCATAGGCACTGATGTCGCGGGTATGCAGCCGGTCGTACATCACACCGATGCACAGAAACAGCGCGCCTGAAATCAGGCCATGCGAGATCATCTGCACCAGCGCGCCATCCAGGCCGTTGACCGCACCCCGAGTGGAACCGGTCGCCGCCATGATGTAGAACGCCAGGAACGCACCCAGCGTCACGAAACCCATGTGCGCGATCGAGGAATAGGCGATGAGTTTCTTCATGTCCTGCTGGACCAGCGCGACGAACGCGATATAGACGATCGCTATCAGCGACAGCGCGATGATCAGCCAGTCGAGCTCATGACTGGCATCCGGAGTCATCGGCAGGCTGAACCGCAACAGCCCGTAGCCGCCCATCTTCAGCATGATTGCTGCCAGAATCACCGAGCCGCCGGTCGGAGCCTCGACGTGTGCGTCGGGCAGCCAGGTGTGTACCGGCCACATCGGCACCTTGACGGCAAACGCCAGCAGAAAGGCGAGGAAGATCCAGCGCTGCTCCGGCAACGTCAACGGCAGTTTCTGCATCGCCGCGATGCTGTAGTCCCCCGCCTTCAGGTACAGGTAGATCAACGCCACCAGCATCAGCACCGAGCCCAGGAAGGTGTAGAGAAAGAACTTCAGGGTCGCATATACGCGCCGCGGGCCGCCCCAGACGCCGATAATCACGAACATCGGAATCAGCATTGCTTCCCAGAAGAAATAGAACAGCAGCGAATCGAGCGCGCTGAACACACCGATCATCAGTCCTTCCATGATCAGAAACGCCGCGTAATACTGTGCCGGGCGCTTGTCGACCACCGACCAGCCGGCAATGATGACCGGCACCGTCATGAACGCGGTCAGCAGAATCAGCGGCAGCGAGATGCCGTCGACACCGAGGTAGTACTGTGACTTCAGCGCCGGAATCCATGGCAGGCGCTCGATGAACTGGAAATTCGCGGTGCCATTGGCGAAGCCGGCGTACAGCTGTATGCATAGCGCGAGCGTCAACAACGCGGCCACCAGCGCCGCCCAGCGCGCCGCACGCGCGCGCTGCTCGCCGAACGCCAGCGTGACCAGTCCGCCCGCTATCGGCAGCCAGATCACGGCGGAGAGCAATCCGATTTGCTGCATGCGCTGGAAACCTTCGCCTTAGTGCTGGATCAGGAACCAGCCGAGCGACACCGCCAGGCCGATGATTATCCAGAAGGCATACGTATACAGAAATCCGCTCTGCAGCAGCCGCGTCACGCCGGCGAGCCGGCCCACCGCCGCGGCCGAGCCATTGACGATCGCGCCGTCGATCAGCGCCTGATCCCCGCCGCGCCACAGCGCGACGCCCAGGCCGCGCGCCATCGGTGCCAGCACATTTTCATTGAACCAGTCGAAGTAGTACTTGTTGATCAGCAGCCGATATACGCCGCTGAAGCGCTCGCAGATCGCATCGCCGAGCTGCGGGCGCCTGAGCACCACCCACCAGGCGCTGAGCACACCCAGTGCTGCCAGCCACAACGGCGCCGACATCAGCGAGTGCAGCGCGAACGCCGTCGGGCCGTTCCAATCCGCCTTGAGTTCCCCGACGACATCGTTGCCTGCCAGCACCTTGATGGCGCTGCCGAAATAGCCGCCGAACAGGATTGGCTCGATGGTCAGGTAGCCGATCACCGCCGAGGGAATGGCGAGCGCGACCAGCGGTGCCTTCATATCCCAGCCGACGTCGTGAAAATGCTCGCTTGTATGATGATCCATGCGCTCGGGACCGTGGAACGTCATGAAAATCATCCGGAAGGTATACAGCGCGGTGACGAATACGCCGAGCAGCACGCACCAATACGCATAGCCGGCGCCATAGCGCTGCGAGGCATGCACCGCTTCGATCAGAGCATCCTTGGAATAGAAGCCGGAAAAGAACGGCGTGCCGATCAGCGCCAGCGCGCCGATGAGCGCGGTCCAGTAGGTGACCGGCATGCGGTGGCGCAAGCCGCCCATTTTGCGCATGTCCTGCTCGTGATGCATCGCAATGATGACCGCACCGGCCGCCAGAAACAGCAGCGCCTTGAAGAACGCGTGCGTCATCAGGTGAAAGATCGCGACGCTGTAGCCCGACACGCCAAGCGCGACCGTCATGTAACCCAGCTGCGACAGCGTCGAGTAGGCGATCACGCGCTTGATGTCGTTGTTGACGATACCAAGGAACCCCATGAATAACGCGGTCGTGGCGCCGATCACCAGCACAAATGACAACGCAACCGGCGAGTACTCGAACAGCGGCGACATGCGCGCGACCATGAAGATGCCCGCGGTCACCATCGTGGCGGCATGGATCAGCGCCGAGATCGGCGTCGGGCCTTCCATCGAATCGGGCAGCCAGACGTGCAGCGGCACCTGCGCCGACTTGCCCATCGCGCCGATGAACAGGCATATGCAGATCACTGTCATCGCCGACCACGCGTGACCCGGGAACAGCATCAGGCTCTTCGTGGCCACAGACGGCGCCGCCGCGAACACCGGCTGGTAGTCGAGCGAGCCGGTAAAATAGAGCACCCCGGCGATGCCGAGCACGAATCCGAAGTCGCCGACCCGATTGACCAGGAACGCCTTCAGTCCGGCGAAGATCGCGCTCGGCCGCGTATACCAGAATCCGATCAGCAGGTACGACACCACCCCGACCGCTTCCCAACCGAAGAACAGCTGCATGAAGTTGTTCGCCATCACCAGCATCAGCATCGAGAAGGTAAACAGCGAGATATAGGCAAAGAAGCGCTGATAACCCGGATCATCGCTCATGTAACCGATGGTGTAGACGTGGACGCACAGCGAAACGAACGTCACTACCGCCATCATCAGCGCGCTCAGCCGATCGATCAGAAAGCCAACCTGCATGTGCACGCCATCACTGACCAACCAGGTGTAGACGGTGCTGTCGAAGTTCGGCGCCCCCTCGGCGAGCATCCGATAGAGAAGTACGCATGACAGCACGCAGGAAATCCCCACCGCGCCGATCGTGACCGCCGCGGCGCCGGCGCGGCCGATCAGCTTTCCGGCCAGACCGGCGAGCAGCGCAGCGATCAGCGGCAGTATCGGGATGGCAAGCAGCAGGTTTTGATTCATGAGCCTGGCACTCAACCCTTGAGCTGGTCGAGCTCCTCGACGTTGATGCTGTGGCGTTCACGGAACAGCACCACCAGGATCGCCAGTCCGATGGCGGACTCTGCGGCCGCTACCGTCAGCACGAAGAACACGAAGATCTGGCCATCGAGCTGTCCGAGGTAGCGCGAGAACGCCACGAAATTGAAGTTCGCCGACAGCAGCAGCAGTTCGATGCACATCAGCAGCAGCAGCACGTTCTTGCGATTAAGGAAAATTCCGGCGACCGACAGCGCGAACAGCACCGCCGACAGCGTCAGCATATGGGCCAGCGTAATCATTCCCGCTGCTCGGATTCCATCTTGACCAGGCGCACGCGCTCGCTGGCCCGTGCCGCCACCTGGCGCCCGATGTTCTGCACTTTGAGATTCGGACGATGACGCAGCGTGAGCGCGATAGCCGCGACGATCGCGACCAGCAGTACCATCGCCGCGATCTCGAACGGATAGGCATACTTGCTGTAGAGCAGCGCGCCGAGCTCCTGCGTATTGCTGTAGTTGGCCGGCAATGGCGCCGCGCCGCGCGTCACATCGATGCCCAGCCTGCGGGTCAACACCACGCCGGCGATCTCCAGCACGATGACACCGGCGGTCACCCAGCCCAGCCAGGCGAAGCGCGTAAAGCCGGCGCGCAGCTCCTCCAGATCGATGTCGATCATCATCACCACGAACAGGAACAACACCATGACCGCGCCCACGTAGACCAGCACCAGTACGATGGCAAGGAATTCCGCCTCGATCAGCAGCCACAATCCCGCGCTGCACACAAAACACAGCACCAGGCTCAACGCCGCGTACACCGGATTGCGCGACACGATCACGGTCACGGCCGCCGCCACCAGGATGGCGGCGAAGATGTAAAACAGGATCAGCGGCAGCACGGGTCCCATGGTCTTCCTGGTTTTGCGGCCATCAGCGGTAACGCGCGTCGGCGCTTTTATCGGCGCTGATCATCGCCTCGTAGCGCTCCCCGACCGCGAGCAACTTGTCCTTGTTCATGATGTTCTCGCCGCGATGCTCCATGTGATATTCATGGATGCGTGTCTCGACGATCGCATCCACCGGACAGGCTTCCTCGCAGAAACCGCAGTAGATGCACTTGAACAGGTCGATATCGTAGCGGGTCGTACGGCGCGTGCCGTCGGCCGCCACGTCGGAATCGATCGTGATCGCGAGCGCCGGACACACCACCTCGCACAGCTTGCAGGCGATGCAGCGCTCCTCGCCGTTCGCATAACGTCGCAGCGCGTGCAGGCCGCGGAAACGCACCGACTGCGGCGTCTTCTCTTCCGGATACTGCACCGTAACCTTGCGCCGAAAAAATGAGCGTGCGGTGACCGAAAGGCCCGAGAACAGCTCGGTCAGCAGGAAGGTCTTGAACGGGTTGGCTATCGCCATGCTAGGATTTCCAGGGACCGACGTGATACCAGCTCATCAGCGCCTCGATGCCGATCCACACCAGCGTCACCGGGATCAGGAACTTCCAACCCAGGCGCATGATCTGGTCGTAGCGGTAGCGTGGAAAGGTGGCGCGAAACCACAGGAACAGGAACAGCAGCGCGAAGATCTTGGCAAGCAGCCAATGGGTACCCGGGACGGCCAGGATGCTGCTGCCGCCGAGCCACGCCGGGTAACCGTCCAGCGGACTTAGCCAGCCGCCGAAGAAGAACACCGCGGTGAGACCCGCGATCAGGATCATGTTGGCGTATTCGGCCAGGAAAAACAGCGCGAATGCCATGCCGGAATACTCGACGTGGAAGCCGGCGACGATCTCCGATTCGCCCTCGGCGACGTCGAACGGCGCTCGATTGGTCTCGGCAATGCCAGAAATGAAATACACCACCAGCAGCGGCAGCAGCCAGAACCAGTTCCAGGCAAGCGCACCGCCGTGCTGCTGCGCGACGATGCTGCCCAGATTGAGGCTGCCGGCAGCCATCAGCACTCCGACCAGTGCAAATCCCATCGCAATCTCATAGGCGACCATCTGCGCCGCCGAGCGCATCGCGCCCAGAAAGGCGTACTTCGAATTCGAGGACCAGCCGGCGAGGATCACGCCGTAGACCCCCATCGAGGTCAGCGACAGCACGTACAGCAGGCCGGCGTCGACGTTGGCGATCGCGTAGTTCGGCGCGATCGGCACCACCGCCCAGGCGGCGAATGCCGGGATCAGCGTGATGGCCGGTGCGAGCCGGAACAGGACCTTGTTGGCGCGCGCAGGAATCACGATCTCTTTGATCAGCAGCTTGAAGACATCGGCAAACGGCTGGCCCATTCCGGGCAGAAAACCGAAGATCCGCACGCGATTGGGGCCGATGCGCATCTGCATCCAGCCGATGACCTTGCGCTCCCACAGCGTCAGGTACGCGACTGACAGAATCAGCACCACGCTGAGCACCAGGCTGAACACCGTGGAGTGCACGTAGGCGGGCAGCTGCCCCCACATATTGCCGAGCGAGTTCACGCCGCTCCTCCGTAGAGTTGCGCACTGGCGCGGCCGTCGCGCGTACGCTGCAGCGGCGCGGCGCGGCGCAGTACCGGATCGATCTGGTACATCGGCAGATCGGTCACGGCATCGGTAGCGGCCAGCTGCAGCGCCGTGGCAGCGCGAAACAGCGGCTGCGGCGCGGCTTGCAGCCGCGCCTTGAGCTCATCGCGCACCGCTTCCGACGACTGGTAGTCGAAATCCGCCAGCTCGAGCAGATTGCCGAGCACGCGCAGAATCTTCCAGGCCGGTCGCGATGCGCCCAGCGGTCTGGCAGCCCCCTCCTGACTCTGCCAGCGGCCCTCCAGGTTCACGTAGGTGCCTGAGGACTCGGCAAAGGTGCCCGCCGGCAGCAGCACGTGCGCCGCACGTTTCATGTCCTCATTGGCGTAGGCACCGATTGCGACCACGCAGCCAGCGCGAGCTATGGTCTCGAGTGCGCCGGGCATCATCGCGTCCGCCCAGGGTTCGGTGTTGAGCAGCAGGTAGCCCGGCAGAGTCTGCTCGAGCATCTGGCGCGCGGTGCGCCCTGCGGTTGCGCGCGCGGCGCCGCCGGGGCCGCGGTGCGGTATCGCGCCAGCCAGATAGGCTCCGGCCGCGTTGCCGCCTTCGGCCAGCTCGCCCAGACTGGCACCGGTGGAGGCAGCCAGCGCGCGCGCCAAGGCGCGCAATTCGCTGTAGCGGCTGCCGCGGGAAGCCAGCGCGCCGAGCCAGATTGCACGCCGCTCGCCGCTCTTCAGCGTCGCGGCGATCGCACGATGCTCGTCCGTGGGTTGCACGCCGGCAAGCAGTGCTGCCAGCTCCGGCGCCGCGGCCGCGCCGTCCAGCGCCGCCAGCAGCACCGCAGCCAGGTCCGCGACCTGACTGGCCGGCGCTGACAGCAGCCGGTGCGCGACGGTGAAAAAGTAGTCGAAATCCACCGGATTGATGAAACTGATGCGCGCGCCGCGCAGGCTGGCCTTGCGCACGCGGTGCGCGAGGATCGGCACCTCGTGCCGCAGGTTCGAGCCGATCACCAGCAGCGCGTCGAGCTTGTCGATATCGGCGATCGCAAGGCCCACGCCCGGGGTTGCCTCATCGGCCCCCTGGTCGCGAAAATCACGCTGCCGCAAGCGATGATCGATGCTGGCACTGCCCAGGCCATCCGCCAGCCGCGCCAGCAAATACAGCTCCTCGAGCGTGCTCGAGGGGTGCGCCAGCAACCCGAGACCGCCGGGCTCGCCGGCCGCGACCCTCAACCCCTGCGCGGCTGCATTCAACGCCACGTCCCACTCGACCTCGCGCCAGCCGCCGCCGGGCTGGCGCAGTTGCGGCGCAAGCAGGCGATCCTCGCTGTAGACGCCCTCGTAACTGAAGCGGTCGCGATCGGCAATCCAGGTCTCGTTGATGTCCTCGCACGGCCGCGGCACCACGCGCATCAGCCGTCCGCGCAGCACGTGCCCATAGATCTGCGTGCCGACGCCATCGTGCGGGGAGATCAGCGGGTACTGCGTCATTTCCCAACCGCGGCCGCGATAGCGAAACGGCTTGCTGTTGAGCGCACCTACCGGGCACAGATCGATGATGTTGCCCGACAACTCGTGATCGACGCTGTGCTCAATGAAGGTGCCGATCTCCATGTTCTCGCCGCGCCCGGTGGCGCCCATCTCCTGGATGCCGGCGATGTCCTGACCGAAGCGCACGCAGCGCGTGCAATGAATGCAGCGCGTCATGTCGGTCGACACCAGCGGTCCGAGATTCTTGTCCTTGACCGAGCGCTTGCGCTCGACGAAGCGCGAGATGTCGCGGCCGAATCCCACCGCCAGATCCTGCAGCTCGCACTCCCCGCCCTGGTCGCAGATCGGGCAATCGAGCGGATGGTTGATTAGCAGGAATTCCATCACCGAGCGCTGCGCGCCGATCGCCTTGACCGAGTGGGTGAAGATCTTCATGCCCTCGGCGACCGGAGTCGCGCAGGCGGGCAGCGGCTTGGGCGCCTTCTCCACTTCCACCAGGCACATGCGGCAGTTGGCCGCCACCGGCAGCTTGTCGTGATAACAAAATCTCGGTACGTACACGCCTTCGCGATCGGTCGCGCGAATGATGTTCTCGCCCTTGCGCGCCTTCATCGGCACGCCGTTGACTTCGATATTGACGAATTCGTCGCTCATGCAGCCTGCCGTTCGGCGTCGACGATGCTGCGTCCGGCGTTATCGATCATGTATTCGAATTCGTGACGATAGTGCTTGAGGAAGCTCTGCACCGGCCACGCCGCCGCGTCGCCCAGCCCGCAGATGGTGTGGCCCTCGATCCGATTGGCGACGTCGAGCAGCAGATCGAGCTCGCTGCGCCGGCCCTCGCCGGCCAGGATGCGCTTCAAGGTGCGATCGAGCCAGCCGGTGCCTTCGCGGCAAGGGGTGCACTGGCCGCAGGACTCCGCCATATAAAAGCGCGCCAGACGCTCAAGCGTCCTGACCATGCAGGTGGTCTCGTCCATCACGATCACGGCCGCCGAGCCGATGCTCGAGCCCGCCGCTTTGAGCGAGTCGTAGTCCATGTTGGTCTTGAGCATGATCTGGCCTGGCACTACCGGAACCGAGGAGCCGCCCGGAATCACGGCCTTGAGCTGGCGGCCCTTCCAGATGCCGCCGGCGAGCGACAGCAGCTCCGCGAACGGAATACCCAGCGGCACCTCGAAATTGCCGGGCTTGGCGACGTGACCGGACACCGAGAAAATCACGGTGCCGCCGGAATTCTTCGGCCCCAGATCAGCGAACCACTGTGCGCCCCTGCGCAGGATCGTTGGCACCGAGGCGTAGCTCTGGGTGTTGTTGATCGTGGTGGGCATGCCGTATAGACCAAAGGCGGCCGGAAACGGCGGCTTGAAGCGCGGCTTGCCGGTCTTGCCCTCGAGCGAATCGAGCAGCGCAGTCTCCTCGCCGCAGATATAGGCGCCGGCGCCGACGAAGGCATGCAGGTCAAAGTCGATGCCCGACCCCAGGATATTCTTGCCGAGCAGCCCGGCCTGGTAGGCCTCCTGCAGCGCCGCTTCGAAGCGCGGGATCGGCTCACCGAGGAATTCCCCGCGGATGTAGTTATAGCCGACCGTGGCATTCATGCAGTAGCCGCCGATCGCCATGCCCTCGATCAGCGAGTGCGGATTGAAGCGCAGGATGTCGCGATCGTGGCAGGTGCCGGGCTCGCTCTCATCCGAGTTGCAGACCACGTACTTCTGCATCGTGGCGTTGCGCGGCATGAAGCTCCACTTCACGCCCACCGGAAACGCGGCGCCGCCGCGGCCGCGCAGTCCCGAGGACTTGACCTGCTCGATCACGCTCTCGCGCGGCGGCTTCTCGCTCAGAATTTTCTTCCACGCCTGGTAGCCGCCGATGCGCCCGTAGGTCTCGAGTGTCCATGAGCGCTCGTACTTGAGCGGCTCGAAGCAGGTGAAATTCAGCTTATCATCCCACGCGCCCATCGCTTGCACCCCTACTTCAGCGCATCGAGGATCTGATCGACCGTCTCGGGCGTCAGATGTTCGTAGTACACGTGATCCACCATCATCATGGGCGCGCCGGTGCAGGCCGCCAGGCACTCCTCCTCGCGCTTGAGGAATATGCGGCCATCCGGCGTGCTCTGCCCGGTGCGAATGCCGAGCTTGCGCTCGACATGCGCCTCGAGTTCCTGGCCGCCGCGCAGCATGCACGAGATGTTGGTGCAGACGCTGACATGATGCCGGCCGCACGGTCGGGTCTCGAACATCGAATAGAAGCTTGCGACCTCGTACACCTGGATCGGCGGCAGCTGCAGGTGCTCCGCCACCGCATCCATCAGCTCCGGGGTCAGAAAGCCGTGGTTCTGTTCCTGCGCCGCGCGCAGCGCCGACAGTACCGCCGAGCGCTGCCTGCCCGGCGGAAACTTCGCCACCCAGCGATCGATTTCCTCGCGCGTGTGGCCGGACAACACCTCGGCTTTAGGCTCTTCGACGCTCATCAGCGATCGACCTCGCCGAACACGATGTCCTGCGTGCCGATCACGGCCACGACGTCCGCCAGCATGTGTCCGCGCACCATCTCCCCGAGCGAGGCCAGATGCACGAAGCCCGGTGCCCGGCATTTGACGCGATAGGGCTTGTTGGCACCGTCCGACACCAGGAATATGCCGAATTCGCCCTTCGGCGCCTCGACTGCGGCGTAGGTCTCGCCCTCGGGCACGCAGTAGCCTTCGGTCATGAATTTAAAATGATGAATCAGCGATTCCATGTCGCTCTTCATGTGTTCGCGGCTGGGTGCGCGCACCTTGCGGTCATCGACCATGACCGGACCAGGATTGGCGCGCAGCCAGTCCACGCACTGGCGGATGATTCGGTTGGACTGGCGCATCTCGGCGACGCGCACCAGGTAGCGGTCATAGCAATCGCCGTTGACTCCAACCGGGATGTCGAATGCGAGCGCCGAATACACCTCGTACGGGCGCTTGCGGCGCAAATCCCACTCGATACCCGAACCGCGCAGCATCGGGCCTGAGAAACCCAGCTGCAGCGCGCGCTCAGGCGACACCACGCCGATGTTCACCGTGCGCTGTTTCCAGATGCGGTTGTCGGTCAGCAGCGTTTCATACTCATCGACCCGCGCCGGAAACTTCTCGGTGAAAGCCTGGATGAAATCCAGCAGCGAGCCGACGCGTGCGGCATTGAGCCGATCGATCTCCTTCTGACTGCGCCAGCGCGAGGGCTGATGCCGGGGCATTGCCTCCGGCAGATCGCGGTACACGCCACCTGGGCGGTAATAGGTCGCGTGCATGCGCGTGCCCGAGACCGCCTCGTAGCAGTCCATCAGGTCCTCGCGCTCACGGAAGCAGAACAGAAACACGGTCATGGCGCCGATATCCAGGCCGTGCGCGCCGAGCCACATCAGGTGATTCAGAATCCGCGTGATCTCGTCGAACATGACGCGGATGTACTGCGCGCGCACTGGCGGCGTGATGCCAAGCAGCCGCTCGATCGCCGAGACGTAGGCGTGTTCGTTGCACATCATCGACACGTAGTCGAGCCGGTCCATATAGCCGATCGACTGATTGAACGGCTTTGATTCGGCCAGCTTCTCGGTGCCCCGATGCAGCAGCCCAATGTGCGGATCCGCCTTCTGGATGGTCTCGCCGTCCATCTCGAGCACCAGCCGCAGCACGCCGTGCGCGGCCGGATGCTGCGGCCCGAAGTTGAGCGTCAGGTTGCGGATCTCAGGCACGCTCCGCTCCCGGCACCGGGTCCACCGCTGCGAGCTCCTCCGAGGTGAGCTCCGCCCCCGGCGGATGATCGTGCAGCGCAGGGTCATAGCGATTGTCGTGCCGGATCACGCGCGGCACCAGCGTGCGCGGCTCGATGCTGACCGGCTCATACACCACGCGCTTCAGCTGCGGGTCGTAGCGTACCTCGACATTGCCGATCAACGGAAAATCCTTGCGAAACGGGTGACCAATGAAGCCGTAGTCGGTCAGTATGCGGCGCAGGTCCGGATGCCCGCGGAACAGAATTCCGAACAGATCGAACGCCTCGCGCTCGAACCATTCGGCGCTGGCCCACACCCCGGTCAGCGAGTCCACCATCGGATCCTCGCTATCCCCGGCCCAGACGCGCAGCCGCAGCCGCTGGTTGTAGGTGAGCGATAGCAGCTGCGATACGACCGCGTAGCGCTTGTTGCCGGCCAGCGTGTGCGGCGCGGCGCGATTCACGCCGCGGCTGAATCCGCTCGCGGTGGCCGAATTGGTGCGCCATTCGGCACGTCCAAAGTCAAGATAGTCGACCCCCGCCAGATCCATCAGCAGCTCGAAGCGCAAGCGTGGATCATCGCGCAGCATGGCCGCGACCTCGAGCAGCTGATCGCTGGCCACGTCGATCGCGAACTCATCGGGCAGCGACGGATAACGGCGCGCGCGATCGCCCAGCACAGCCGTGACCCGTGCGGCGAGCTCATCGATATACGCTGGCACTGCGCTCGATTCCTCTGTCCGCTGCCGCTTCAGGCGCTGGCGGCCGCGGCCGTCTGCCGCGCAATCTTGCGCTGCAGCTGGATGACACCATAGAGCAGGGCTTCTGCCGTGGGCGGACAACCCGGCACGTAGACATCGACCGGCACGATGCGATCGCAGCCGCGCACCACTGCATACGAGTAGTGGTAATAGCCGCCGCCGTTGGCGCACGAGCCCATCGAGATCACCCAGCGCGGCTCTGGCATCTGGTCATAGACCTTGCGCAGCGCCGGCGCCATCTTGTTGACCAGTGTGCCGGCCACAATCATGACATCGGACTGGCGCGGGCTGGGACGAAACACGACGCCGAAGCGGTCCAGATCGTAGCGCGACGCTCCGGCGTGCATCATTTCCACTGCGCAGCAGGCCAGCCCGAAGGTCATCGGCCAAAGTGAACCGGTGCGAGCCCAGCTCACCAGGCTGTCGATCTGGGTGGTCAGAAACCCGCGTTGCGCAAAGCCCTCGGTGTCAGGCGCCGCTAGTCCCACTCGAGCGCTCCTTTCTTCCACTCATAGGCGAAGCCGATCACCAGTATTAATAAAAATATACCCATGACGATCAGGCCGAAGCCGCCGGTGCGATTGAGCGATACCGCCCACGGAAACAGAAATGCGATCTCGAGATCGAAAATAATGAACAAAATCGCCACCAGGTAGTACCGCACGTCGAATTTAATGCGGTTGTCTTCGAACGGCTCGAAGCCGCACTCGTACGGCGACAGCTTGTCGGCATCGCCGCGGTGGCGCGCGGACAGACGTCCGAGCACTGATCCCAAGGTCAGCAGCACTCCCGCCAGCAGCGCGGCGATGACCAGAAAAATCAGTATCGGCAGGTAATTCGTCAGCATTTCCACACCGTTCAGTAAAAGGGGCGGCATGTTGCGCTTGCGCGTACATAGATCCGCCCCTTCGTCGCCACATTGTAACAGGCGATGCAGACTTGTGGTGCCGACGGGGAGATTCGAACTCCCACACCTTGCGGCGCTAGCCCCTCAAGCTAGTGTGTCTACCAATTCCACCACGTCGGCGTTCATCAGTTCGGGGTTCAGTGGGGCGCCTTGCCGCTGTCGGCGGGAGTCGTCACCGGCGCTGGCGGCGGTGGCGAGGCCGGTGTCGTCGCCGGCGTGCTCGAATCGGGCGTGACCGCAGGGGCTGCCGGCGTGGCACCGCCGCCGCCAAGGATGCGAGGCACCGTACTGCCGGCCGGCGCACTCGGTGTCGCCAGCTGATCGAGCAGGCTGCTCGCCGGCACGCTGCTCTTGCGCGCACCGACATAAGCCAGCGACAGGCTGGTGACCATGAAAACCGCGGCCAGGATGGCGGTCGCACGCGACAGCGCGGTGCTCGCGCCGCGCGCGCCGAACACCGTGCCGGAGGCACCGGCGCCGAAGCCTGCGCCGGCTTCCGCGCCCTTGCCGCGCTGGAGCAGCACCAGTGCCACGATCGCCGCGGCACAGAAGAAATGAACGATCATCAGCAACGTATGCAACATCCTCGGTCCCGCTCCTAGCCGCGCGCCGCGGCCACTATGCTTAAGAATTCCTCTGCTTTCAGCGATGCGCCGCCGATCAGACCGCCGTCGACGTCGGTCTGCAAAAACAATTCGCGCGCGTTGCCGGCCTTGACGCTGCCGCCGTAGAGAATCTGCAAATCCCCGGCGATTTTAGCATCCCGCTCCGCCAGCCGCTGACGGATGAAGGCGTGCACATCCTGCGCCTGCTGTGGCGATGCCGTACGTCCGGTACCGATCGCCCACACCGGTTCGTACGCCACCACTGCGTGCGCAAAGCTGCCGATCCCGGTCAGCGACACCACCGCTTCCAGCTGCCGCCCGATCAGTTCGTGCGTGCGGCCCGCCTCCCGGTCCGCGAGCAGCTCGCCGACGCACAGGATCGGCCACAGACCGCGCGACTGCGCCGCCGCGAACTTGCGTGCCACCAGCTCATCGTCTTCGCCGAACAGGGCGCGCCGCTCGGAATGACCGACGATCACGTACACGCAGCCGACGTCCTTGAGCATGGCCGCTGAGACTTCGCCGGTATAGGCGCCGTGCGTCTCGGCGCACACATTCTGCGCCCCGAGCTTGACAGCCGCGCCTCGCAGCAGGCGCGCCACCTCCGACAGATACACCAGCGGCGGACACACCACGCAATCGACACTCTCGAGGTTCGGGGCCGCCAGGATCGCCTCAATCAGCGCCGCGTTGTCGACGCGCGATCCGTGCATCTTCCAGTTCCCGGCCACGAGTTTGCGTCGCATGACTTACGAGAGCCCCCGCTGCTTAGGTCCCAGCCGTGCCTCAAAGCGGTGCCGTCCCCGTTTTTGGGCGCGCGGATCATAGCTACGCTGCCAGCCCCCCGCAATGGCCAGAAGTCGCGTTTCAGCTCGGCGCAGTCTCCGGCGTGGCGGCCGTTCTGACCGCATCCGCCAGCTCATCGGCACAGCCGCGCACCTCCGCCAGATCGCGGCCTTCCACCATCACGCGGATCACCGGCTCGGTGCCCGACGCGCGCAGCACCACCCGCCCCTCGCCCTGCAGTTGCTTCTCGATCCGGCGCACCGCGGCAGCAATCGCCGGCACTGTTGACGGATCGAAACGTCGCGCAACTTCAACGTTGAGCAGCACCTGCGGCAGCTTGTCCATGCCCGCGGTCAGCTCCGCCAGCGAACGCCCGGTGCGCTTCATGATGCTCAGGATCTGCAGTGCGGTGATCAATCCGTCGCCGGTGGTGGTGCGATCGAGGATCAGGATATGACCGGAAGTCTCCCCGCCGAGCGTGCCGCCGCATTCCTTCAGCTTGGCGAGCACGTGCCGATCGCCGACCGGTGCGCGTACAAAATCGACGCCGAGCCGCCGCAGCGCCAGCTCCAGACCGAGGTTACTCATCACGGTTCCGACCACCGGCCCGCGCAACTGGCCGGCGTTCTTGGCCGCGCACGCGATCACGTACAACAGCTGGTCACCGTCCACCAGACGACCCAGATGGTCGACCATCACGACGCGGTCGCCGTCGCCGTCGAACGCGACGCCCACGTGCGCGTGCACGCCCGGCACCGTGAGCTGCAGCAGCGCGGGCTGAGTCGAGCCGCAGCCGTCATTGATATTGCGGCCGTTGGGCGAGCAGCCGATCGGCACGATCTCCGCCTCCAGATCGGCGAGGATGCGCGGCGCGACCTTGTAGGCGGCACCGTTCGCGCAATCGATCACGATCTTCATTCCCGCCAGGTCCACGCCCGCCGACAGCACTCCGGCGCAGAACTCCTGATAGTGCAGCAGCGCGCTGTCCACCCGGCGCGCACGGCCGAGTTCGCGTGAGGCGCGCGTCAGCGGCAGGCTCGCCAGTTGCGCTTCGATACGCTCCTCGAGCTGATCGGAGAGCTTCTCGCCCTCGCCGTCGAAGAACTTGATGCCGTTGTCCTCGTAGACATTGTGCGAGGCGCTGATGACGACGCCGAGCCGGCAGCGCAGGTGGCGCGTCATATACGCGACCGCCGGCGTAGGCAGCGGACCGGTCAACAGCACGTTGGCGCCAGCGGCAACAAAGCCGGCCTCGAGCGCGGCCTCGAACATGTAGCCCGAGACCCTGGTGTCCTTGCCGATCAGCACCGTGCCGCCATCGCCGAGCACCACCCGGGCGGCCGCACTCGCCAGCCGCAGCGCGAAGTCGACCGTCATCGGATCCGCGCCCACGCGCCCGCGTATGCCGTCGGTTCCAAAATAAGCTCTAGCCACCGCTACTCCTTCGTCTGACCGCATCGGCGACCCGCACCGCATCCACGGTCGCCGCCACGTCATGCGCGCGCACGATTTGTACACCCTGCAGCACGGCAATCGTCGCCAGCGCGAGGCTGCCCGCCAGCCGCTCGTGCGAGCGGCCCCCCAGTGCCGTGACCATCGACTTGCGCGACAGACCGACGGCCAGCGGCAGCCCGAGGCGCTCAAATTGCGCCAGGTCGCGCAGCAGCTGCAGATTATGCGCCAGTAATTTGCCGAAACCGAACCCGGGGTCGATGCACAGGCGCTCGCGCGCGATGCCAGCGGCGATACAGGTTTGAACGCGCTCGGCCAGAAAGGTCTTCACTTCTTCGACCACGTCGTCGTAGCGCGGATTGGCCTGCATGCTGGCGGGTTCACCCTGCATGTGCATCAGGCACACGCCCAGGGCGCTGCCCGCCACCGCCTCGAGCGCCCCCGGCGAGCGCAGCGCTCGCACGTCGTTGACCAGGTGTGCGCCAGCCGCACTGGCGCGCCGGATGACTTCAGGGTTGGATGTGTCCACCGACAGCAGCACCGGCAGGCGCGCCGCCACGCGTTCCAGCACGGGCAGCACGCGGCGCAGTTCTTCTTCGCCCGCAACCGCTGCCGCGCCGGGACGGGTCGATTCGCCGCCGATATCGATGATCGCGGCCCCTTCCGCCGCCATGCGCTCGGCCTGCGCCAAAGCCGCGTCCGCATCCAGGTAGCGTCCGCCGTCGGAGAAGGAATCCGGCGTCACGTTGAGCACGCCCATCACCGCCGGGCGGTCGAGCTCGAGCACGCGGCCGGCACACAGCAAACGCATGGGCAGGTTCACTCCCCCGACGCCCTTACACCCTGCGTGCGGCTACACAGAGCTGCGCAAGTCCGGCTCTAGTGTTGTCCTGCGGGGCGCACGATACCGTCGGCGGGAGCCCCGGCGGCGGGTGTTGCGGGCTTGCCGCTGCCGGTAGTGGGAGTGGAGTCGTCCCATCCTTCCGGCGGTTTCGGCAGCCGTCCGGCCATGATGTCCCTGATCTGATCATCGGCCAGAGTCTCGTATTTGATCAGGGCTTCGGCCATCGCGTGCAGCTTGTCCAGATTGGTCTCCAGAATCTGCCGCGCGCGCTTGTAATTCATCTCGATCACGCGCCGCACTTCTTCATCGATCGCGTGCGCGGTTTCGTCCGACACCTGTTTGTGCTGCGTGACGCTGCGGCCGAGGAACACTTCGCCCGATTCCTCCGAATAGGTCAGCGGTCCGAGGCGGTCGGACAGCCCCCACTTCGTGACCATGTTGCGCGCCAGCTCGGTGGCACGCTCGATGTCGTTGGAAGCGCCGGTGGTCACGGCATCCTCGCCGAAAATCAGTTCCTCGGCGATGCGGCCGCCGAACAGTGTCGCGATCGAGCTCTCCAGGCGGCGTTTGCTCATCGAGTAGCGATCCTGCTCGGGCAGGAACTGCGTGACACCCAGGGCGCGCCCGCGCGGAATAATCGTGACCTTGTACACCGGATCGTGCTCCGGCACGCTGATGCCGACGATCGCATGGCCACCCTCGTGGTAGGCCGTCATGCGCTTCTCGGCGTCGGTCATGACCATTGAGCGCCGCTCGGCCCCCATCATGATCTTATCCTTGGCGCGCTCGAACTGTTCCATCGACACGGTGCGCTGATTGGCGCGCGCCGCGAACAGCGCCGCCTCGTTGACCAGATTGGCGAGGTCCGCACCGGAAAAGCCGGGCGTGCCGCGCGCAATCAGCGCCGGCTTGACGTCATCGCCCAGCGGCACGCGCCGCATGTGGACCCGCAGGATCTGCTCGCGGCCACGCACGTCGGGCAGCGGCACGACCACCTGGCGGTCGAAGCGGCCGGGACGCAGCAGCGCGGGATCCAGCACATCGGGACGGTTGGTGGCGGCGATGACGATGATGCCTTCGTTGCCCTCGAAACCGTCCATCTCTACCAGCAGCTGGTTCAAGGTCTGTTCGCGCTCGTCGTGCCCGCCGCCCAGCCCGGCGCCGCGGTGGCGTCCTACGGCATCGATCTCATCAATGAATATGATGCAGGGCGCGTGCTTTTTGGCCTGCTCGAACATGTCGCGCACGCGCGAGGCACCCACGCCGACGAACATCTCGACGAAGTCGGAGCCGGAAATGGTAAAGAACGGCACCTTGGCCTCGCCGGCGATGGCGCGCGCCAGCAGCGTCTTGCCGGTGCCAGGCGAGCCGACCATCAGCACGCCCTTGGGAATCTTGCCGCCGAGCTTCTGAAACTTGCCCGGATCCTTCAGGAAATCGACGATCTCGGCGACCTCCTGCTTGGCTTCATCGACGCCCGCGACGTCGGCAAAGGTGACATTGACCTGATCCTCGCCCAGCAGCCGTGCGCGGCTCTTGCCGAAGGACATCGCCCCGCGGCCTCCAGCGGCCCCCTGCATCTGTCGCAGCAGATACACGAACACCAGCAGCATCAGCAGCGCCGGCGCCAGTTGCAGCAACAGCTGGGTAATGAAATTGGGCTGCTTGGGCGGCTGACCCTCCACCGCGACATTGGCCTTCAGCAGATCGCCGATCAGCGAGGTCTGGCTGGTTTCAGGGTTATAAGTCTCGAACTGCGTCTTATCCTTGAGCGACCCCCGGATCTGGTCGCCCTGGAGCACCACGCTGTCCACCTTGCCGGCGTGAACATCGTTGTAGAACTCGGAATAGGTCAGCGGCACCCGCTGCGGTCCGGTCGGCATGTAGCGGCTGAACACCAGCAGCATCACGATGACGATGACAACCCAGAGCAGGATGTTTTTTGTCAAATCGTTCAACTTCGTTTCACCATAATGCTGCGCGGCGGCACCGGCAGGAAAGGGATCGTGACAAGGACGCTACACCATCCTCATGCCGGAGGCCAGCAAGTAGGTTTCAGAGCTGCGAGAGCGCGACGCCTCGGGCTTCAGACACGCCACCCGCCCAAAACGGGTGCGGGCGAGCGCCACCAGCTCCTCAAAACCGGCCCCTTGCAGGACCTTGATCAGGGCGGCGGCGCCCGGTTTCAAGACTTCCCGAGCCATATCCAGTGCCAGTTCGGCCAGATACATGCCCCGGGGAGCATCGATCGCGTCAATTCCGCTCAGGTTCGGCGCCATATCCGACAGCAGCAGGTCCACCCGGGCGCCGCCCAGGGTGCCCTTGAGCGCCAGGACGACCTCGGCTTCGCGAAAGTCGCCCTGCAGGAATTCGACCCCCGCAAGCGGCTCCATGGGCAGCAGATCGGTCGCCACCACCCGGCCGGAAGGCCCCACCCGGCGCCGCACGTACTGGCTCCAGGCGCCCGGGGCGGCCCCCAGATCGAGCACCAGCATCCCTGGCTTCAGTAGCCGCTCGCGCTGGTCGATCTGCTCGAGCTTGAACACTGCGCGCGAACGCCAGCCCTGCGCCTGGGCGCGCTTGACGAACGGATCGGAGAAGTGCTCGCGCAGCCAGCGATCGCTGCTCTTGGATCGGCGCGCCATGTTCGCTTTGAGGCTCACTGCTGCCTGAGTGACGTCAGCGCGACCGCGCCGACCCGCTTATCATAAAGCAATGCAACTGACCGACAAGCAATTGCGCTTTCTGCGCGGCCGCGCTCATGCCCTCAAACCGGTGATACAGATCGGAAACGGCGGCCTGAGCCCGGGCGTGCTCGGGGAAACGCGGCGCGCGCTGACCGATCACGAACTCATCAAGCTTCGCATCCAGGCTGCCGATCGGGCGGCGCGCGATGCGCTGCTCGCCCAGGTGGTGCAGGAGACCGGCAGCGCGCTGGTGACGCGCATCGGCCACGTCGCGGTGCTGTTCAAGCAGAACGCCAAGCTGACACGCATCCCGCTGCCCGACGCCTAGCCGGGGGCGGTCAGATGTAGCGCACGGAGACGATTTCGTAGCTTCGCGTTTTGCCCGGAGCGGCCACCTCGACGATGTCGCCCTGCACTTTGCCGATCAGAGCGCGCGCGATCGGCGAGGTGATCGAAATGCGCCCGCTCTTGATCTCGGCTTCATCCTCGCCGACCAGCTGGTAGGTGACGGCGGCGCCCTCGTCCTGCTCCTCGAGCTCGACCGTGGCGCCGAACACCACCTTGCCGGTGGGCGGCAGACTGGCGACGTCGATGATCTCCGCCGCGGCCAGCCGCGACTCGATCTCCATGATCCGCCCCTCGATGAAGCCCTGCTGCTCGCGCGCGGCGTGATATTCCGCGTTCTCCGACAGATCGCCGTGACTGCGCGCCTCGGCGATGGATTTGATTACGCGCGGCCGATCCTCGGACTTCAGCCGCTTGAGCTCGGCGCGCAGCAGCTCGGAGCCGCGCAACGTCATCGGCGAGCGTTTCACGTCCCCACGTCCCGGCGCGGCGCGCTCTCATCGAGCACACCGACCTCGCGATGCAGATCCTGCAGCCGGTTGACGTCAACCTCGTCCATATGATCGAGCGCCTCGCAGGTCGCGAGCGCCGCCGCCAGCGTCGTGTAATAGGTGATGCGCCGGTGTACCGCCTCGCGCCGGATCGAGTTGGATTCGAGGATCGCCTGCTTGCCCTCGGTGGTATTGACGATCAGGTCGATCTCGTCGTTCTTGATCATGTCGACGATATGCGGCCGGCCCTCGCGCACCTTGTTGACGCGGCGGCATTCGATGCCGGCCGCTTTGAGCGCCAGCACAGTGCCAGTGGTGG
>Ga0209006_10001494_pt1 | contig 21182 bp, 18 predicted proteins | sample JacPin_JW_Ref_O2_FD_188567 | JGI IMG/M metagenome (GOLD analysis project Ga0209006, IMG submission 188567) | Forest soil microbial communities from Algoma, Ontario, Canada - Jack Pine, Ontario site 1_JW_Ref_O2 (SPAdes) (version 2) | ecosystem: Environmental > Terrestrial > Soil > Boreal... | reverse complement strand
CGGACTTCAGCGAGACCGCGTCGTAGGCGGTTAGCAGAGGGTAAAGCAATTCGTGCACGGAAATCGGCAGATTGGAATCGAGGCGCGACCGGAAATCTTCGCGTTCCAACATTCGCGCCAGGCGGTAGTGCGCGCAGAGCTGCACCACTTCCTGGCTGGTGAGCTTCCCAAGCCATTCGTTGTTATAGCGAACTTCGGTTTTGCTCTTGTCGAGAATTTTGAAAACCTGCTGCAGGTACGTTTCCGCGTTCTTGTCGACCTGCTCGCGATTCAGCGGCGGTCGCGTCTCCGATTGCCCCGTAGGGTCGCCGATCATCGCCGAAAAATCGCCAATCAGAAAAATGGCGGTGTGGCCCATATCCTGAAACGCCTTCAGTTTTCGCAACACCACGGTGTGGCCCAGATGAATATCGGGGGCCGTCGGATCCACTCCCAGATACACCCGCAGCGGTTTTCCGGTCTTGAACGATTGCTCGAGCTTGGCCTTCAACTCCTCTTCGCGAATAATTTCCGCCGCGCCCTTTTTCAGGTACGCGAGCTGCTCGTCCACCGGCTTAAATTTTGACGACCCCAAGTTTTTCTCCAGATCTTTACGGTTGGATGAGCACACGACGCCCATCCATACGATACCGCCCTTCCAGCACAATCCTCACCGCTTCCGTGTAAATGCGGTGCTCCTGCCGCAATATGCGTTCGGACAGCACTTCCGGAGTGTCCGCATCTTCGATCGGCACGCAGGCCTGCATCACGATCGGTCCGGCATCCAAATTTTCATCCACAAAATGCACGGTGCAGCCGGCGAATTTCGCCCCGTGCTCGAGGGCCTGGCGCTGCGATTCCAACCCAGGGAAGGCTGGCAGCAGCGAAGGATGGATATTCAGTATGTGTTGGGGAAACGCCGCGACGAAATGCGGCGAAAGCAGCCGCATGTATCCCGCGAGGCAGACTAGCTCTACTTTTTTCTCGCGCAAGGCGGCGACTACCAGGCGGTCATAAGGTTCGCGCTCGAGGCCTTTCGACGGAATTACCTGCGTCGTGAGCCCGCGGGTGCGCGCCTTCTCAATTCCTGGTGCGCCTTCGCGATTACTGAGTACGATGGCGATTTCCGCGTTCGGCAGGCGTCCGGCGTCGATGCTATCCGCCAATGCTTCGAAATTCGAGCCGCGCCCCGAAAGTAAGACGCCAATTCTTTTTTTCATGACGCCCGAAATTAGCACAGTTCCAAACCGCTGCAAAACGGGCAGGCTACGATTTTTGCGGCGAGCGAATGCGAGATTTGATGGCATTGTGCACTGCGCGGAAGAGGTTCCCGAGTTGCAACCTGAGACGCGTTCGCGGCGGGTTGACCGTCGCGTTAGGCATTCCTGCCTGCAAATAGCCGAGGATATCTTTCGCTGAAATACGCGAGGTCATCGAGTCCACCGAAGCGAATCGCACAATTCCACTGCGATCGACGACGAGGACCGCCGGAATCGCGATTCCGCCCCTTTCTTCAGCGTTGAAAACGCCCCAAGCTTTGACGATAGCTCGCTGTGAGTCGCACAAAATAGGAAACGGCAACGCGAGTCGCTGACGAACGGCTGCAGAACTATGGGGAGGGTCGACCGCGACGGCGGCTACATCCGCTCTGGCCTTGCGAATCTCGCCGTAGAGCTCGCGATACTCGGCCAACTGGCCAAGACAATAGGGTCACCAGTGTCCACGATAGAAAATGAATACGCGCGCTTCCGAAGCGGTCAGATCACCGAGAGTCCGCAACACCCCGGCCGAATCCTGGACCGAAAAGTCCGGAGCTCGATCGCCGACTTTCAGGCCCGCGGCCATCGCATCCATGCAAATTCCTCAGAGTTATCCAAGTCAGGTACGCCGCGTGGTTTAGAGTCCCAGCTGTCCCGTATAGTTCACGCGCGGCTTGCCGCGCAGGGCGCGTTCAATTCGACCGATCAGATAGAATTTCTCGCGGCGCCGTTTCAATTCGGATTCGACCCGTGAAACGTTCGCCGCCGGAACCACTAGAATCATGCCCACGCCCATGTTGAAAGTCTGCAGCAATTCGTCGCGCTCGATTTTGCCCAGCCGCGCCAGGTAACGGAACACCGGCAGCACCGGCCAGGAATCCAGGTCGATCACTGCCTGTACGTTGGCGGGTAAGGCCCGCGGCAGGTTGCCGGTGATACCGCCGCCCGTAATGTGCGCCATCGACGTGACCCAACCCTTGGCCATAATATTTTTCAGCAAGGGCCAGTAGGGTCGGTGAGGTTTCAGCAGCTCGGCTCCGATTTTGTTGCTCACCTCGGCCACATACGTATCTGGCTTGAGTTTGGCTTCGGCGAAAATCAGCTTGCGCGCCAGCGAGTATCCATTAGTGTGCAGCCCACTGGAAGGAAGCGCAATCAGTGCGTCGCCCGGGCGCACGCGCCGCGGGTCCAGTCGCATTTTTTCTTCAACGGCGCCGACGATAAATCCGGCCAGATCGTATTCTCCGGGCGGATAGAAATCCGGCATCTCCGCGGTCTCACCGCCAATCAGCGAACAACCCGCGCGTTTCGCGGCGCGGCTCATGCCGTCAATCACCTGTTCGATAATGGTGGTGTCGAGTTTGCCCATGGCCAGATAATCGAGGAAAAAAAGCGGCTCGGCGCCCTGGGTCAGGATGTCGTTGACGCAATGATTCAGAATGTCCGCGCCGACCCCGGAATGAATTCCGGTGGCGAATGCGATTTTCAGTTTGGTGCCGACGCCATCCGCGCTCGAAACGAGAATCGGACTACGCCAGCGCTTGCGATCCAATTGAAAAAGCGCGCCGAAGCCGCCAATCGGCGCCAACACGCCACGCCGAAAAGTTTTTCCAGCCATAGCCGCAATGCGCCGCTTGGCCTGATCCGCGACGGTGATATTTACCCCAGCATCGGCATACTTCATGTATTCAGTTCTGCTTTCCGGAGAGATTTACGCAGCTTCGCGGATACGTGATCGAGAACCTAAAACAGATGGAACAATCGCTTCCAGCGAATTTCGCCTGGATGGATCAGCGTGCTCAGATAGGTGCTAAAACGCTCGCCGACGTGCCCCGGTTCCCAGACTTCTTCCGGCGCGTCGATCGACATATAAATCAATACCGGCGTGCCGATAATATTTTCGCGCGGCACAAATCCCCAGTAGCGGCTGTCATACGAGTTTTCGCGATTGTCGCCCATCATGAAATATTGGCCGGCGGGAACTTTGTAGGGCCCGCGATTTTCCTGCGGATTCGGAGGATCGGCGCGATACGGCTCACTCAGCGCCTGACCATTCACGTAAACCACGCCCTGCTTGATTTCGATGGTGTCGCCCGGCAGCCCAATACAGCGTTTGATGAAATCCGGAAAACCCTGCTCCGGCAGCGGGGCACGAAACACGATAATTTGCTGCCGCTTCGGTTCGCGCCACAGCGGCACATGCCAGGCGGTGAAAGGAATTCCGGCGTCGTAGCCGATCCGGCTGACAATCAGGTGATCGCCGATCAGTACGGTGCGTTCCATCGAGCCGCTGGGAATCACGCGGGCCTGCACTAACGTGCCTTCGATGAACAGGAACGCCATGATGACCCAGAACCAGGAGACGACTTCGCGCCAGACCTTGTCGCTGGTCGTGGCCGCCGCCGGCGCCGGGGTTTCGATGACCTGCTCGACCGCGATCGCGTCGGCGTCAGCTTTCACGATGAGCCTCCACTTCCAGTTGGACCAACTCGGTCGGATAACTGCCGGTGTAACACGAGGTGCAGAAATTTCCCTTGGTGTCCTGCACCGCAGCGCGCAACGAGGGCAATGAGACGTAACCCAGTGAATCGGCGCCGAGATACTGGCGAATTTCCTCGACGGAGTTATTCGCGGCGATCAGTTCCTCGCGCCGCGGAGTGTCTACCCCGTAATAGCAGGGCGAAATCGTCGGCGGGCAGCTGATGCGCACGTGCACTTCGGTGGCGCCGGCTTCGCGCACCAGGCGCACAATCTTGCGGCTGGTGGTGCCGCGCACGATCGAATCGTCGACCAGAATCACCCGTTTCCCCTCGATCATTCGACGTATCGGGTTCAGTTTCAGCTTCACTCCAAAATCGCGGATGGCCTGGCTGGGTTCGATAAACGTGCGGCCCACATAGTGATTGCGAATCAGGCCCATGCGGAAGGGAATTCCGGATTCCGCCGCGTAGCCAACAGCAGCCGGCACGCCCGAATCAGGCACTGGCACCACGATGTCCGCTTCCACCGGATGTTCCTGCGCCAGCAAACGGCCCAGGCGTTCGCGGGTTTCGTTGACGGGCTTGCCAAAAACGACGCTGTCCGGCCGCGAAAAATAAACGTGCTCGAAAACGCAAAATTGGTTTGGTTTTTCCGGGGCGAAGCGGATCGATTCCAAGCCGCTGCGCGAAATGCGGACCATTTCGCCCGGTTCCACGTCGCGCACGTATTCCGCATCGATCAAATCGAACGCGCAGGTTTCCGAAGCCGCCACCCAGGAGCCGTTCAGCCGCCCAATCGCCAGCGGCCGGAAGCCGCGCGGATCGCGAACCGCGAAAATCTCGTCGGGAGTCAGCAGCAGCAGCGAATACGCGCCTTCGACTTGGTTCAGAGCATCAGCGATAGCGCCTGAAAGATTTCGCGCATTGCTGCGGGCGATCAAGTGAACGATGACTTCGGTATCGCTGGTGGTCTGGAAAATTGACCCGCGATGTTCCAGTTTTTTGCGCAGTTCGATCGCGTTGGTCAGGTTGCCGTTGTGGCCCAGCGCCAGTTTGCCCTTGTTGCAATCGATCACCACCGGCTGCGCGTTGGTCAGCACCGTATCGCCCGCCGTGGAATACCGCGTATGGCCGATCGCGGATTCGCCGGGCAATTTGCTGATCACCGCAGGAGTGAAAATTTCCTGCACGTGGCCCATCGATTTGTGGACGTGCAACTGCACGCCATCGGACGAGGCGATGCCCGCCGATTCCTGTCCGCGATGTTGCAGCGCGTACAGTCCCAGGTAAGTCATTTTCGCGGCTTCGGCGTGGCCCAAAATGCCAAACACGCCGCAGTGATCGTGAAAGTGATCGTCTTCTATGGTGTGCGTTTTGCAGCTCATTCGATTTCGATCGCTTTTTGCAGAGAGTCGCTCCAGGGCTGCTGGAAAGATTCGACAGAGCCTTGTATCACGGGAGAGCCGTTATATTGGATGCGAAATTCGCTGCGGACGACTGTGCCGATGGGCTGCACCGACACCTTGTATTGTGCCGCAATCTGATTGATGCGGGCAAGCGAAGCCGCGACGGTGGTGACCACCACGCGGGCTCCCCGTTCGCCGAATAGCGCGGACTCGGCTGGTTCAGCAGATGCTCGCGCCGAAATCGTTATGTCCGCCGAAAGGCCATCGGTGTCGAAGCAGGATTCCGCCAGCGTAACCGCCAAGCCGCCATCGCTTACATCGTGCGCCGACGAAATCACGCGTTCGCTAGCCAGTTTCACCAGGCAATCGATCAGCCGCTTTTCCGCCGCAAGATCGACCGCCGGTGGCGCGCCCGCGACGACTCCTTGAAGTGTTTTGGCGTATTCGCTCGACGCGAACTCGACGGCGACGTTCGCGGCATCCGCTGCTTCACCACCGAATCTTCCATCGAGCAACAAAATTGCGTCGCCTTCCTTGCGGAAAGCGGAACCGAGCGCATCATCGGCGTTTTCCATCAGCCCTAGAACGCCCAGAATTGGCGTCGGATAGATCGGCTTGCCCAAAGTTTCGTTATAGAAACTGACGTTGCCGCCGGTAATCGGAGTTTCAAGCGCGCGGCACGCTTCCGCGATGCCGTCGATCGCTTCGGTAAATTGCCACATCACTTCTGGTTTTTCCGGGTTGCCGAAATTCAGGCAATTCGTCGCCGCGATCGGCAACGCGCCGGAGCAGGCCACGTTGCGCGCCGCTTCCACCACCGCGTGCATCGCTCCCCGGCGCGGCGCAAGAAAACCCCAGCGTCCGTTCCCATCCGTGGCGAGCGCCAAGGCGCGCTTCGATTCTTTCAGCCGCAGCACCGCTGCATCGCCGGCTCCGGGTCCAAACCGCGTATTCGTCCGTACCATCGAATCGTATTGGCCAGTCACCCATTTTTTTGACGCGATCGTCGGCGAGGCCAGCAGCTTCCGGAAATTGGCGGAGAGATCGGTGCCTGTTGCGGCAAATTTGAATCGTGCAGTCTGCGCCGCCGCCTCACTCAAGCTCGGGACAGCCGCCTTCGCAATCGGCCGCTCGTAACGAGGACCTTCTTCGGCGATGGCGTGCGCCGGAATTTCAGCGGCAACCGCGCCATGATTCAGCACACGCAAAATCCCATCTTCAGTGACTTTGCCAATTTCTACCGCGTCGAGTCCCCACTTGTGAAACACGTCGAAGACTTCCCGCTCGCGCCCACGCTCCGCGACCAACAGCATTCTTTCCTGCGACTCGCTGAGCATGATTTCGTACGGCGTCATGCCGGTTTCGCGCTGCGGCACGCGCGCCAGATCGATTTCAATTCCCAGGCCGCCCCGCGAGGCCATCTCCGAACTGGAACTGGTCAAGCCGGCCGCGCCCATGTCCTGGATCGCGACAACGGCGCCTGTGCGCATCGCTTCGAGGCAAGCTTCAAGGAGAAGTTTTTCGAGAAATGGATCGCCAACCTGTACGTTCGGGCGTTTCTGCTGCGATTCTTCGCTGAATTCCGCCGACGCCAGCAAAGAAGCGCCGTGAATTCCGTCGCGCCCGGTTTTCGCGCCGACATAAATAACGGGATTGCCCGCACCCTGCGCTTTGGCAAAAAATAATTCATCGCGGCGGCAAATGCCCAGCGCCAGCGCATTCACCAGCGGATTATTCGAATAGCAAGGCTCAAATACAATTTCGCCGCCTACCGTGGGGACGCCGAAACAATTTCCGTAAAACCCAATGCCGCGAATCACTCCATCGAGAATGTGGCGGTTGCGCGCGATATCTTCCGGGGTTGCCTCTCCCGCTCCGGGGCCGGCGCTGACCGGTCCAAAACGCAGCGAATCGAGCACCGCAATGGGCCGCGCGCCCATGGTGAAAATATCGCGGAGGATCCCGCCCACCCCGGTGGCTGCGCCCTGAAAAGGTTCGACGAAGCTGGGATGATTGTGCGATTCGATCTTGAACACCGCGACCAAGCCGTCGCCGATATCCACCACGCCCGCATTTTCGCCCGGGCCCTGCACCACATGCGTTCCGGTCGTCGGCAGGCGTTTCAGATGCACTCGCGACGATTTGTAGGAGCAGTGCTCGCTCCACATCACGCTGAAAATTCCCAGCTCAGTGAAATTCGGATCGCGTCCCAGTATTTTCTGCGTACGCGCGTACTCGCCAGGAGTCAAACCGTGTTCGGCGGCGATTTGGGGAGTGACTTTAATCTCGGTATCAATCATTTTTGGTTTGGAACAAGAAAAAGCTAAACTCGAACAGCAGCCGGAATGTTTTGCGCCGCATGTTCCGGATTCTTTACGGTTTTCCCGGCCAGCGTTTGCACCATGGAGCGGAGAATCACCAGGCCATCCGCCGAACCAAGCGGCGATTCCACGGCGCGCTCCGGATGCGGCATCAAGCCCAGCACGTTTCGTTCACGGCTGCAGATGCCAGCGATGGCCTGCAGCGAGCCGTTCGGATTCGCTTCGCGGTCGCCCGGTGCCGCATCGTGGCCGTCGGGTGTGACGTAATGAAAAATTATCTGATTATTGCGTTCAAGTTCCGCCAGCGTGCCCGATTCACAAAAATAATTGCCGTCCATATGCGCGACGGGAATTTCCAAAACCTGGCCCGGCTCAGCGGCGCAAGTAAACGGCGTATCCGTACGTTCCACCCGAATGTGTACCTGGCGGCAGAGAAAGCGCAGCCCCTGGTTGCGCATCATGGCCCCGGGTAGCAATCCTGCTTCGAGCAAAATCTGGAAACCGTTGCAGATGCCCAACACCAGGCCGCCGGAGCGCGCGAAGCGGTCCACCGACTTCATCACCGGCGAAAAACGGGCGATCGCGCCGGTGCGCAGGTAGTCGCCGAACGCGAAACCACCGGGCAGGATCACAGCATCGCAGCCGGCCAGATCTTCGGATTGGTGCCAGATGAATTCGACGGGCTGGCCGATGACCGTGCGGATCGCCTGAAAAGCGTCATCGTCGCAATTGGAACCGGGAAACTGGACCACTCCAAATTTCATTGGCAGGAATCTCCCAGCTCATATTTTAGCACATTGGAATTTCGTCCCGTGATTTTCGCTGCGAGCCGATCAGTGTTTCGCCCCAGCTTCTTGCATATCCTTAGAGCTATCGCATACCCTTGCACCACTCGTTCCACCACGATCCATGGCGAAATCAAATCGACGCTCGTTTCTCCAAACTTCCGCTTGGGCTGGAGCTGGCGTCGTCACGGGCGCGGTGGCTCTGAACAAGCTGTCGCCGCGGATCTGGCACGAGGAAATGCGTTTCGAGCCGAACCATAGCTATTGGGCTCAAAGCCAGGCGCCGCCCAATCCACCACTGGCCGGCGATATCGAGGTGGATGTGGCCATCATCGGCGGCGGACTTACCGGGCTTTCCACCGCGTATTTTATTCGACGGAACTCACCGTCGAAATCCGTGGTCGTGCTGGAAGCCATGGGTTGCGGGAACGGCGCGTCCGGTCGAAATGGCGCGATGCTTTTGAATATGACCGCCGACCGCTACATGAACCTGAGTCCCGACCCGGCGATGGATAAGAAAATCTACGAGCTCACCTCCGAAAATATCCGGTTTCTGAAGTCGCTGCCCGCAGCGACCGGCGTCGATTTCGAAATCGATACGAACGGTTCGCTGCAGGTCTCGAATACCGCGTCGGACGTGGCGGACTGCAAGGCCTACGTGGAGAAGGCCCAAACCTTAGGCATTCCCGTCGAGTTTTGGGACAAAGAACAAACCGCAACCGCGGTAGGAACGCGCATTTATGAGGGCGCGTTTTACGATCCGAACAGCGGTCAGCTCCATCCGATGAAGTTAGTGCACGCCTTCAAAACGATCGCCGAAACGAGCGGCGCCCGGATTTATGAGAACACGCCGGTAACACGGATTGAAGAGGGCGCGACGCATCGAATCTCGACCCAAAGCGGCCAGGCCGTTCGCGCGAAGTCACTGGTTTTGGCGACCAACGCCTACACCTCGCAGCTCGGCTATTTTCGCAACCGCATCGCTCCCATCCACAATTACTCGCGGGAATTTCGTTCGAAACTACCTGGAGCGGGCTGGTCGATTGCTCGATCGATTTTTCCCCGTCGGTCGGCTGCACCGGAAAATTCAAGAATATTTATTACGGCCTGGGTTATAGCGGCCACGGTGTGAATATGACCTCGCTTTTTGGCCGCATCATCGCGGACTTAGAGCGCGGAGCGGGCGACGCCTGGAAGGATCTTCCGTTTGTGAATCACAGGCTCTTTTATTTGCCCAACGAGCCGTTTCGCTGGTTGGGGGCGCAGGCATCGATGGCCTATTATCGAATGACGAAATAAAAGACCTACCGGCCGCGGCGCCTTCCCGACTTGCGCGCGTTCACCCGCCGTTTCGGCTTCGTCGCGCGCTGAAGTTCGCGCCTTCGTTTCGCTGCCCAACCACGTTTGGTGCTCTGCCTCCCTCGCGCAATCGCCAAAGCGTCAGCCGGGACATTTTCGGTGATCGTCGATCCCGCGGCGACATACGCACCAGCGCCGATGCGCACCGGCGCAACCAGGGCGCTGTCGCTGCCGATGAATACCCGGTCTCCAATGGAGGTGTGGTGCTTGGTCACGCCGTCGTAGTTGCAGGTGATCGTGCCCGCGCCGATATTCGCTTCGCGGCCGATCGTGGCATCTCCGAGGTAAGTAAGATGGCCGGCTTTCGCACCTTCGTGTACAACCGAATTTTTCACTTCGACAAAATTTCCGATATGAACGTGGGCGCGGAGGTCGGACCCTGGACGGAGTCGCGCGAACGGCCCAACGGTCACGCGGGCTGCGAGCCGACTGGAGTGAATCGTGGAGTGGGCTTCGACGACTACGTCGTCACTCAGATGAGCGTTATGCAGGACACCGCCGGTGCGAATCAGGCACCGCGCGCCAACCCGGGTAGCGCCTAGAAGCTGCACGCCCGGCTCGATCACCGTATCGGTGCCGACCACGACTTCGGGATCGATGACAACGGTTTCGGGCAGGTAGATGGTGGCGCCAGCGTCCATAATCGCGGCGGCTTTTCGCGCGCGAAAAATCCGGTCAACATCGGCGAGCCCGGCGCGGGTGTTGCAGCCCAGAATTTCATTGGCGTCCGGAGCAATTTGGGCCAGCACGCGCTCGTTGCGCTCGCGCAGCAAAGCGATCGCGTCGGTAAGATAAAGTTCGCGGTGCGCGTTATTGGGGCGCAGTGCGTTCAAGCAGGGCCAAAGTTTGGCCAGCGTAAAGCAATAAATGCTGGAATTCACTTCCCGGATAGCGCGCTGGTCCGGCGTTGCGGCTTTTTCCTCGACGATCGCTTGCACACGGCCTTCGGAATCTCGAACGACGCGGCCATAGTCCGTCGGGTCGCTGAGTTCAGCGCTGAGAATCGTGGCGGCCGCTTCGCCGCGCCGGTGCGTATCCAGAAGAGCCGCGAGCGTTTGGGGCCGCAGCAACGGCGCGTCACCCGGCACGACGATGACTATTTTTGCGGACTTGCGAATTTTTCGACGGGCGATCTGGAGAGCGTGACCTGTCCCGCGCTGCGGCTGTTGAAGCACGGTTTCGGCGCCCAGCGCTTCGGCCACGGCGCTGACTTCCGCTGCCTGATGACCGACGACCGCGAGCAATTGCGCCGGCTTCAACGGTTGGCACGCGCGCACCACATGTTCGAGGAGCGGTCGTCCGCCGGCGCGATGTAGCACCTTCGCGAGTTCGGAACGCATGCGCGTGCCTTTTCCGGCGGCGAGAATCACAATTGCGGTATCTTTAGCGGCCATATTGTCCACATTGTCGCTTCCCGACATGCCTTTAGCAAACGAATCAGGGAAGCGCGTTGCGTGCGCGAGGATACCAAACTGGACCTTGGCGTTAGGCGAACTCCGAAGCTATATTGCAAGTAGGTAGTGAGGTGACGCGATGTTCTGTCCACGCTGTGGCACGGCAAATCCAGACCAGGCGAAATATTGTGCCGGATGTGGAGATTCGCTGGCGGCCGGAGCTGTTTCCGGTGCGGCTGCATCGATTCCATCGACGGCGGCGGCGCAACCGGTGATAGGCAAACCTCCGACCAGCGGCAAAGCGATCGCTAGCCTGGTCTGCGGAATTTTCGGATTTTTCCTAGGCTCGATCGCCGCCGTGATTCTGGGCCACATGGCGCATTCGGAGATACGCAAGTCCGCGGGTCGGCTTGGCGGAGCCGGAATCGCGACGGCTGGTTTGGTGCTGGGATACCTTGGGATTGCGGTTATTCCGTTTATTCTGATTATCGCGGCAATTGCGATTCCGAATTTGTTGCGCGCGCGGATCGCGGCAAACGAATCGTCCGCGATCGGCACGCTTCGCACCATCGATACTGGCGCGCTTACTTATGCGACCCAATTTGACAATGGATTCCCGGCCAGTTTTGACGTGCTGGGCGGCACTGGCGCTGCGCGGACCTGCGATCACGCCGGGCTCGTGAATGACGCATTGGTGAGAACGCACCAAAGATTCGGCTACGTTTTTACGTACACGCCAAAACTGCCCGACGATGGCCCGCCTCCGGGGGTTTCGGCGTCCGCTCAAGCGAAGGGATGCACGTTCGCCGGAGTTCCGGCATTTGAAGTAACGGCCGAGCCCCTACAGCAGGAATCGAGCGGGCGAAGACGATTCTACACGGACCAGACGGGCGTGATCCGATACTCGACCGAGGGCATAGCCACCGCTGATAGCCCGCCGCTACAGTGAACCTGCAAGGATTTGAACGCTAAAAACGGATAGCGCTCCTGCGTTCGGTGCGCCAATGTCTGTGCATCAGTATCGACTGGAAAAGTGAATCGTCCGGGGCAGCAAAGTGCACATTCTCGACAATTCGATCTGGGCCTCGCTGACCACGCGACAAGCGTACCTTGCGGAGGGCGACGACCTTGCGCGGCGGTACCCGCCCGAAGTGACGGCGTTGGCCGGTGTGAAAAATCACGGTGCGGCCGCGTTCGCCGCGCTCTCCCGAATCACCAAGGGAGATGTTGCAGCGTTATTTTGCTTCGAGCCGGTTTCAATTCCTTCGGGCTGGAAGACAATTCACACGTCCAATCTGGTTCAGATGGTGTGCGAAGCGCCGCGCCTGGAATCCGATAACGCCGTGGTCATCGATGACTTATCGGAGGCTAATAGCGATGAGATGGTGGCGCTTACCAAGTTGACGAATCCCGGGCCATTCGGCACGCGCACGCAGGAGCTAGGACTTTATCTGGGGATTCACCAGCAGGGGCGGCTCGCGGCGATGGCCGGCGAACGTCAGAAACTGCCGGGCTACACCGAAGTGAGCGCGGTGTGTACCCATCCCGACTTTCAGGGCCATGGATACGCGCGAATTCTGATATCGGCAGTCGCACAAAAAATTCTGGAACGTGGAGAAATTCCGATGCTTCATGTCCGGGAAGATAACGCGGGAGCGATTCGGGTGTATGAAAAGCTCGGATTCAAAACACGGGCAATTTTTCCGTTTTTTGTTTTGCGTTACGAACGAGCGGAAGCCCGGGCGAGCTAACCCAGGTTGGAGTGGTCAGGTCTGCAAAGTCTCGGACGTAGCCGGCAGCAACTCGGGAGCTGCGGAATCGGTCTTCTCCGTCGTTTCCGTCCACAACGTACGGTCGGCCAGCAAACGCGTGACGAGTTGGGTGTGTAAGGCGTGGCCGGCTTTGTGCGCGACGATGCGCGCCTTTAGGGGACGCCCCACCAGCGCAAGATCTCCAATTAAATCCAGAGCTTTGTGGCGCCCAAATTCATCTGCAAATCGTAACGGGCCATTAAGGATGCTGTCCTGATCCAGGACAATCGCATTTTCTATGGAGCCGCCGCGGATCAAACCCATGGCTTGAAGCCCGGAAAAATCCTTCATAAATCCAAAAGTACGCGCCGGAGCCAGCTCGCGGCTGAATGATTCGCGATCGACCACCATTTCCACTTCCTGCGGCCCGACCGCGGGGTGAGCGTAGTCGACGAAGCAGTGCACGCGAAATTCGTCGGCGGGATAGATTCCGATACGACGGTCGCCGTCGGAAAATTCCAGAGGCTTTACTACCCGGATGTAGCGGCGCTGGCGACGAAGCTTTCGAATGCCGGCCTGGGCCAGCAATTCGATAAACGGTTTCGAGGAGCCATCGAGAATCGGCAGCTCCAGCGCGTCGATTTCAACATAGACATTGTCGACGCCACAGGAATACAACGCGGCAAGCAGGTGCTCGGTGGTCGAGAGCAAAACGCCTTGCCGCATCAGGCTGGTCGCGTAGCTAACCCGCGCCACGTTACGGACGTGCGCTTCGATCTCGAAATTGTCGAGGTCGACTCGGCGAAACACTATCCCCGTATCCGCGGGTGCCGGAACCAGCCGCAAGTTGCTGCGGACCGCCGTGTGGAGGCCGACTCCCGAAGTCTGTACGGGACGTTGAATTGTGAGTTGGAAAGACATTCCCAGGAGCTGTCTCGGTTGCAAACTGGTGGCCAGACGGAGCCTATGTTTCTGTAATGTAATCAGCAGCTTATGGATAGGTCAACTTCTAGTTTATCGACAGTGTTGTATAAATACAACAAAGACGCCTTACGGTGTGACTTTTGATCAAGTTAGCCGGGAGGAGGGATTACGCCGAAATGTTGAGGTGAGATCCGGCGGCGGTTGAGTTCGGGAATTGATTCGTGGCCGGCACGTATGGCGAAGTATTAGAAGCACTTGCGGCCAGCAGGGCGGAAGCGGATTGAACTGCGGTACTGGATGGGGCCAGAGAGCTGAGTCCCGTGGACGGGGTGAACGACGGCTGGAAATATTGTTGCAAGGCAGCGGGATTATCGGCCAGGCGAAGTAATTCCACGCGACGAATGAGGCTGACGCTCTCCGGGTTGATGCCCAGTTGCTGCAGAGTGCGATCAAGCTGCTGCAACTGTTCTTGCGCAGTAACGGAGGACGCCTGAGCCGCTGCCGCTTTCGATGTTTTGGGCGTTCCATCGGCTTTAACTTGCGCGGAACTCACGGCGCTTGGGTTTGAATTGGATTTGGCGTTCAAGAGGTCGTAGTGGCCGGAATTTTCAACGCTGAAGGCGCCACCCCTTGTTGATTGATTTGGCGAAGTGCGCAACAGCGGGTTAGAGATGGTTACTGTGTCCTTGGGGAGATCGGACGGAACGGAGCTCGGATTGGAGGCTACGTAGGCGGCATCTGGGGCTCGGGAAGTCGGGATCCGATTGGGAGCAGGTTCCTGGGCAAATTCCTGACGGACGCTATCCGTTCTGCTCAGTGCCAGCCCAACGAACGACATTTCAATGCCCCTTCCCGCGATCGGAAGTCCCACCAAATCAGCGGCAACCGGCGTTTCGATTCAGAGAACGCCGCGTAGGCTATTCGATTCCTAGGGAACGTATCGGCTCCGCCGCTCAATACTTGAGAGGGTTTTTGGACCTTACACCGAGATTGATTCGAGTTCGTATGCCGCATACAATTGACTCTAGACCCTAAGAGAAATGGCCACTCCTTTCACCATCCTTTCGAATGGCGCCGTTCCACCGCCCTCGGCGCACCCGCGGCCCTCATGGCTGCGCGTTCGCTTTGGCGGCGGCCCGAATTATCAGGAATTGAAACGGATCATGCGTACGCTCGACCTGCACACCGTTTGCGAGAGCGCGCGCTGCCCGAACATGGGCGAATGTTGGGAACATCGCACCGCGACGTTCATGATTCTGGGCAACATTTGCACCCGCGCCTGCGGGTTTTGCGCGGTGCCCAGCGGCAAACCCCTCGGGCCGCCGGAACAAGACGAACCCGAGCGCGTGGCCGAAGCGGTCGAGCGGATGGGATTGCGCTATGCAGTAGTGACCTCCGTCAATCGGGACGACCAGCCCGATGGTGGCGCGGAAATTTTCGCGCGCACGATTACACGGATTCGCGAACGCGTCCCGGGATGCCGGGTGGAAGTTTTGATTCCGGATTTTCGCGGAAACTGGGACGCGCTCGGCACCTTAATGACCGCCAAGCCCGACGTGCTGAATCACAACATGGAAACGGTCCCCCGGCTTTACCGCCAGGTACGCAAAGGGGCGCTCTACGAGCGGTCTCTGGAATTGTTGCGGCGGGCCGGCGCTATGATGCCAGGGTTGCCAACCAAGACGGGGATGATGTTGGGGCTCGGTGAAACCAAGGAAGAGACCGTGGCGGCGATGCAGGACATCGCGGCGCAAGGGACCCACATTTTGACTCTAGGCCAGTACATGCAGCCTACGCCGGAACATTTGCCGATCGAACGCTATGTTCATCCTGACGAATTCGCCGAATTCAAAAGCCTGGGCGAAGCGATGGGAATCAAGCATGTTGAAGCCGGCCCGCTGGTCCGTTCCTCGTATCACGCGTTCGAGCAAGAGCAAGCCGCCCGCCGATAGATCGATCTAATCTTTTCCACTCCTTCCAAAAAAAACTGTTCTAACTTCTTGAATAGCTAATGAGGTTCGGTGAGAAACGATCTGGCGATTTCGCGCACGCGCACATCGCAGGTGGAACAATCGAAACAGTTTTCATGCATCAGGGAATTGTGCGTCGCCGCGTGAAAATATTGCGCCGCCTTTTCCGTTCGCCCCAATTCCGTATTTAGATTCCCGAGGAGCAGTTGAAAAACTGAGTTTTGCGGATAACGCACCGTCAGTGGTTCGGCGATCGCAGCGGCTTGTTCATACTGACGGTCAAAGTTGCGAAGGTTTTTCGCCAGGTAAAAACGCATCGGGATGGGGCTCAGCACGCCGCGATCAATGCCCACCTGCATTTGGCGTATCCCTTCGTTGCGATCGCCTCCGGGAATGCCCATAAAAAACCGCAGGACCTTCACCGCGGACGAGAGCGAATCAACGTAATAGTTATAAAGGCCCAGGCCGGCCGTGGCATCGGCGTAGTTTGGATCGATTTCCAGCGCCCGCAGAAACTCCGTGCGAGCCGCAACGCCGGTGCGAGCGACCGCCCGGCCTTCACCTTCCAGCGCAAAAATCCTGGCCTTTAACGCATAGCCGCTGCCGGCGTAAAAGTGCATTTCAGCGGAATTGGATCTCGCCAGTTGCGTTAGCGACAGGGCGATGACTCGATCCGCGAGCGCCAGATAGGCTTCGTCCTCAGGTCTCTTCCCGCGTTTCCAGGCGTCGATCATTCCGTATTTCACCGAAGAATTCTGGCAAAAGATTTGCCACCAACGCGCTTCGGCTTCGAGCAAAACGGGCAGAGGATTTTCCGGTTGCAACGTTTGCAACGGGCGCAGAATTGCGAGCGCGCCCTGGGTATCGCCTGCGTAGATTTTTTCCATCGCTTTCGCTTCTTCGGGAGGCAATTGTGAGCTTCGAGCGGCCAACGGACTTGAAACCAGGAGCGCGAGAGCGCCGGCCAGCCGGCATAAACGCCACGGGAGAAACCGCAGGTATCGAAGAATCATTTCATTCCGATACTGCCACGGAATTTCGCCGCGAAAGGACCTGTTCTGAACTTTGTTGAGCTACCGGTGACCTGACGATAAGTAGGAGCGATTTCTTGTTATGCTTGCGGTTCTTTTGCCATTGAACCTAAGGATCCTGAACGTTGGCCGAAAACGAAAAACTCGAACGCGGCTTGGGGCTGGTCGAAGCGACCGCCCTGAATATGACGTTCATGGTTGGGATCGGTCCGTTCATCGTGATCCCGTTCATCATTCACGCGATGGGCGGGCCGCAATGTTTGCTGGCCTGGGTGGCAGGAGCCACGCTGGCGCTGCTTGACGGTTGCGTGTGGGCGGAATTGGGCGCAGCCATGCCGCAGGCCGGCGGAAGCTACGTATTTCTGCGGGAGGCTTACGGGGCGAACCGTTTCGGGCGATTGATGTCGTTTCTTTTTATCTGGCAGACCCTGTTTCAGGCGCCGCTCAGCATTTCCTCCGGCGCGCTGGGATTCGCGGACTACTCGAAATATGTTGTGGGAAAAATTCCGGGCCTGACCCAATGGCTCGGCGGTCATTTGTCTGGTGTCAATTACAACCGCATCGTGGCGCTCATCCTGATTGCGATCGTCGTGCTTCTGCTGTATCGCCGCATCACCACCATCGGAAAAATCTCGACGGCCCTGTGGATCATCGTGCTGGGTACGATTTTGTGGCTGATTTACGGAGGCGTCACGCATTTCGATGCCAGCCGGGTATTCACTTATCCTGCGGGCACTTGGAACATGTCGCGCGTTTTCTTTCTGGGGCTGGGCGTAGCCAGCGTGCAATCCGTTTACTGTTACCTGGGTTACTACAATGTCTGCAATCTGGGCGGCGAAATGAAAGAGCCGGAGAAAAACATTCCGCGAGCGATTTTCATTTCGATCATCGGGATCGCTATTTTGTATTTCGCCATGCAGACCAGCATTCTGAGCGTTATTCCGTGGCAGGAAGCGCAAAACTCGCCATTTTTAGTCAGCCTGTTTGTGGAGAGAACATTTGGGTTGAATTGGGCGGCGTTCGGAACCGGCCTCATTTTGGTGCTCGCGTTCGGTTCAATTTTTTCGGCGACGCTGGGATATTCTCGCGTTCCTTACGCGGCGGCGCTGGACGGAAACTTTTTTTCCATCTTTGCGCGCGTGCATCCGACCAAGCATTTTCCATATATTTCGTTGATTGCACTGGGCCTGACCTCCGCGATTATCTGTCTCTTCTTTGATCTTTTTTCAGTGATTCGCGCCATCCTGGCTATGCGCTGCCTCATCCAATTTGTGGGCCAGGCTTGCGGGTTGATGCTGTTGCATCGAAAATGGAAAGCGGAACGCTGGCCGTTTCGGATGTGGCTTTACCCCGTGCCGGTGTTACTGGCGATTGCTGGCTGGCTCGGGATTTTTCTTTCCACAGGACTCCGTCCGATTATCAGTTCGCTCGTGGCCATGACCGTGGGTTTACTGGTCTATATGGGACGAGCGCGAATGCTGAGCCAATGGCCCTTCGAGCAAACGGACGTGGCAAGTTAAGACAAGGAGACTCTTCGGTGACTGAAGCGAAAATTTTCGCGATGCGATTTGTGGCAGCGATGCTCTTGGCGTGGACGGCGCTCTCGTTTACACCGTCGGCCGCCGCCCAATCGCTTCCCGAAACAGTCGAAGCCATCAACAAATCGCGAGTCACCACCCGGATTCTTTTCGTCACCGCGCATCCCGACGACGAATGGTCGAGCCTGCTGGCCTACCTGTCGCACGGGTTAAATGCCGACGTGGCCTTGTTGACCATCACCCGAGGACAGGGCGGCCAGAACGCGATTGGCCCGGAGCAAGGCGGCCAATTGGGCGTGATTCGCACCGAAGAGTTACTCGCCGCGGGAAGCCACTACGGCGTGCGGCAGTTTTTTACCCGCGCGCAAGACACCGGATATTTGAAAAGTCCAGAGCAGGCGATGAAAGTGTGGGACGGCTTGGCGCTCGAGGACATGGTGCGAGTGATTCGCACTTACCGTCCGGACGTGGTCATCAACGGTTGGGGCGGAGTTCATTCGGGGCACGGACATCATCAAGCCAGCGGAATTCTCACGCCGCAGGCAGTCGTGGCCGCGGCCGATCCCAAAATGTTTCCGGATCAGATTGCCGAAGATCTCTCGCCATGGAAGGCGAAATTGGACTTGCGATTGGCGCGCGAGCAGACCGCCGACGCGATTGAGCTGCCGGTGAATAAGACCTCGCCGTTATGGGGAAAGAGTTACGTCGAAATTGGAATGGAAGGTCACGCCCAGCACCGCTCGCAAGGCACCCCGGCGTTTTTTGGCAATCCTTTTTTCCGGCGGCCGATTTATCTTGTAGCCGAAAATGCGAAAGGTGAACTCGGGAAGTTCGACGGCAAGTTACTCGCCGAGCCGCTTTCTTCTCTGGGCGCGCAATTTGGGAGCTTACAAAGCGTGATGGCGCCAGTTTTGTCTAGGGCCGACGAGTATGTCGCGGCCGCAGCTAAGTCCATCGCGCAAGTGGACCGCGGAGCGGCGGCAAGTTCGCTGGCGGCAGCGGGGAAAAGCATCAAGTCTTTGCGAGAGCAAGTCGCGAAACAGCCGGGAGACGATGCGAAGGCCGCAGAGTGGGAGCTCGCCTGTGTCAGCGCAAAAATCGATCGCGCGCTCGCCGACGACCTGGCGATTCCCATCGATACCCAAGCCGATCGCCACGAACTTGTGGCTGGAGAGAATTTCACGGTTGAGGTGACCATCGGTGGCGCGCCCGTGGTTCCCGCCAAATGGACTTTGGATGCGTCCAGCTTTCTCGTTCCGGCGGGTTGGACGATTACGCCGGCAGAATCCAAAGCGACCAGCGACGACGCGAAATTTCAGGTGACCATCCCGGCCGGCGCAAAGCCGCCGTCATCACCCGGCGACCGAATACTTCCGTTCCCGCCGCCTTTGATCCAGCTAAACCTGCTAGTGACTGTCGATGGCTATTCATTTCGGATCGAGCGCACGATCAGCTCAGTGGAGGCTTCGACCACCGGAATCCTCACCTACCCGCTCGAGTTGATTCCGCTGGTGACGCTCACGTTGGATCCGCAGCAACTGATGATGCCGCAGGAACGGGCCGGTATGCCGCTGAACCTACTGGCGCGTGTCCGTTATCACGGCTCGAAGCCCACGAAAGTTACGATCGGCGTCGACCAGCCGCAGGGGTGGAAAATTCAGACGCCCAAACTTACCGGACCATTGGAATTCTCGGCCGCTGGCGACCAACTCGTCCAATTTGTGGTCGAGCCGCCCAGCGGAGTTGCCGCCGGGCCTTACGTGCTACACCCATATGCGCAGATTGGCAGCGAAACTTTTCGCACGTCGCTTGCACCGATCCCTACTCTTCCGACGCGAGATTGGAGCGAACCGGCCGACGCCACCGTCCATGTGTTGAATCTGAACGTGCCGGCCGGTCTGCATATCGGCTACATCGCCGCAGACAACGACACGCTGCCCGAGATTCTGCGGCAAATTGGAATTCGCGTCGACCTGCTGGACGATGTCACCCTCGCGTTCGGCGAACTCGATCAATACGACGCAATCACGGTCGGAATTCGCGCGTATGAGCTGCGTCCGGACTTGATGCGCTCCAATTCCCGGCTGCTGGATTATGTGAAACGAGGCGGGACGCTGCTTGTTCAATATCAGCGAGATTTTGCCTGGAACAAGGAAATGCCCGCCCCGTTTCCGGCCACGATGCCCGATTCGACCTCACGGGTAACCGACGCCAATTCACCAGTAAGATTTCTCGCGCCGGATAATCCGCTGCTAAATTCTCCCAACAAAGTAACGCTCGCGGATTTCGACGGTTGGGTCCAGGAGCGCGGACTTTATTTCTGGGGGAGTTTTGATCCGAAGTACACCCCGGTCCTCGGATTCAAAGATCCGGGCGAGCCCGAAGCGAATGGAGCGCTACTCTACGCGCGCGACGGCAAGGGCGTCTATATCTACACCGGGATTTCGTTTTTTCGGGAATTGCCCGCGGGAGTTCCAGGGGCATATCGGCTATTTGTGAATTTGTTAAGCCAGACTCCGCGCGAAAATACACGGGCACCGCAGGACTAACGGGATTCATAGCCGGGCCGGATCGCGACACAATTTCGATCCAGCTCCAACGAACGACCCTAGAACCTCTGATATCCGTCGTACAGGAAGAAACCGCCGGCAGCAATCAGCAACACAATCGAAGTGATGATCAACATTTTGATCGGGAGGGCAAGCCTCTCGATCCGAGCAACAATTACGCGTTGCTCCTGGGCCATGGAGTCGCCGGCACTGTCCAGAAAGATCTGATCGTCTTCGCGAACTTCCAGCGTGCCGCGATACACCAGCAGAATAACCAGGACCGCGGTAACGACTCCCCAGACCACCAATACATCGAGCAGTGGGCCGTGAATTTCCGGCATGGCTCCTCCAACGCCCACAGGCCTTGGGAACTTACAGAGCATTGGCCCGAACGGGCTCGTTTTTAGGGCTTACTTTCGCGGAGTATACCACTTTT
>Ga0209006_10001493_pt1 | contig 21188 bp, 22 predicted proteins | sample JacPin_JW_Ref_O2_FD_188567 | JGI IMG/M metagenome (GOLD analysis project Ga0209006, IMG submission 188567) | Forest soil microbial communities from Algoma, Ontario, Canada - Jack Pine, Ontario site 1_JW_Ref_O2 (SPAdes) (version 2) | ecosystem: Environmental > Terrestrial > Soil > Boreal... | reverse complement strand
CCTAAAAGATTATGGCCATTTTCAAGCCAATGGCATCATTTCAAAAATCCTTCCCTTTCTCAATGGTTTAAATGACCGTGTTCGTTCTCGACATCACCCATCAGGCGATCATCACGGAAACAACAATGACGACAACAATGACGACAACAATGACAATGACTCTGATACAGCCTTTCATCCCAACAATACCCTCAATCCGATAGTTGGCATCTCTATGCAAGCCTACAATGCAGTAATGCATTTCACCAGAGGTCATGGGGTTCAGCATCATGATGCCCAGTTGGGTATGGTGACAGCTGCTGTTGCTGGATCATATGCTGTTGATAAAAAGCAAGCCAATATCGCCATTACCAAGATTGACCAATGCAAATATCAGCTACCTCATAAACGTTTCGAAAGCAAAATTGAAGATCCAGACGTACCACGGGACCTTCGTTTGGAAAATGTCTACTCCATCAATGTTCAAGCTATCAGGCCAGAATTTCGAGATGGAAGGTATGTCTATCACTAATCTTATCTTGCCCATTATTCACTTGCTATTATTGTAGCCAACTTTACAAGCGAATCTTTTTGCCTTTGACAGACTTCTATACCCATCCTGAGGTTATGGACACTTTAAAAAGTAATATTGTTCTGTTTCACCCCTCAGTAGGCTTTTCTTTCATTTGCTCATTTTTAACATAACTAATAATTGTCATTGCATAGGTATTCCCAGATCTCTATAACTGGACAGCATTCGGCATAACCACCCTCATTCAGAGAATATGGAGGATCGCTCAGTCACATATCGACAAAAAACAATTCCTACCACCACTTTTGGTTGAGCTTTGCTCTGTCGCTGAACGAACATTAAACTACTTGCATACCGGCAGTGCCAAGGTATTGGCTACCAGAGTCATGCAACCATTATGGACATCTCAGGCCTTGTTGGATCATGGCTTACCAGCCATTTCTCCAGTTGTGGTTCGTTTAACTGCAGACAAGATATCTATTCGTGGCGAGAAGTGGCCTTATAATCCAATGGAAACTGAACCATATCTTGCATCAAAACGATCTCATACTATTACATATGGAGAATCTCATTACAGGGTATGTGATATGTATTTGTCTTTGCTTTTACCAATCATGCTTATCAAAAGATCATCTATATCCTAGAACTTTGTTGCTCATTTCCAATTAGTGATGTGTCTAGTCGATCGCCCCTCTCCAATACCTTTTATCGATCAAGCTGCAGAGGAACATCGAGTTGCTTATACAATTGCTTGGATCACTCTCAAGGCCTTCATCCATGATTGTGTTAACCTTGTCTCCACTGCTGTTAATAAGCAGATTGATGAGCAGAGCCACTCCCATGATCCACTCTTGATTTCCGAAGCAAAAGAGTTGAAACAAAAGTTGAAGATATGGAGCAAGCTCTTGGACCCTCTCTCTTATGGTCGGCCAGGTACATATTCAAGCAGTACCATGCAGCTTCTTATTCGTTTGGTCGCACCTCGTGATCAGCTTCAATTTGGTTTACCATCACCATCACCCTCTCTCAGATCAATATCCTATTCCGATTTCGCACGTTCATTATTCGATATGGGAAAAAAAGATTCACCCACCTCTATACGATATCCCATTAATCCTCAGGGCTTCACACCTGCAATTCTTCGCCTTGCGGTTTACCATATTGGTCGAAATATTACTCCAGATCGGAAAGAAACTTTTGTTACCCATGTCTTCCAATCTTGTGCCCAGAGGATGCATATCCAATTTATTCCTTGGCGCAAACAGACTACTGGACAACGTGGCCGCTCATCTCTCAGACCAATGCATGACTGCTGGGTCATGCTAGGAAAGGATCCACAATCTGTATCTGGTCCGCAACCTAACCAAGTTCTCACAGCAGACGATGCTGCCCGAGCTGGTGCCAACTTTATGAATTCCAATGATCAAAACGCCCCATGGTCCACTGATATCCCTCTCAATGAACTCAGAGTCATTCTTTCCAAATCCTGTCTTCCAGCTCAATGGTCTTTGCGATCTGCATCTCTATCAAAAGTCGAGCCTTATATTGTGGAAACATACGAATATGTACATGATAACTATCATGGTGGCATATGGTGGCACAAGATGGCTCTGCTTTTCGCAATCCTATTCTCAAGAATCATCCCTCGTATTTCTGCTCCTGATGCTGAGATCAAAGCAATAAAGAAGTCCAACAAATCAAGCAATCTCACTCAGATGGTTCGAAGTCTATCCTGGGTCACCAATACCACTGAGCGACGAGGAGTTATGGACCGGGCTCCATTTATTACAATGATGTCAACCTACATTATTGCATTGCTTGATGAACAGTCACCTCTGCGACTATATATGGCAAGCAATAAGAATGCACTAGGCAGAGCATGGTCCACAAAACATGGTAAGTGCATTTTCTGATTTTTTATAGTCTTAGAGTACTGATTTGCATATTGATAGGAATAAAGGGCATAACTGGGCTCAATCTGATCAGAATGGGTTTAGCTATCGCCCGAAGTCCAGGTGTATTGAATACCCCAAGATATAATGTCTCATGGGAACTCCATTCAATGACTGACCTCAAAACTTACTATGACAAGATTTTGTCATTAATGGAGGATCAACAATATGGGATGTGGAGAGTATTGTGTGAGATATTTGGCAGAGAAGTAGGAGATCAGATGGCTGCAGCAGGGCAGTGTATAGCAATGCGTCTGCCTAAGGGAGTATTGATAAGTCCTCACAAGAAACGTAAAAACACTACTAGAGTTGATGAGATGGTCTCATCTGAGAGTGAGGTTGATAATAGAGATAGGAAACGGTTACGTAAATAGTAATTTTACTATAGTTTTCTGATTACTAGTTATTCTTTTAACTTTTACTTTTTTTGTATATATATTTAGGTTTATTCTATTTGGCTCCCCAGGGAGCTGATTAGTCAGCATGTAAAAACACTAGCACAATCGGAGATCTAGAGCACTTTCAGTATCATGTGTTATGAAATGCTCAACTCTCCTTATTCTTTCTATTTCATAACACCTTTTGTCTGTGTCTGTACTCTTGTCACAACTGTAGCAGTTGTGGTCTTTGTTGTTCTTTGAAAGGGTTGACGATCTTTGTTCTATTGTCAGATAGATGATAAAATAAGTATTGAATAACTTATTAAGATGATTCCAGATACATTGGAAATAATATAGAAGATCTGCAATAGATGTTTTTTATAGAAGATAATGGATGATAGGGGGAGTCTTCCAATGATAGTGTAACTAATGTTGAAAGAGTTCAATTAATGATGACTCTTAATGATTAGAGGAATGTTCGATTACAAGATGAAAATAATATTGTTATTGTCAACTACTAGAGAGGATCATGATGGCAGAGTCATATTCCCTTAAGGCTGTATTCGTTATGGTTCTTGTTAACATGTTATGACTCCACAAGAACTCATGTCTTCCCTTGGCTATATCTGTTATTGTTCTTGCCAACATGTGTTGTTCTTGCTATCTCTGAAAGGAAAGGATTTGTTTCAGTTATTGTTCTTCCATCAATCATGCCTTCTATCCTGAAGATGATGATTGGTTGATAATATCCTTCTGTTTCAAAGTAGCTTCTTGTTCCTGTGCATATGTCAGGGCTGGAGCCCCATCCCTTCTGACGGCTCTTGCTGTACATCAGAAGGAAATGAGGAATTAGCAAGTAGGAGGAGTGGTCACATAGGGATAGGGCTGCAGAATGGGAGATGAATATGCTACTAGAGAAGTGGGGTTTCATCGAGGAAGATGGGGTAGTAAACTGGTATTCAGAATCTCCCTGCTCTCTCTCTCCTCTTCCTGAGTCGAGAGAGGATAGTCCGATTCCTTTGTTGATCAGTGAGTCTTCTCTTGACTCTTTGGATCATCATGAAGATCTCATCAAGGATCTTCAGATTAGGTCAATAGCTATGGCTACTCTGGAGGAGGCATAGACTTGCTGAAGGAAGAAGGTATGTTCAAGGTGAATGAGAGGAAAGTTGTGATAGATGGTATGGTAGTAGCTAGGGATGGCCACATGACTAAAGAGTGGATGGATAAGTTCAGGGACTTGTTTATATAAGATAGTTGGTCTGGTTTCAGTTTCTGCCTCCTAGATAGTGTCTTCATCTTGTACAATATAAAATATTGTAGACACTATCAATCAAAAGGTATTTGATGGATATGGCATTGTAGAGGTGGTTACCTCAGTGCAGTCGTATTCCCATTTCATTCATGATTACAAGTTATTACGCTATCAATACACTTCCCCAATCCCTATCCGCAACTCTAATGTCCTCCTCATTCATATCTGCATCCGTCCGCAGATCTGCAAACTTGCAGATCCCTTGTTCCCCTGCAGACCTGTTGTCCCTCATCTCCTCGCCTGCTCCCTACGTCCAAAAAACCTCCTGTTAGCAATGAGTCTGTAAGGGTAGACTCAGTCTATTAGGTAGAACTATACAAATGTCTAAATACCTGTAAGGGTACTGAGAAAACATTAGAGTAGCTAAATCTACAAGATGAAGAAAACTCATGACTCAGTCTATTAGGTAGAACTGAGTTGTTATGAAAATATTCCCCCCAGCCTAATGTGAGGAATTCAAGCTCTGCTTGAATATTCGATACTTCCCTTCAAGTGTAGCGAAGTCTGAGCATGTCGACGAAGTATTCGAATTTGGGGCACAGAAGTGGCTTGGTGAAGATGTCGGCGACGTTTTCCTCAGTAGGGACATACTGTAAGGTGATGTATCCCGTTTCTATTGTGTCCTGAATGAAATGATGATGCATATCTATATGCTTGGTCCTAGCATAGAATTTATTGTCCTTCACAAGGGCTATGGCCAATTGATTATCACAAAGGAGGGTTGTTGGAAGGTGTAGAGGGGTGCCGAACTGTTGGACGAGGCTTCGAAGCTATAGGGCCTCTTTGCATGCATGAGTGGTAGCTACATATTCAGCCTTGGTACTTGACAATGCAATGATGGATTGTTTTTTAGAGCTCCAAGTGATGCATCCATCCCCAAGGGAGAAAGTGTAGCCCGAGATTGAGTGCCAATGGGATTGCAATCCCCAATTGGCATCTGTATAGCTATGTAAGTTGTCTATTTTTCCATCAAAGATTAACCAAATTTTTCGTGTTGTGTATAGGTATTTTATTACATGTTTTATCGCGTTCCAGTGGGGTTGCCCATGTGAATGTGTATATTGGGCCAATGTACCGATGGAAAATTGGACATCCGGGTGGGAAATTATTGCAGGCCAGAGTATATGGCCGCAGGCTTCCTGGTAGGGTACATCTGGCATTTCCTTTGATTTCTCGGGGTTTTCTAGACTGATCCCGGGTTCCATGGGAGTGTAGGTAGGCTTGGAATCGACGAGGCTAAATCGTGCAGCCATTGACTCAAGGTATGCACATTGATTTATTCCAATTATATGGTCATCATGGTTGTGCCTGATTTTGAATCCCAGCAGCCATTTGATTTTGCCCAGGTCTGTAATATCGAAATATCGACATATCTCGATCTTAAAGTTGGCCACAGCACTGGGTTTACTGGCTGCAATTACCATATCATCGGTAGAGACAGGAATAATGAGGGTTTCATCCCCTCGTTTCCTGATGAAAACTGAGTGGTTGACATCCGAGCGGGTGAAGCCTAGCTCCATTCAAACACTGTTTTACTAAATAGATTAGGGTTAGGCCCACATAAATCCAGCTTTCAAGGCGAAATTGTGCGCCAAATCGGGATATTTGAGCCTAGACAACTTAATAATCATCTTACAAAACCAATAATATTAAAATATTGCTACAATATAAGATGCTATGTTAGGGTATTTTGGTATTGAAGGCTCAAAGTGTGCGCCAACAGAGGATATGATCGATGCGCAGATCTGAAAGGAAATTTATAAAGGAAATAAAGTAGATGATAGTGACCTTAAAAATAGTGCTCCAATAGAGCATGCTCTGTTGGCGGAGTATTTTGGTATTCAAAGTTCAAAGTGTGTGCTAATAGAGTATACAATTGGAGTGCAGATCCTGTTATAAAGGCAATAAAACTATATAATAGTGACCTCAAAAACATGCTCCAACAGAAGATGCTCTGTTGGCGGAGTATTTTGCCATCCCAAGATCAAAGTGTGTACTTACAGAGTATACCATTGGAGTACAGATCCTGGCATGAAGAAAATAAAGTAAATGAGAGTGACCTCAAAATAGTGCTCCAACAGAGCATGCTCTGTTGGCGGAGTATTTTCTATTCAAAGATTGAAGTGTATGCTAACAGAGTATATAATTGAAGTGCATATAATAAAGGAAACAAACTACATGATAATGACCTTAAGCCATTGCTCCAAGAGAAGATGCTCTGTTGGCGGGTATTTTACGAATGAATGATCGAAGTATGCGCCTACAGAGTATACAATTGAAGCGCAGATACTGTGGTAATGGGTAACTACATCATGTCATCGCATACAAAGAGAATATGATAATACATGCTTGAGAACAACGCATGAGTGGCGCACAATCGACAACGACATGCGATCAAAAACATATTGAAAATTCTATAAGGCTATCTAAGCAATTATAGTATTAATATAAGTTCAGTCGATAATAAACAATGAATAGTGCGCGAAAAGAACATGCTAATATCGCGCATATATCAGATATACTAGCGATAACATATATTGATGAAGTAGGATCGACGATCAATACATGATCGAGCAATCGATAGGCTATTAGTGCGCGAAAGGGACATGTTCCTTTCGCGCACATATATGATGGGTAATACATGAATACGAAATGTTTCGTGACTTAGCGAACTAATTACGAAGCATCGCAAGCTAGTTTCGCATATATTGTCTGAATGTCTTTCATTATCGCGCACTTCGGACCTTCGTACGCCGCTGGTTTCATTTTCAGCTCTCAGTTCACACCCAGTTTCAGATCACAACATTTATTCGAAAACCAAAATCCAAAGACAAAAAGAAATAGCAATACAACCCGAAACTATTTACATCCTTTATTTGTTGTCGCGGAACGACGCTGCGAGCCGCTCCAACCCCTCGAGTTCGATAGTGAGGGTCGTCTGCTCCGCTCGCACCCGTGCGATTTTGGCTCGCGTGTGCGCCTTTAACACTTCCCTATCATCTGCCTTCTGCTTCCCAGTCGCGACACGTCGTCGCACGGCATCTGGTGACTTTCCGACCCACATGTATCTCTTCGACGGTCCGGACGGTGAGGCTAAAGTTGCGAAGCATTAGTTTCCACTCGCGATGTTGTTTTCTCTCTCACTCACCTGTTCGGGTCGTTGCGCTACTCATCTTCTCCTCGCGTCCCCTCCCCACCTTCTTCAGTCCATTTCGGGTGATCCCTCCCCAATAGCATGCCTGCTTGTGTTTGATGCATTTCTTGCAGCAAAGGTCATCGGAGCCTATCTTGCAGTCGACCGGGAACTTGAACCCCGACTCGCAGCGATCGCACTGTTGGGTCGTTAGCTTGTATCGGGATGCGTTTAGAGATATGGACTTACCCTCCCCTGGACCTCGCGCAGCTCAACGTCTTGGTCACCGCGGTCCTTGCGTTTCTGTACTCGCATGGCAGGCACCATGATGGTGGGGTTTGGCGGGGCGGTTACGTCGTCGTGGTTATCGCCTGCCTCGGGATCGCCCTCCTCGTTGACTCGCTTGGTATCGTCGGGTGTGGTATTGGAATCGCGCTTGTCGTCGGTGGGTTCGTGGTCGATTTGGGCATCGCCTTTGCTTGCATCATTCTCGTCAGATTCGTCCTTCTCATTTGGATCCGGCTGGGTGTCGCTGTCACCCTTCGTGTCGTCCTCGTACTCGCTGGTTGGTGGTCCACCCTCCTCCTCCTCAGCCCTGGCTGTGTCTTCCTCGTGGTAGATGACCGCCAGCTCGCGCTCGAACTCCTCGAATGTCAGCGCACCTGCGTCGAAACTCACTTCAACTGCGGTGCGCCGTTGTTGGTAGCTGGCAGCCCTTTCCTCTGCCTCACGCTGGACCCGCTGCCAATCTGGTTGCTCCCCCGCCTCTTCCACCGCGTGCGCCGTCTGTGGCATCAGCCTGTCCGGGGCCCACTCCAGCCACTCCGGTCGTCCCTGACTATCCAGCAACTCAGCCGCGGAGTCGAGGAACAGCAGGATTTCGTCCCTGTATTCGTCTATTCCTGCGGCTACCGCTGCCTCATTGTACTCCCTCTGCGTCGAGATCATCAGTGTAGTCGGTGGTGGCAAGCCCCGACTGTTCCACTTACTATGGCGGCTAGAAACTGCTTTCCCCATGCTTCGACCTCCTCGGGGTGCGATGTCTTTCCATCCGGTTTTGTCTTCATCGTGTCGGCGACACGCCTCAAGATGACAGCGAGGACGTGTTGGGCGGCTTTGCTTGACATGGTGATGGTTGTGGTTTAAGGGGATTGGTTGTGGTTGTGGTTGAACTTGTTTGTGGCCGCGTGAAGCGCCTTTGTGCCCGTTTTGAACTGATTACGTGTCCTGTGGCTATATTAAGTTCAAGTCACATGCCTGTGACTTTACGACAGTCAATATTTGTCCCAGCTGCTGAAATGACGTGACCCGAGGTGCATGAGGCGTGTAAACAGCCGAGAGGAACCTCTGACCAACGTTGCGATCAATGCGAAGTTAACGAATATCATGAAATGGTGCTATTGTAAATCGCGAACGTTCGAGAGTCCGCTATGCACAGCGTGGAGTTGGCGAAAGTTCCCGGACATATCAGAGCCCAGCTCAAACGTGGGATTCCAAAAGTCTCATTCATTCAAATATCATACGACCTTCCATTGTGTTCTGTATATCAGAATATAGAGGTCGCACAGTAAATATACATATGTTAAGATATTGCGCCAACAGAGCATGCTCTGTTGGCGGATATTTTACGAGTCAATGAGTGAAGTATGTGTTGACAGAGCATACAATCGAAGCGTAGATACTGTGGTAATGGTAAACTACATTGCGATAGCGTAGCGATCTTCAAACGAATGTCGTGTACAGAGAATACGAATCGCGAACCATCGAAGGTATTCGCTGGACAAGATGACCATCGCGATCCATGTCATTCACATCGCAGCATGGTTCCAGTAATGTGACTAAGGCCTAAGTCGAGGATGTCATGCTTACCCTCATTCTGCGAATACGGTCTGGGTCAGGATATTGTGAATGTGAATAAATATAATACCCGCGCCCGACACATTCGCGGAGGACAAATCGACAACTACGGATCAGATTTCATTATACAAACAAAAGGAAGATCTGTTATAAGTATTTAAGTAAGGACGAACACAAGGGCAAGACGAACATGTTCGTTTCGTAAAGTACATGCACACACGTAATTAGTGCGCGAAACGAACATGTTCATCTCGCGCATCTTTGCGAGTGATGCGATATGAATTAGGATCAACGCTCAATGCTGGACCTAACATGCGATATGTTATTCGTGCGCGAGAGGAACACGTTCGTATCGCGCACGTACATTGATTGTTAATACATGAATATGAATAGGTTTCGTAACATCGAACTGATTTCGAAGCGTCATGAACAGGTTTCGAATATATGATTGTCTTAGCGACGTCGTAACAGACAATGGTGATATCAATTAGAGCCTCATCCAACCTTGTTGTGTTCTTCGATGATTTGTAGCTCATTTGTTTCATTTTTAAGATCTCAGTTCACACTTGGTTACAGTCCACAATATCATGATTTATTCCAAAAGATAACATAAGGGAAATGAGATGATGATTTAAGGAACACTTTACTCTTCGTCCTCGAAAGACGCTGCGAGACGCTCCAGCCCCTCGAGTCTGAGCGCGAGCACGGTCTGCTCGGCTCGAACCCGCGCGATTTGGGCTCGCGTGTGCGCCTGCAGTACCTCCCTGTCCTCCGCCTTCTGCTTCCCAGCCGCGGCCCGTTTTCTCACCGCATCTGGCGTCTTTCCAACCCACACGGATTTCTTGGACCCCCCGGACGACGAGGCTACAGCTGTGAAAATGTTAGTTACCACTCAACACATTTTTTGTGTCGCTTACCTGTTCGGGTCGCAGCCCTCTCACTCTTCTCCTCGCGTACCCTGCTCGCCTTCTTTTGTCCCTTCCGGCTGATTCCCCCCCAATAGCACCCTTTCTTATCCGCCACGCACTTCTTGCATTTGGCCTTGTCTACGATACACTCGGCCGGGATCTTGTACGCAAGGCACTGATCACACTGTATGGCATGTTAGCTGGTGTTGCGGTGCGTTTAGCGAAGGACTTACCGGTCCCTCGACAGGAAGCAAGTCGTCGTCTTCATCATCGCGGTCCTTCCGTTTCAGAAGACGCCCGCCTGGCACCGTGATGGTAGGCTTGGAGGGGGCGGCATTGTCCTCTTGGTCGTTTTCGCCGACCTCGGTCTCGCCTTGCGCATCTTCATCGTCCAGCTCATCTTCCTCGGGCTGCTCATCCACCTTGCGTTGCTCATCTGCCTTCTCTGGCTCAATCTCATCCTCGACCGTGGTGGACTCAACGCCTTTGTCGATGGGCTCGTCGTCCATTCGCGTCGCGTCGTTCTGGTCATTGTGGTCATCCATGGGCGCAGCCAGGTCTGGCTCGGATTCGTCCGCACCCTGGGAGTCATCTCCGAACTCGGTTAGCGGGGGCCCCTCCTCGTGCTCTCCCCTCTCTGCATCTTCCTCCGCGTAGATGTCCTCCAGCTCCTTGCGCATCTCCTCTTGGGTCAGGTCACCCGCCTCGAAGCTGACTTCGACAGCGAGGCGACGTCGCTCGTAGCCGGCGGCCTTTTCCTCCTCCTGTTGGACCCGCTCGCCTTTCGCCTTCTCCTCCGCCTCTGCCTGCGCTTGCGCCGTCTTTGGCAACAGCGAACTCCCAGCCCACTCTATCCAATCCTGTCGTCCGTATGGGTCGAGCAAGGCCGTCGCCGAGGCGAAGAACGCCTCGACGTCGTCCTCCCCAACTGCTTCTTCTGCGGCTCTGGCTGCGTCGTGATAGTCATTCTGGGGAGAAACCGTCAGTGTTATCTGTGGCACGCGAGGCTCGGATGTTCGACTTACCATTATTTTGACAAAACTCATCCCCCACTCCTCAATTTCCTCAATCCGTTCTCCACCGTTGGGTAGTGCCTTCATGACGTCGCCGAGACGCCTCTTCATGACGGCGTATACGTGTTTGGCGGCTTTCGTGGACATGGTGAGGGGGTTGTTGGCGGTTGCGGACGGTGGTGGTAGTGGATGACGTTGGTGAGGGTGATGGTGGTGGTGGTGGATGATGTGGATGATGGTGGTGGTGGATGATGATGTGGGTGATAGTGGTGGTGGTGGATGTCGGTGGTGATGGTGGTGGATGTAGTTTAAGTCGTTTGTGACCGCTGTGGCATGTGTGACACCGGTTTAAGTAGCTTGTTACCGCTGTGGCCTTTGTGACATGCCATTGTGCGTGACGTGCGCCTATATTTAGTTCAAACCACATGGATATGCCTTTGTGCCATTTCGAGTTGCGCCTATATTTAGTTCAAGTCACACGGCTATGACTTTTAGTGCATATAAATCGAGCAGGCAACATACTAATGTTCGATGATGTTAAAATATTGCGCCAACAGAACATGCTCTGTTGGCGGAGTATTTTAACACCATCGTATTTTCGAACAAAGGATCGAAGTACACACTTATCGAGTATACAGATCATTTAGCCTCGAAAGTATTCGAATCCTCGCGATGGTCGTCACCGGCGTCGCAATCGCATCGAACACATCGCCGTCATCGTGTGCTGTTCGTGCACAACATGCATTTGAATATCGCTATCGCGTGGTTTATTGCTCTCACCACGGACTTTGCGCCTTAATTGTATACTCTTGAGGTGCACCCTCCGCAACCGATGTTGTCTCCTACTAGTTGATATGTTCTCTAAAGTTACGAAATATATTCAATATGAACAGCAGTTATATTTCACGTTCACAATTGCGTAGTGGTGAACATAGAGAATCAGCGAAACGAAGATGCTAGTGAAACGTTTATTATGCCGGCGAGTTCCCCGAAGAGACGGACTTCGCATTTCTCGCACTCTTGCGCGGACCGATTGGATCTGTGATCGTTGATTACACTCGAATGGTCATGCGATGTATATAGTTACTCACCTGTCTCGCATACGTCAGGCTTTGCTCGCTTCCTATTCGACCGACCTTGAGGATGATCAGTATCTCGGCGGTCCCGTACATGGACTGAAAAAGATCAGAGATGATTTCCCTGCGCCAAAAGAACATGTTCTTTTCGCGCATAAACTACACACTCACGATCGTTGGCGATGCGCTGCGAAAGGAGATTGTCATCGCAGACGGGTGTCTGCGGGGAAGAGGATGTCATCGCGACGTCTAGTTTCAATCGATCGTTTATAGTCAAATCAGCGTCAACAAGGAGTGTTCTGTTGATACACGAAGACGCACCATCGGACTGTGCCACGCTCGTACTCGCGACATTGATAGATCGGTCAGGTTGATCATCGGATGATTTCATCATGTTATCGCTGACGTTGCCGTCTCCCATATCACGAATATTGTCTCCCGAGCCGACATCTTCAAGATGCCCACATTACACTCTGTTTACATATATAATGATGTCATTGCTCACCTGCGACCGTTTGAAGTCCACGCGAAGTGTCATTGTCGTTGTCGTTGTCGATGTCCATATGATCTAGCCGCTCTATATCGGGGCTCTATGAAATTAATTAGTGTTTGTACGGCCATATTGTTCCTGATGAATCAGTTTATACCTTCTTCTGGACTTCCCTGATTTTCTTCTTACTGGCGCTTTTCATCGCGATATTGAAGTAGTCTACCTCCTCGAGATCGATAATGAATGGGTCCTTAACTTTGGTTCCATCATCCTGATCGCGACTAATCCCAAGCTTCTTCTTGAAGTTGTTGTGGACAGCCCAATTGATTGACGCGTGTCTGACGAGTTTCTCGAGTAAGGCATGGATCTTCGGCGCTAACAGCTCGCTTTCTGGCTCTACAGCGAGGAATGGGAGGCTCTCGATCTTTGCGATGGCGGCAGCCAATGCCTTCCTATCTGCGGCCCTTTTGCGACGATCTTCGACTCCTTCGATCATATCAGCCATCACCCAGGACATGGTGATTTTCTGTTCGACAGAATCGATACCATCGGCGAATTTCCATTCCTTGACTGCAGCGGTCGTGAGTCCTTTTCTCGCCTGCTTTTTGATGATCGCCTTGGGCTTCGATCTGTCGCTGAGGAATTTCTGTATGATGTTACGTAGCTCGTGGGCAGGTGCGCACTCCTCGAGGACTTCGCGACGATAATTCTGGACGAGAGCGCTTTCGACGATAGCGGCTTGTGCAAGTGGCTTGAAATCGCGATTAGGATTCTTCGACGTTTTGTACTCCCACGTAGTTCCGGATAAGCAGAAGTTGTCCGTCACCAAAGCTGGTGTCTTTCTCTTTCGATGATCATCCAACTGGGTGAAGAGCTTCTGAAATTCAGCATCCAAGTCAGGAATGATTGTCGTCAACCATCTAGGAACGTCTGCGTTGCGATCGAATAAGTGCTCCATTTCCTTGCGCTTTCGTGGACGGTCCTGGATGACGATCTTTTCGTGCATAACTTCATCGAGTGCGAGAACTTTGTCCCTGTGTTGAAGCAGCAACAATGCAAGCTGGGCGTGCATATCAGTTAAATATCATGACAATTTTGCACAATGATCGAACGTACTCCTTCAGCCACTGGATCGGGCGTTACGAAGTTGTCTTTCTGTGTTCGGATGGATGCGAGGATGAAAGCTGTATAGTCGGCTGTTGTCATATGCGTTTTGAAGTTTAACTCATAATCGATCAGTGGTTCTATCCATCGACAAACCTGTGAGAGTATTAGTGTTCGATGATAGGAATAACGACACGATAATTTCGTGTAGAGAGAACGAAATCGATGCGCGATCAGAGCATGCTGTTCCGGCGCACGATATCTATACATATAACATTCGTTTCGATGCGCGACAAGAGCATGCAGCATAGAAAATCGCCGCACGAAGTACATACTCTTCCGGCGCACAATAGTGTAGAGACCTACCTCTTTCATCCCTTCGTCCATGATAGCAAACGAATCCATGAGCGAGACGATGACCGATTTGCAGAGGAGAGGGAGTTGCACATTGGCATCGACGCGATTAAGTGCCCATCTCGCTTTCGCATAGAGATTGTCCTGTACGCTCGCTGCGTCTGGTCCGTAGTCCTCCTGATTCAAATGGGCACGCAGCATCTCCAATGCCTCCGCGGTATACCCCACCATCGCATCCAGATAGTCTGCCTCGTCCATTCCCAACATAAGCCTGCCATTTTCGCTTGTCTTTCCCGATTCATCGAACTTCTCTCTGAACAGGGTGTCCAATTCGTCGAGTAATTCTGATCGAAGGATGTTCCGATCTGGACGCAGCCTCTCCGAAATCAACGTCGCCCACAGTCGCGTCGTTTTGTCTTGAAACTCTCGTAATTGATCCTCATCTTCGGGATCATGCGTCGTCATCTCGGATTGATGTTCTTTGAGAGCTTTGGAGGTGAAGTCGAACACAGCAGGCTTGAATAGACCAAGCAGAATGTCGGACATTCGCTTAACGATGGCGGCAACGAGCTATTCGACGTTGATGTGTTAATTATCAAGTCAGGTAGGCCATCGCAGTTGACTTACCCCGCCGGACACATGTAACATATTCGTTTGAATCCAAGATGTCGTCGTAACTTTGTGAAACCCGAAATGTTTTCCGTAAGAGATTAGCGATTTCAGGAAATCGAAGGTATGATGGTTCGCGAGAACTTGTCCGAGTCGGCTGTCGCCCCGATAAGCCGTCGCTCGGATTCGCTTTTCGGCTTCGGAATCGCCATTCACTGCAATCAACTGCCCGATGAATATCATTAACTTCTCACTCTCAGTTTCGCCATATTGATAAAGCGTCTTGTTGCGCGATAGTTCGTACGCAGCCTCGCCGCCGTTCTCGAGGAGTATGTCTGTTCGTACAGTCATCGGGCTTTGCATCGTCAGAAAGAAAATATGATGCTCACTTTCGTCATACAGGATGACACCCCACCAGCCGAGATCTACAACTCTGCTTTCTGCTATCCGCAAGGCGGCCCGCATATCTAGCAACTCGTCGTGTGCTTCTCTCTTCTTGTCCGCTTCCTTCTCGAGTTGACTGATCTTCGACTTCATTCTTTTGATCTTCTCGCCGTGCTGTGCGACAAGCGCTCTCAGTGCAGCGTAACGATGCTGTCCGCTCGCTAGAACGAATTCTGGGTACGAGGCCTTTCCTTCGTCAGTCAGTTTCAGTGTTGGGAGCTGAGGACCTAAAGTGGAGTCTTTGGTGAACGTATCGGGCACTAATATATTGCTATTGGGTATGAGGACTGACAGCATTGAATCGCTGCGATACCACTGAACTCCATCCGTCTTCATTGCTTTACAGAGACGCGCGACTTGTAACTCGTTCTTCTCCCTCGGGTTGTACTTTCCGAATGAGAGTTTTATGTCCGAGTCGATAATGTTCAGCTTAGCGAATCCTATCGTTGCTTTCGAGATCTGAGCGAAGATCGCCTTCGCATGTTTCGAAGCCTCGTCGATTGGATCCTCGTCGACCTTCATGGCCTAATTGTAATTGCGGTTCAAACATAGCAATAAAAACTCGCCATAATATGACCACCACTATTGTCTTCGGGTTCGGATATAGCCGATTCGTTATTCGGAGGCGTGGTCACCTTCGACTTTTTCGCGGACGCTTTCGCTTTGGTAGAGGTGGAAGCTTTGGGGGGCATCGTACAAAAAAAAGGGGGGGAACAAACAACCTATCAATATCAGCTTGTATTATATATACATGAACACATGTTATCCACGTGGTGAATTAAGTAATCTCGATTTCGAAATTGGCACGTGATGTTCCAGAATGTTCGATGCGATGTGCGACGGAGAGGTTGCAATTCAGGGCTCGACGGTATGGTCTATTGGCAATGACACAGTACAGTAAGTATGTATGGATAATGCTATCGATAATAAGTGCGCCGACTGAGTACGCTCTTTTCGCGCATCATCGGCGAACATCGATATCACAACAATGGATCGGCGAAGTGGTTACATTTAATCAAAATCGAGACAAATCTATCATACGTGGTCGTTTTGACGGGGACGATCCTGGCGTAGTGGGTGGGGTATCACCTGATGGCTCTCCGGTAGGCGATTGTCCGATACCCTGGGACATTGCAGCGAATCCGAGAGATCTATCTCGTCGAATCGTAGATCGAAAGCGCGAAGGGGCGGGCGTAGTATATCCGGAAACATATGGATAGCGAGCGCTGGAGTGACTCGTGGATCCGGAAGCGGATTGATGTGTGTATCCAGAGGACGACGGGTGCTGATTAGCATGGGCGTCGTCGTCAGAGTCCGTCAGGTCAATGACACTCGAATTCGTTTCGAGTTCAACTATAGTCCTGTTGCGTTTTGGCGTTGACGCGACCGTTGGCGGGAGATTCATCGCCGCGCATTCGCCTTCATCGGCGAGTCGGTCAGCGACATCGCGACCGAACACAAGAACTAAACCCTTCCAGACGCCATAGGGACGAATCGGAATGCCTTCGTCGACTAATCTAAACAGCCTTTCGATTTCCGTCATGCTCTTGAGCGTATAGTTGACATTGAACTTCGGCGTATGAAGCAGTCCCTTACTATTCGCAGTCGCTAGTCCGAGGCGAACTAAATTCAAAGGCTGCATTCCTTTGGGACCTAAGGAGGCAACATCTGTAAAGCTCGATCAATTCAACATCCTTCATTTATCGACGTACTGTGCTTCTTTGTCCACCCTTTTCCCATAGAGTCAGCATTCGAAGCAGCGTATCTTCGAAGAGGGGACTTGCGGTCCAGCATCGCGATAATATAGGTCGACATCATCGTTACGAACGGGATCGGCTCGGTATTCCCTTTTCTCGCCGCCTCGGTCGAGACCCATGAGAGTGCTCTAATCTTGGAAGTTATCTCGGTGGAATGGTCAGGACCGTTTTGAATTGCCTTTATTTCCTCTTTATCGAAGAATATATTCGGCACCACTTTAGAAAACATAATGGCCCACAACAATGCCATTCGATGCCACCACGTTCCTCCGTTGTAGGTGTCTTGCACGTATTGATAGGTGTCGCTAACATAAGCAAATTCATCCAATGCCGAGAGGGAGGCATTCTGGAGCCCCCACTCTTCCGGTAGCTCGGCTTTGGGTTTCAGGTTGCCTAATTTCGAGAGCGACTCTAGGCAAGTCCATCCCGCATTTCGATCCGAAGCGCTGGTGGCAAGCGATCCGACTAAGGAATCCTCGACTACTGACCTCACATGAGAGACTCGTTGAGGCCTTGCGTCTTCAGGTTCGCGACAGAGCGTAACCCATTGGGTTATGGTAGGTTGCTCGGAGGGTCGCCCCTGTTGGCCAGGTTTAGCGTTTGACCAAGGAATAAAATGAATACGCATTCGTCGCGAAATATCGCTAAAAATGTCGGTAATGAACGTGGATTGTCGCTGGACGCTGCAGTACCGAGTCATGTATTGAATCGCGATGGGCAATATGGCCTGGAATGCGCTCTTCTTGATGACGGGGGCTTTTATCGCTTCTTTCCATATTCCGATGTTGTACAGACGTTGTGCGAATTCTGTGTAAGAAATGGTTTTTCTTGTCGCCAATGGCAATCCCGCACGCATCGCCGCGCCACCTACCAGAATCGCTTTCAGAAGCGCCGCCATCGTAGCAGTGTCTGTAGCACTTCCACGTTCGCCATATGCCAAAGGTTCCTGTATTACCTTCCATGCTGCGATGGCCCTTTTTCGAGTCTTGGCGGCGCGAACTCGGACGGGTTCCTGCGAGGCGAGCTCAACTTTCACTTGTTGCATCGCCGAGTCCGAAACTAATCGAACAATGTCTTGGACGTACACCGAGAGGGCGACATAGGCGATCCCCTGCGCAAGAGCTTGTTCGTTATTATAAGTGATAAATGTGGTTGTGGGCGGACGGATAAGTGCATGATTGAGGAGGAGATGGGCTCGAAAATTCTGGAAATAACAATCAATATGCAACAAAACGAATCTTCGAAGGACATTGGTGAAACCGCCGCGTCCAGAGCATGCTCTGCTGGCGCATATTTCACCACATATATGATTGTGCGATATCGCACCACGCTGAACCACTCGTCTGGCGTAAAGATTGTGTTCCACGTACCATATAATGTTGCTCTCCATAAGTCATCACTTGAGATCGGCGAGAAGAGGAATACGGTTGCTGGGTATTGTCGTCGCACGGCCAATTTGCACCGTCAACAGAAATGGTATCTGCGATTGAAGTGCCCAATCGCACCATTCTTGCGAATATCGGCATTCCATGGTCAATGAGTCCCTGTGACGTCCACATGGGCGCCATTACTGACGTCGCTAATACCTTCGCGTGTCCAGTGTGCATATAGTTTAGTGACCGTTCGAGCACTGAACACAATTCGACCATTAACGGGTCGATCCTATCGTGGTTCTCAACCTTTTCTTTCGAAGTTTTCCAGATTTTCTCGATCGCAGTCGTCAATCCATACGTCGTCCATTTGTAAACCGAAGGGAAGGACTTCGCCGACGTAATCGCATCAGTCATCCACTTTAGACGCTCAAACATTCATCGAATCTCACCTCAGGAGTCATGAGAAATATGTGTCGCTTGAGGGGCTCGAGGACGGTCGGATGTCCATACACTCGAGCAAGAGGAACTAATACCTGGCGATACAAATATCTATGTGTGTCGTTATTTAGTTTGTTTGAATAGGACAAATGGATCGCGATTAACGCACTCGCCATTCCGAAGCTCTGGCCGGAGTCCACGCAAGTCAATTGAATACGTATTCTCGAGCCGTAGCTGGCGGTCAACATCGTCTACATCGATCTTGCTAGCGAATTGGTTGTGCGGGAGATCGATATCGCAGTCGGCTGCCTTTCTAGCGGCAGTCCTGTTCGTTGCATCGGTCAAACTGTAAGTGCCTGCCAACGCGGCAGTAACCAAGCCCAGTTGGGCATCGTGATGCTGAGCGCCTTTACCCCTCGTGAAGTGCATAACGGAATTGTAACCTTGCGTCGAAGTCGCGATGATCGGGGGCCTCCGCTCGAAGATACGTCCACCTTCATTCACTTCCATCGGCTCTTCATCCTGGACTTGATCGTTAATCTCCTCCAGCAAAGGAATGATATTCGCCATCACCCCATCAGCTTGGAAGTGACCGTAGCGCTGAAGTCCAGCCTGTGGGTACACGGTATAGTTGATAGGTTTTCGACCTTCGCTATCGTCAGGTAGGGAAAATAGTTCGTTTATATGGCGCAAGTCCATGAGTCCCCCAAATGGCGGATCATTTACGTCCACGCTGGCAATTCGACGCGCAATTCGATTTCCCGCGGCGGTATAGACGGGAATTTCATTCCCTTGATCGTCTTCGAGAGGATAGTCGAAAAAAGCATCCATGTCGATCTGCTCACGCTCGAATGGATGAGCATGTGTCCAAAGTGAACGCTGCCCTAGCACGACATCACGGATCGGTCGAGGTGACCACCTGACTACTTGTCGAACTCTTTCCATCGAAGAGCAATTATTCCGTGTTCTATTTGATCAATGATCAAATCACTCACCGAATATGCGTTGCGATTGCGACTGATACATATCGAATCGTGCCATAGTCCCTTTCCCTGTCCCAGTTTCCTGCGTCAGCGTCCTCGGTACTAGCCATTGCGGTCGGCTGATTCTGTCCAAATTTTGAGGTAATGGATATGGGAATGCGATTCTCGAAAAAGCCGTCTTTCGTATATGACTCGGGGGCATGGACGAGCCAAGTGGCGTAATGAGATTTGAATGCGGAATTGAATCGACGCATTTGGCTATGATTAAGCTCCACCACGACCTTGCTGCGTTATTGAATCAATAGATAACTAACAGATAACTATAATCGGACAAAGAAATCGAACCGCCGATGAAATCGCACGACTCGAAGAAGACCGCGATAGTCTCAAAGACAATACGATAGTTCGTCGATATGTGCGCCAACAGAACATACAGATATCGCGCATGTCTGTCCATGTCTGCGCAGCCGTATCGCATGTAACGCCACAGAGATCTGATCTCGAGCACTCTCTCATAAACAAAATTCGACTAACCGGAAATTGCTTGCTGCATCTATATTTTCATATTTATCTGGATTGGGATATATCTTCTTTACCCATAGGCCGGGGTACGATATGACTGAGAGGACGTATGCGCAATAAATGCATAGGACTCGGTAGTGAAGGACGGCCAAGCTCGTCCGACCTGTGGAAGTCCCTGCAGGGACATAAATAGCATCGACCTCTAGAGCTGAGGATGGCGCCATTGCGATCCACACATTCTCCGATGCCATCGAATAGCCGATCCATAACATGGAGCCAACGGGATCGAAACCGAGTCTTGCGTACTTGGCCGAAAATTGTCGTTGCGGTTGATCTAAGCGCAGTTTAAATTCATACCAGTGTAAGGACGCTTCATTTGGGACCGCAGCGTCGAGTCCAATGCCGGAAGAGACTGTCGTTAAGAAGTCGAGGAAATGAGTGTCGGCGTTCCATGATAACGTGTTGTCGTCGCTCTCTATGGTATACTCAGCGTCAACATTCACCTGCACACGTTTTGTCAATGACGCGAGCGCGTCAGATCGATTCTTCCTATTGAACCTAGCTTCGAGCCTCGATAGATTTGTTGTTACCGGAATTTGATCATAGTAGTTACCACGTTCGACCTCGGTGCTCTGCAGTTTTTGGATTACCTGCAGAACTTCGTCCTGGCTGGGAGCGTCGTCTGAATAGAGCGCAGTCGGCGCGAATGTTACATCGAACGGAGCATTGAACACATGACTTCCACGCTCGATCTGTGGTTCGCTACAATGGTGGTGCGTTTAGCTCGAAGTCGTGTCAAATACATAGTTTGTACCTTTCAGCTAATTCGAAATATTCAGCGGAGGGCATCGTTGTGAGAGAATTCGATAATAACATGGACCTAATCATAGGTCAAGTGCTAAATGGTCCATTTAGCACTTCAAAAGTTCCCCTTCGCACGGCCACGAATTCTTACTCAATCAACAAACC
>Ga0209006_10001492_pt1 | contig 21192 bp, 10 predicted proteins | sample JacPin_JW_Ref_O2_FD_188567 | JGI IMG/M metagenome (GOLD analysis project Ga0209006, IMG submission 188567) | Forest soil microbial communities from Algoma, Ontario, Canada - Jack Pine, Ontario site 1_JW_Ref_O2 (SPAdes) (version 2) | ecosystem: Environmental > Terrestrial > Soil > Boreal... | reverse complement strand
ACCGGTCGTGTTGGTAAGTTGCACGGCTGTGCCACTCAACACTGCGCTACCGTTGAACTGCATCCCGGATGCGGAGAAACCCGAGTTGAGGTTGATGGCCGTCGCTCCGCCGCTGGCAGCCTGAATGGTTATCACAGACATAGCGGGTGCGCTGTTCGCAAAGCCAGGTGCTAAGGCTATGGCGCTCACTGTCGTAGTGGCCGCAACCATGAACGGACCGCCGTACAGTGTGGAACCGTTTGTCGGAGCGGAGCCGTCAATTGTGTAGTAGATGGTCGATCCAGCGGTGCTGTCGGTGATGGTCACCGTCTGCGTGCCCGTATACGATCCGGTGGCAGGTGTGATCACCGGCGTGGCCGCGGGCGTAGGCGCGGAGATGACGTAGGCAGCGGTCCCTACCGCGCTTTGAGCAAATCCCGTCGCCGTTGCGATCGCGTTGATGGTTTCCGACGCCGCGACCGTGATCGGCGTTGTCGTGAATTGCGTGGAGGAAGTATTCGGAGTCGAACCGTTCAGAGTGTAATAGATCGTTGACCCTGGAGTCGCGTCGCTGATGGTGACTGATTGTGAGCCTGTGTAGGTTCCGGCGACAGGGCTGAATGTCGGAGTGGCCGCTGGTGTGAGGGCCGTGCCGGTGCTATAGGTCCATGTCAAGATGTTCTGCGTGGCAGTCAAACCGCCGGTCCCACCGGTGAAACCAGCGTACGCGGTGTTGCCGCCGACTGCCGTGGGTATGTTGACTGTCCACGAAGTTGTAAAGGTGTCCGCGGGAGTGGTCGTGTCCGTGAGCGTGAGCGTCAGAGTCGTGCCGTTGTACGTAAGTTGAGCGTTAAAGACATCTCCGCTATGCAGATTGACGCCGCCGGCCAATGTAATGGCAGGAGTGGTCGGGGCAGCGCCGCCCGTATACATTCCCGTGGAGTTGTTACCTTCTCCGACGTTGCTGAACAAATCGAATTTGACCGCAACGCTCTTCCCAATTCCCGAAAATCCCAAACCTCCGCCAACGCCACCGAGTGCCGTGACACCGGCATTTTGTAAGACAAACGTGAAGCCGTCAGCGTTCGGATTGACCAGTTGAAATGTGAAGTTGGTCGTGAAGGACTGCACATTGACGGGGGTCGTCCAATACGCTGTGCCCGCTTGTGAACCGGTGGTGTTCGTGAGTTGCACGGCTTTGCCACTCAGCACCGCGCTTCCGTTGAACTGCATTCCTGCGGCAGAGAAACCCGATCCAAAGTTAATCGCCGTCGTACCGCTACTCTGAATCGTGATGACTGAGTTTGCGATCGCGCTGGTGGAAAATCCCGTGGCCACGGCGATGGCATTCACGGTAGTGGTCGACGCAACAACGAACGACCCAGCGTACTTCGTCGATGAGGTGGAGGGCTTGCTCCCGTCCAGCGTGTAGTAGATGGTGGAACCGGCGGTACTGTCCGTGATGCTCACCGTCTGGCTACCTGTGTAGCTCCCTGTAGCCGGCGCGATCACGGGCGTCGCCGCCGCAGGCATGTTGGTGCTGTAGGTCCAAGACAGGATCTGCTGAATTGCGGTCAAGCCCCCAGTGCCACCGCCGAATCCGACATAGGCAGTGTTCCCCCCAACTGTCGTTGGAATGTTGATCGGCCACGAAGTCGTAAAGCTGGCGGGCACAGTAAGGTCGGTGATGGTGAGCGTTAGAGTTGTGCCGTTGTAGGTGATATGCGCTTCTAAGACATCACCGCTATGGAGATTGACCCCGCCACCGATCGTTGTTGCTGGAACGGTCGGTTCAGCGCCATTGGTGAATAAACCCGTAGAGTTGGTGCCTTCTCCAGCCTGATTAAATAGATCAAACTTCACTCCCACGCTGGTTCCAATGCTCCCGAACCCCATGTAGGCGCCTCCAAGACCTACGGCAGTGGGACCCGCGTTCTGGAGAATGAACGTGAATCCGTTGGCATTCGCCTGTGTCAATTGGAACGTGAAGTCGGTGGTGAACGCCTGGACGTTCACAGGAGTCTTCCACCAAGCGTTTCCTTCCTCGTTGGTGGCGGCGTTGTCGGTTAGCTGGAGAGCCGTTCCAATCAGCTGGGCATTTCCTATTAGTTGAAGGCCCGAAGCGGAAAAGCCAGAACCGAAATTGACCGCGGTCGTGGAGTTGCTCGGGTCGACGGCCAGCGTCACCGTCGTTGTGTGAGTAAGTAGTCCCGCAGATGCTGTCACCGTAAGTGAGTAGCTACCCGTCGCTACCGACGCCGTTGAAACATTTAAAGTTGAGGAGCCGGAATTTGCAATCGTCGCAGGATTGAACGCAGCGGTCGCGCCGGTGGGTAATCCGCTGACACTCAAGCTCACGTTCCCGACGAAGCCTGTTTGACCGGTTACCGAAATGGCATAAGAAGCATTCGCACCCTGGGTGGCGGAATTTAAAGTTGGCGAGACTCCTAGAGCGAAGTCCGGAACAGTAACCGAGACGGCAGGCGGATGCGGGTCGCTTATACCTTGAGCATCGGTGACCGTTAAAGTCGCGGCATGGGTTCCGGCAATCGAGTAAGTCACTGCGCCGGGATTTTGAACATTGCTAGAGCTCGGAGTGCCATCGAAGAAAGTCCAATAATAGGAGCTAATCGTACTGTCGCTGGATGAACCGGAGCCGGCGAAGGAAACAGACTGGCCGGCATTGATCGTTACGTTGGAAGCCGGGCTCGTGATAGTTCCTGTCGGAGGTACGTCTGCGGGTGCCGAGGAGATCTGCACCATGCTAGCTACGGACGGGACTCCCGAACTGTTCAAAATGAAGAGCATGTAGTAGCCCGGCGGCGCAATGTTGCTGTTCGGCGGACTCGTCAAGTTGAGAACGCCCGAACCGGCCGTAAAGGAGAGACCGACGTAACGCTGGTCCATGTCAAATGCGTGGGTCGAAGAACCGTTGCGCATCAAAACGACGCTGGAGATGTTCGCAGCGTTCGGAGTTTGGACTGTGAAAGCAGTCCCGTATCCGATTTTCGTGGTGGAGAGACTCGTAATAGTCGGGCGCGTTGCCAGACTGCCATTCGCGTTGAACAAATACGGAGGCGTGTAGATTTCCATCTCGGGTTGGTAAGTGCCTTGGGAGGGGTTGCTGCCGGCTACCCAAACGGTGGCATCCGGCATGAGCAAGGTCACGGTGTGGTACAAGCGCGCATATGCTTCGGAGCCCGCGGAAGTCATCGTGTTTGTCGCGAGGTTATACATATCGGCGTTGAGATGAGCCGTGGTCGGGTCTTCGTCGTTGGTTGATCCACCCGTGAGAAGGATGTTGCCGTTCGGCAAGAGCGTGGCATCCATCTCGATGCGCGGCGAGGACATACTAGGGCCATTAACCCACGCCGGGTTTGCAGCCCCGAGGTCAATCATTTCGGACGTGGCAGTAGCCGGGCTCCCTCCGCCGAAAATCATCACCTTCGGATCGTAATTGTTGGCTGGCGTCAACGGTAGCAGGACGGAGGAGCCATATGTGCGCGTGCCCGCGTAGTTCGTCGTTGCGACTCCCATGGTCCAGGTGCTGGTCGTGGGATTGAAAATGCCCGATTGCGGGGTGCTGCCGGAATAGAAAATATTTCCGTTAGGCAGAAGGTGCAACCGGGGATAGAGGGGAGGGGTCCAGTTGGCAGTGAGCGGCGAGCCCAAACCTGTGCTCTCGCTGAAAATTTCGACGGTGTTATTCGTGGGACCGGTCTCGGTGTAACCGGAGAAAATCATAACGTTGCCGTTGCCGAGCATAGTGGCCGTCGGATACCACCGCCCGTGAGCCATGTTGGGCTGGTCAGTAAAAAGACCGGTCGTGGGATCGTAGGTCGACAGCCGGTTATACCCCAGGAAGGACGGATTGTAGGCTAGCGTGCCGCCAGCGATCAGCACTCGCCCGTCGGGAAGGCCCACCATGCCGTTACAAAACATGTCGTACTCGACGTTTTGCACCGTGATGCTTCCGGTGGTTGGGTTCCACAACGCGGCCTGCGTGAGCGACTGATTGGGATTATTGCCTGTTCCCGAAACAACCAGAACGTTGCCGCTAGGCAGCAGATGGACGTGGATCGGATTGATCGGCATCGTGTACGACATCGTCTGCCACTGCCCTGTGACGTTCGCCTGGGACCTGCCGGCCGGCGCAAACTGAGTCAGAAGAAATATGAATACAAAGAGAGGTCCAGCCACGAACAGGCGCGCTGATCTGTTCACTTTACATCCTTGTGTCAGAATTTTTTGGCGAATGCGTACACGAAGGGACAAGAGCACCTAGCACGTTCACTGCCGTGTTGCGAAGAGTGGGCTGAAGAAACAAAAGACTAGAGTTGCATAGGAGTCCGCGCTCTTTTGGGGAAAACTTGCGCGTAAAAAATGGAAGAAGAGTTCCCTAAAAGCGAAATATTTTACCATTGGTTACTGTAATATAGGTAATAGAACTTATAGGTATACCAAGACTTGTGGCTCCCTCTTCTCCATCAAGAAGATGCGTGCGCAAAGAGAGCTGGTCGGGCAGAGAAGGTAGTGAACGATAAAAGATAGTAATTGGATCGATAAACGTTTTGCAATTGCATTTTCAGATAGCCAATGCTACTTTCTCGCCCGTCCCCACTAAAACTCAAACCTGCGCCTCGTTTCGCGCGGGTGTGACGGCTCACGTTATCTGCTTGCGTTGGTGTGCGCCATAGCATCGATTTTTCGGTAAGGAGTTTTAAGCAAATGCAAATGCAGATTCCCGCAGCTCCGATGAGGGCGGGGTGTGCCCCCCGTGTAGGGATAGAGTCATTTTTCCGACGTAAACGAATATTCTTGTGGACAGTTTTAATCATTCTGTTCTGCACCATCGCGATAATTTTTCTCATACCCAAGCAGTACGCTTCCGAAATGAAATTCCTGATCCAGAATACGCGAGGCAACGCGGTTGTCTCGGCGGAGCGGACGAATTCGGCGAGTGTTCCAACCGATGTCACCGACTCGCAAGTTAATTCCGAGCTGGAGATTCTGCGCAGTCACGACGTCGTTGACGCGATCGCCGATCCTGAATGGGCCGCGAACCCTGAACAGCAAGACAATGCTGACTCGGCTCGACGTCACCAAAAATTAGTTGAGAGCTTCGAGAAACGACTCCGCGCCGAAGCTCTGATCAGAACAAACGTCATCAGCGTTACCGTTTTGGCGGACACTCCGAACAATGCCAAGAGTGAGCTTGCCCAGTTGTCGGCCGCATACCTAGCAGAGCATCGACGACTCCAGCGGCCCGGAGGATCTTCGCAATTTTTCGCTTCGCAAGCGGAGCACATCCGGAAAGATTGGAACGACGCCAGCCAAAACCTCATCGCTTTTCAACAGGAGCATCAACTCGTGTCGCTCTCAAACCGTGAGGCGGCCCTTGAAGCACGGATTCAGGACCACGAACGAGATCTGTCCGCAACCGAGACAACGCTGAAAGAAATCGAGGCAAAGCTTTCTGGCAATTCGCGCCAACTGCAAGAAGTACCCATGCGGCAGACTACCGAAGAGAAAGTGCTGCCGAACCCGGAATCTCTGGGGCACCTGAACACTTTGCTGGTGGAATTGCAAAACAAGCGCACTGCGCTGTTGACGAACTACAAGTCGGATGACCGTTCGGTGCGTGAGCTGGACCAGCAGATTGCGACAACCCAGGCGGCATTGAACGATGCCACACGGATGACTGCGCGTGAAGAAACGACCAATGTTGATCCGGCTTGGCAGGAGTTGCACAAAGACTCAGTGGAAGCAGATATCGCCCGACAGGAGGCTCAAGCACACCGGGCGACCGTAACTTCTGAACTGTCATCACTCAGGCAGCAGCTTGCAAGTCTGCAAGGGTTAACGGTGCAGTTCAACAACCTCGAAGCTCAAGCAAATCGACTCAAGGATAGCTACGACTTATTTGCGCAGAAGCGTGATCAAGCTCAAGTCGAAGATGCGATGGATGAAGGAAAACTCCTGAATGTGACTGTGGCTCAACAGCCCACGCTGTCTTACGAGGTGGCCCGGCCGAAGCGGCTGACCTCCATCCTGGTCGCGCTGGGATTTTCAGTCTTGTTGGGTCTCTGCTTGGTTTACTTCAGTGAAATCTCTCGAAGCACAATTGCCACGCCCAGCGAGTTTGATCGCGCTTCGCGGCATCCTTTGCTGGCAACCGTTCCACGGATGTCGCTGTGGGTCGGCAGTGTCAACGGGCAGCGGCGCCTGCTGTCGGATGCAGGATCGCTGACTTTAGGTCTCCCCAAGCCGACGCCGATCCTGACGGAGGGCAGCCATATCACAAACCCGGATGCTCCGGCGCAAGGCCGAACGGAGGTAGATGTCTTGCCGACGATCGATAACGGACATACGGAGGACGACCAGATCCTCACGAGATACGAAGGCTTTTTGTTTCGAATCATCGCCCAGTTTGATCCCAGTGACGGCAAGGGCCACGTAGTTATGCTGACCTCATCAAATCCCGGAGCAGGCGTCAGCCAAATTACCAACTCTCTTGCGAATATCCTGAACAGAGGCGGAGGCCGAGCTGCAGTAGCGCTGAACTGCCGCCACCTGAATCATGCACAACGGGGTCCGGCAGTGCCTGTAAATGGAGCCCGCCAGAAGGGACCTGAAAACAAAGCGGCGGTGGACGAGGCGCTGAGACCGATCGGCAACGTCCACGCGGTGCGAGAGAGCTTCGTCGTCTCACTCGAAAAATTGCGCGACAAATATCGGTACGTGTTGGTGGATTGCCCGTCGTTGCAGGAAGCTCAGGACGCGGTGCTTCTGGCTCCGTTAGTCGACGGCATCGTCGTGGTTGTCGAAGCGGACCGCACGCGCATCGAGCAGCTCTCTCACACCGAGAAAACCCTGGAGTCCGCGAAGGGCAAAATACTGGGCCATATTTTGAACAAGCGTGCCTATGTCGTTCCCGACTGGCTCTTCCGGACGATGGAAGCGGCCGGGATTTAGGTGCCTGGTTCGAGCAGGTGGAAGACTATGAAAACTTCACTACTTCTTGTGGTTTCGATTTTGGCAGCGATGATGGCTGTTTGCGTGAATGCCGACGAGAAACTGCATCACAGAGAACGCTACACGCTACGCGCCGGGGACGTGCTCGAGCTGCAATATCGCTATACCCCTGAACAGAATCAGACGGTGACTGTGCTGCCCGATGGCTACGTCATTCTGAACTTGGCGGGCGAAGTGCGAGTTAACGATTTGACCCTGAAACAAGCGCACGACCTGATCGTTGAGAAGCTTCGGGACAAATTGAACGATCCCGAGTTGAACCTAATCCTGAAGGAATTTCAGAAGCCGTATGTCGTTGTGGCCGGTGAAGTCGCAAAACCGGGGCGTTTTGATCTTCGCGAAAACACTACGGCAATGCAGGCGATCTTGCTATCCGGTGGCTTTACGCAAGGTGCGCAGACCGGTCAAATCCTTCTCTTTAGGAAGATCAACGGAGATGACGCGGAGGTTCGAGTCTTGAACCTCACCAAACTTCGGAAAACAAGCGATCTTGAAAGAGACATTCAGCTTCAGTCTGGCGACATGCTATTTGTCCCGCGCGACAAGATCGAAAAAATTTCGAGATTCATCAAGCTGGCGAACCTGGGCTTGTATTTCAACCCTCTCCAAATGGCACCCTAGCCGATTTCCTGAAGGTAGGGTGTGGGGAGATGGAGAGGGCATTGCGGGATCGGCCGAGTCTGTAAGTCAGGTCGTGACTTACGGCCAATCGCGAAACTCGACACAAGCCGAGGGGGTCCACCCTATGTGACTCATAGGGCGGAGCTGTGCCTAAGACGGAAGGAGTTCTTGAACTCGTGGATACCGGATGCACCGTTATCGAAACCGCAGATTCGAAACGACCGCGAATGATCTCGCCTGGTCCGAGAGGACCTTGGCTCGCCGCCGGCGCCAATTTGAGAAGTCCATTGGCCAATCACAAGAGGTTGGCGCAGATCGACGGCGTGTTTGCGTTCGCCACGGCACTCGCATGTGTGGTGTACGGGAACAATGCTCACTTTCCCAGGCCGAAACTGAGTTACTTCCTGGAAGTACATATCACCGTAATGAATGCCGCGTTTGCGGGCCTTTTCATTCTGTTGTGGGCTGCTTGCTTCCGAGCTCTGGGACTCTATCGGTCCGGAAACAACAACACGCTCAGCTTGTTGATACGTATCCTGGGCGGCTGCGGTTTCATGAGCAGCGTACTCGGATTTTATTTGTCCTTCGCCCGAACGACGACGGCATCCACGGCACGTATCGTTTTGTTTTTCTTTCTTTGTTCCGTGTTTTATGAAGTGTTGCGTGTTTTCGGAAGCCACTGGGCGGCTGCCCGCGATCCTCAACTTGTCGTGATCCTCGGGACTGGAACGCGAGCGACCAAAGCGTGGGAGGAAATTAGCACGCGATACCGCGGAACCGTGAAACTCATTGGATTCGTAGACAATCGTCCAAAAGACGAGATGGTGCCGGGGATATCGGCAAGGCATTTAGGAACAATCGACGATCTAAACGAGCTCCTCTTACGGAGTGTCATCGATGAGCTTGTCATAGCCGTACCGATGAAATCCTGTTACGACATGGCTCAGCATGCGATCCAAGTTGCAGAGCGAGTGGGTGTGCGAGTGGTTTCAATGCGGGATACGTATGTTACGCAGAGACATGGCGCTCTTCGTAGTCGTGAGCTCTTCAGCGAGTTGGAGCCAATTCACGAGGACTACATGACGGCGCAGGTCGTGAAGCGCGTCATAGACATTATTGGTTCGTTGTTAGGCCTCCTCCTCCTTTCACCCGTGTTCTTGGTCGTGGCAATCGCGGTGAAGGTCACCAGCAAAGGCCCGGTGTTCTTTGTCCAGGATCGATGCGGCTACCGTCGTCGTCTTTTCCGGATGTACAAGTTCAGAAGCATGGTAAGCAATGCGCCTGAACTGATGGCCCAACTGGAAACGCAAAATGAAGCCAGCGGTCCGATATTCAAGATACGTCGCGACCCTCGCATCACCGCGGTAGGAAGGTTTCTGCGAGCCTCCTCGCTCGATGAACTCCCGCAACTCTGGAACACCCTAATAGGGAACATGTCGCTGGTCGGGCCTCGACCGATGAGCGTGCGCGACGTGCTCTTGTTTAGCGAACCTACGCTGATGCGCAGGTTCACGGTGAAGCCTGGCATCACGGGACTTTGGCAGGTAAGCGGCCGGAGTACGCTTGGATTCGAAAAATTCATCGAGATGGACTTCAACTACATCGACGCGTGGTCACTTGCGCTTGACTTTCAAATTCTTGCCAGGACCGTGCGCGCTGTGTGGAAGGGCACAGGAGCTATTTAGTCCGGCGCCTGGTGAACTTGTCGATCCCTTGGGTGTTGGTCTCAAGGGGTGAAGTTGACAGCGGGGCAGCCATTTTCAACGGAGAACGGCCTGCCTCCTCCACTCATATGGAAATTAATTGTCTTCACTGAACCCGAACTCGCCGAGTAGCCGGCACTGGTGTGGCAACCAATTACGTTAGCCATGCCCGCGGCTGACACAATGTGAATCGAAGAAGCCAGGATTACATTTGCATCTTCAAACCATACCGCTCGCTTCAGAGGGTCCGTTCCACCCGCGTTCGTGATTGTGAGCCCGGTGACGAGAACCTGAGTGGATTTAAGCGATAGAAATCCGTAACTGGGCGTGTTTTGTGCGGTTGAGTCCGTAATTTGCACATCTCGGGTTTGGTAGAACAAGAAACCGAGCCCTTGCGAAGGCGAGTTGACGGAAACATTGCTTACCACAACGCTCCCGTTCGGAGCGGTGCCACTCAGTCCGTTATTCCCTGGTTTCAAAACGGCGATGTTCGTAAAAGTAGCACTCTCTTGTGAGTTGAACTCGATACCGTATTGATTGCCAACCAGCGGAGCAAGAGTTCCCGCATTGGAGATGGTTCCGTTCTCGATGAATACGTTCGCGGGAATGCGGGTGTTGCTGGCGGTATCCTGAGCGACAAGGACGCCACTCGACGACGTATTCTGGATTTGAAATCCATTCACTGTGACATTGGATTGCCCGGCGACCGCTATGCCTCGTGCTTTGGAATTGGCGACCACGACGTTCTCCGCAAGCCCGCCAGTTAGGTTCGGAAAGGAAGCGTAGTTCACAAAGGCCAGGCCATCGTCGCCGGTATTGTCCGTAAGAAGGTTTGTCACGCGGGCGTTTTGGCAGTTCGAAAAATTCAACCCATCGGCCAGTGAATTGAACACCTTCGCGTTCGTCACACTGGGATTGATTGAGTCATAGAAAAGAATACCAGCCGCCGGACTATCTCGAATCACGGTGTCCGTCAAAACCGTATTGACCGTGCCGCTGAACTTAATTTCTTCATTCGGACTCTTGCGCACGGTCGGGGGCGTAACATAGGTCGCCCGCAGCCCGGTGATGATCGCGTCCGACCCGCCCACAAACTCCAATCCGCCTTTGGTATTGTCCGTGAAGACGAGTTGCGCAGCTTCCTGAAACGTCAACTGGCCCCCGAAGTTGTTGATCCTCAAAGGGCCATCGGAGTTGTCGATCAAATAAGTCCCCGGAGGAACGATGATGTCGCCCTTTGAGTTGTTGGCGAAGGCCCGTCGAAAGGCATCTGTCGTTGCGGCCGAGCGAGTGCCGTCCGAACTGGCGCCCAGGCTGGTTACGCTGAGAACCGATGGCGCCTTGGATTCTTGAACAAGTGCCAGCAGCAGTGCGAGGAAATATGTCACCATCGTGATCTCACCGTTGTGGATCCAGGAGGCGCTGGCCTCAAAACTATGGAGAAAACTGACGTCTAGTTAAGCAAGACGTCCCGGTTCCGCCAACAACCAAATTGATTAGCGTGCGGAAAGGGAATCGACCCTGTGAACGTTTTGATTTCCTCAGATCGATCGCCAGATTTTTCCAGGATGGATTTTGTTTATTGATGGCATGAAAAACCTTCTAAGCCGGGCCAAAGAATGGCGCCGGCACCCGGTGGCGCGGAATTCTGCTGCTTTGTACGGCGTACAATTCTGCCGAAAACTGTTTCCATTATTTACGGTGCCCTACCTAACCCGGGTTTTGAATCCGAGTGGGTGGGGTACGGTGGCCTTTGTTCTTTCGATGGCCGAAATCCTGACGCTGATCATCGAGTTCGGGTTCAATTATTCCGCCACCCGCGAGATTTCGCGCGAGAGGGACTGCCGGGAGAACTGCCGCGACATAATGGGCGGGGTATTAGGTGCGCAGGCCTTGCTCTTAGTAGTCGCTATCGGAATGGCTGCGGTTTTTTCACACTACATTCCACTACTGCGGAATCAGCCGAAACTGGTCGTAACGGGTCTTATTTATGCTGCGGCGCAGGGATGTACGCCGCTTTGGTTCTTTCAGGGTCTGGAGCGGCTACGGTTGGCCGCAAGCCTGGAAATCGGCGCGAAGTTTGCCGCCCTATGCGGCGTATTTCTGCTGGTTAGGGCGCCTCAGGACGGATGGAAGGTTGTAGCCCTACAGGCTGCCGCGGCCGGGGTTTCGACTCTTGCGGGCATCGCCTTAGCCGTTCGGTCCTTTGGTTTTCGATTTCCAAACTATGAATTGGTGAGAGAAACGCTTCGTCGTGGTTGGCCGCTCTTCGTATTCCGCAGTGCAGAGAGTCTGTACGGCGTCGCTAATACATTCCTTCTAGGACTATTTGCGCCGGCGGCAGTGGTCGGGTACTTCGCAACGGCCGAGAAAATTACCAAAGCTATGTTTGGCCTCCTCAATCCCATACGCGATTCGCTTTACCCGCGCCTGATCTATTTGGCAGCTTCCTCAGAGGAAGCCGCTGCGAAGCTGGCGCGTCGTGGAGTTGCGGTTATGGTGTCCGGCGGATTCGTTCTTTCCGCCGTCTTGTTCCTCATGGCACCGTGGTTTATCAAGCTTTTGGCGGGAGCCAGCTTCGCGCCGGCTGTGCCCGTCCTGCGCCTATATTCCATTTTGCCGTTGGTGCTCTCCATTACATATTCGGTTGGCCTCCAATGGCTGCTTCCGATGGGACGCGATCGAGTTGTGAACCGCATCATCCTCGGAGGTGCGGTGTTGAATTTGCTCATTTCGTGTTTGTTGGCTCCACGTTTCGGCGCGATGGGTATGGCGACATCTGTGCTGCTGGCAGAGTTTTATGTCTGCGCCAATATGGTTTGGGTTGTTTGGCGATCTACGAATTTGTGGGCCGGCTCTTTTTTGGCTCGCCACACCGACGTTCGTCCAGATCCAGGACAATGCGGATGAGGTTGAGCGTCCGCGGCCGCCCCGAACTGCACTTGCAGCATCGAGAATCCGGCGATGAATGAAACTAACAACAGTCTCGCCGCCAGAGAAGTGGCTTGGTGGTTACATCCGATTGCGATCTTTATCGGGCTTAACGGCCTGACGGGCGCTGCGGCATTTCTCGCCGATTCCAAGATCTATATGGAGTTGTGGCGAACGCCAAAGTACTTCACTGAGTTCACGGCGTTGGTCACCGTTGGGGTGATCATTTTGTTCTCGGTGGGCGCACGTCTGGGCACAGGAGGCCACACGAACTATTCCAGCGAGTTCGAATGGCGCGGGGCCGTTTCATTTACTCGAGCCTTGACACTTTTCAAACTCAGTTTTTGGCTTTGCATGATGGCCTACGCGGTTTGGATAGCACTTGGTGTTTCGCGCGGACTGAGCATTGGAGTCTTGAAACAGATTTTCACCGGCGGGGCTGACGTAATCACGCTTCGAACGTATCTGGAGACCGTTCCCGGAGTAACGACGTGTACGCAATTCGGGATTGCCGCCGTAGTGCTGGGTAGCATCATCGGTTCTTCTGTCGGATGGCGTCTTGTTCGCGGAAAACTCGTAGTCTTGTTCTTGTTTGCGCTCGTGCGGGCTTTACTTTACAGCGAGCGACTTGCGTTCCTCGAGCTCGCAATCCCGCTTCTGGTTTTGTATTTTGCCGAACCGGTATCGTGGACCCGACGCCGCTGGCTTCGCGCGCTCGTTCGCATTGCACCCTTGGCCGGAGCGGTGTTCGTATATATCGTGTTCACCAGCTTCGAATATTTTCGTTCTTGGTCGTCTTATTACAGCGCGAGAGAATCGAATCTGCTCGAATTTGGCTTCTGGCGTCTCCTCGGATATTACGTAACCTCTGCAAACAACTCTGCATATTTGATTACTCGGATTCCAGATTCATTGAATGCGCCGTATTTCAGTCTGCATTTTCTGTGGGAGTTCCCAGGTCTGAATCTTTACGTCAAGGACCTGTTTCATTGGGTAAATTTTGATTACAACGGCTACATGAACCTTCTAGCTGCCGGTGCCAACCCGGAGTTCAACAATCCAGGTGGATTGCTCTCACCCGTTGTCGATTTTGGCGTTTTGGGCGGATTGGCTTACTGGGGCATCATGGGCTTGCTGACGGGATATCTGTACAGGCTTTATATGATCAACCATCCGTTGGGCATGTGTATATATCCAGTTGCCTTCTTAACGCTGACCGAAATTCCGAGATACCTTTTTTGGGGAGAAGGACGTGCCTTCCCAGCCTTAGCGTATCTCCTGTTAAGCGCGTTGCTTATGGTTCGTTCTGCCACGTACTTTGAATCCTTCACGCAGGCAAAGCTCCAGGCCGATCGAACGCCGTTGACAAACTGTTGACAAGCTGTGGCGTTGCCTTTTTGAAAATATTTGGCTAAGGTATCGGTCAAACAGGCGAAGTCCCCCCGCACTAGAAACTCACAACTGCAAAAACTGATGGACCTATCGGGCGTCACTGCCTCTGAAACGACACGCATCGCTGTCAATGGGCGTTTTCGCGTGCACCGGCTAACCGGGATGGAGAGGTACGCCTACGAGATTACAACCAGACTCAAAGGGAAACTCCGCGAAATCCGGCCCGAAAGAGCGCTAAAAGGACCTAAGGGACATTTGTGGGAGCAATGCTACTTGCCAGCTGCCGCGTTCGGCTCGCTCCTGTGGAGTCCGAACAACACCGGACCCGTCGTTACGCGCCGCCAAGTTTGCACAATCCACGACATCATTCCGATCGATCATCCTGAGTGGTTCAGCAAACCGTTTGCGGCGTGGTATCGATGGTTGCTGCCAACTCTGACGCGCTCTGTCCAACACCTCATAGCAGTCTCTGAGTTCACTCGTTCCCGAATTATCGAAGCATTCGGTCTGCAGCCCGAGAAAGTCAGCGTAGTTCACAACGGAATCGGTCCTGAATTTACTCCCAGAACTAAAGAGCAAGTCGATCAGGTTAGAACTCGTCTGGGACTGCCGCCGAACCCCTATGTTCTTTGCGTTGGATCCATCGAGCCACGCAAAAACTTGCCTCGCCTACTGGATGCGTGGACGCAGGTCAGACGAACGTACCCGGATCTTCAGTTAGTCGTCACAGGATTGAACAAGGGCGGCTCAAACGTTTTTCGCGTCGTCAACATCGACAAGATTCCACCAGGTGTGTTCTTCACTGGCTACGTGGAAGATTCCGACCTGCCTGCACTGTACTCGGGCGCAACCATTTTTGTGTATCCCTCTGTGTACGAAGGTTTCGGCCTGCCTCCGGTGGAGGCGATGGCTTGTGGGACTCCAGTCGTGACCTCCGAAGGAACATCCTTGTCCGAAGTGGTCGGGAATGCCGCAGTTCTGGCCAACCCCAACGACACCGATTCGATAGCAGAGGGGATCCTTCGATTGGCAGCAAGCGATTCCTTGCGTGCGGAGTTGCGACGATTGGGTTTCGCGCGCGCGCAGCGTTTTAACTGGGACGATGCGACGACGCAAACTTGGCGAATTCTCTCAAGAGAGGCAGAACAATCATGACGGTGGCGGTTACTGCGAACGAGCTAGCAGCAAGGGCTGGCGAGCTCATATACCGGGGACCCAATAATAGAAACCCGCGTATTCTCCAGATCGTTACCAGGGCAAACGTCGGAGGCGTGGCGGTTCACGTGGTGGACTTGCTGCGAGGCCTGAAAGATGACTTTGAAATGATTCTTGCGACCGGCGAGGAAGGTTACCTGACAGAACAAGCTCGCGCGCTCGGGATTGAATGTCATTTACTGCCCGGCTTGGTGCAAAAAATCGACCCTCTCAGTGATCTGAAGGCAGTCAACTCAACAGTGCGGGCGCTCCGAAAAATCCGGCCCGACCTGGTGCACTGCCATACCACCAAGGCCGGATTGGTAGGGAGGCTTGCTGCACGGCTGGTAAAAGTCCCTTCTATCTATACAGTTCATACGTGGTGCTTTACGAAAGGGACCGCTCGGTCATGGCAGTTCTTTGGACCGCCGAGTGAGACGATGGCTGCAAAATGGGCGCACCGAATCATCACGGTATCTGACGCGAACCGAGTGGCCGGCATCCGCAGGCGAGTGGCTGATCCAGAAAAATTCATCACGGTTCATAACGGAGTCGAAGACTGTGTCGCAAGAGCCAAGCCAGCGATCGGGGATATTCCGCGAATCGTGATGGTCGCTAGATTTGTCGCCCAAAAAAACCAGGCACTCCTCATAGAGGCCGTCTCTAAGCTTGGAACACCTCTGATACTCACGTTCGTGGGAGACGGACCGCTACATCAAGAAGCGATGCAAAAGGCCGCGTCCTGTCCCGCGCATATCAAACTTGAATTTTTGGGCGAACAGCGAGACGTGACGACTACACTGGCGTCTTCACATCTATTTGTCCTCTCCACAAACTGGGAAGGATTTCCTGTAAGCATCCTAGAAGCTATGCGGGCGGGTCTACCCGTGATCGCTACCGATGTCGATGGCGTTCGCGAAGCGGTTCGGAGCGGAGATAACGGATTTCTCGTTCCGGCCGGAGATCTGAACGCGCTCGTCGAGGCTCTTCGAACACTTGTTTCGAACCCCGGCCTTCGGGAACGCATGGGCGCACGTGGCCGGATCGCATACGAAGAACTGTTTAGCGTCAGTAGGATGTTACGAAAAACCAGATTTGTTTACGAAAGTTCTCTACTCGGCGAAGTTGAAAATGAATACTGCTACAACCAATAGGCGCTCCGTCCTCGAACAGTTGTGGGATTTCCGAGCTAGCTCTCCGGACGCAATTGCTCTCACCCACGGTTTTCGACAACTGACTTACGAGCAGCTCGTAAGTCAGGCAGATCAGTTTGCTGGATACCTCGTTGGGCTTGGTCTCAAGCCTGGGGACACTGTAGCCATCTGCATGGAACGTTCGTTTGACTGGATCGTTGCGGCGCTTGGGGTCATGCAGGCCGGCGCTGCGTATCTGCCATTGGATACCGCCTGGCCGGATTCCCGTTTGCAGTTTGCGGTAGCAGATTCAGGCGCAACTTTTCTTGTGGCTCGAACGTCGCTGCTTGATCGACTCCAATGCAAAGCCCGCGGCGTAGATCCCAGCCGCGACGCGAAGCTCATTACCGGGGCGTCCGGATTCGCTCACAAAGCCATCGACCCAGAGAGCCTCGCCTATTTGATCTACACTTCGGGATCTTCGGGCGCTCCCAAAGGCGCAGAGATCACCCATGCCAATCTCGCTCACCTCAGCCGATGGCATCGCGATGCTTTTGGGGTCACTTCGCAAGATCGCGCTAGTCATCTTGCCGGACTTGGGTTTGACGCCACGAGTTGGGAACTATGGCCACATCTTGCCGCCGGTACGGTCGTATGCCTCGCAGACGATGCGGTGCGGTCATCGTCGGAGTTGTTGTTGGAGTGGATCGTTCAGAGGCGCGTAACGATCGCGTTCGTTCCGACCGTCCTTGCCGCCCGTATGATCGAAATGACGTGGCCCGCTGAAACGGCACTGCGGTTGTTGCTGACTGGTGGAGACGTTCTGCATCGTGGTCCAACGGTTCAGCTACCCTTTGAAGTCGTTAACAACTACGGACCTACCGAATGCACTGTCGTATCGACTTCCACCACGATCAAAGTTGGATCGCGAGGCGTACCGCCCATCGGTCGTCCGATCACGGGCGCGAGCATTTATTTGCTCGACGAGAATAGGATCCAAGTCCCTGACGGCGAGCTCGGCGAAATTTATATAGGGGGGGAAGGCGTCGGTCGCGGTTATCGCAACTTACCCGATGCTACCGAACTTAGTTTTCTCCCAGATCCGTTCCGAGACGTTCCAAACGCGCGCATGTACCGCACTGGAGATCGCGGAATTCGAAGACCGGATGGGGAAATCGAGTTCCACGGACGCCTTGACCGACAAACCAAGATCCGGGGGCAGAGACTCGAGCTGGATGAAATTGGCACCGTTCTGAGCCGCCATTCAAGCATCGATCTTGCAATTGCGGTCAGCAAAGTCGCAAACGATGACGAGAACTATCTGGTGGCCTATGTCCACCTTAAGGCGGGTGCATCCGCCCCAACCGTGAACGAACTTCGTATGTTTTTGCTGGCGAGGTTGCCAGACTACATGGTCCCGTCGGTCTACGTGCGATTGCAGACGGTACCGTTGTCCCGTAACGGGAAGTTAGATTTGAAGATGTTGGAGGAACCGACCGAGGCGAACCGCCTGGAGAAAGCCACTGAGAAGGCTCCTTCAACACCGATTGAGGCGAAGTTGCTGGCGATTGCGCGGAATCTCCTCAAGAATGAAATGGTTCGACCCACCGACAATTTCTTTTTGGCCGGAGGACATTCGCTATTGGGCATGCAGTTTTTGATGCGTGTCAAAAACACATTTGCCGTAGATCTGACAGTTCAGCAACTGTTTGAAGCTCCAACGGTGGAGCAACTGGCCGTCCTGATCGAAACGAAACTCGCAGAGGAACGTCTGAGGGGAATTTGGAGCGATCTGTTGGGGCTAGAGCAGATCGGGCTCGATGTCAGTTTCCCCGACCTGGGCGCCAAATCCGAATTCGTTTCGGCTTTGCAGCAACGCATTGCTGTAGATTTTGGGCAGGACATTTCCGCTGCCCAACTCTTGCAGAGCTCCACCGTTCATCAGCAGGCGCAGCTGTTGTGTGGCACCGTGGAAGACACGAACACGCTGCCGTCGGGAGTGCTCGCACTTCAACCCCCAAGCGATCGAAAAAGCATTTTTTGGGTGCACTATCTGGATGTGGGCCTGGCAAAGGCGCTGGGCGACGATCAACCTTGCCTGTTTGTCAAACTCACCGCGGAGGACGTGGCAGCGGTGAGCGAGGCGCCCACGTTGCAGAATGTCGCCGAGCGTCTCCTAAACAAGATCCGAGCGACGCAGCCCGAGGGTCCCTACATGCTCGGCGGCTACTGTGTTGGTGGCATTGTCGCTTACGAAATCGCATACCAATTGCGGGCTGCCGGACATGAGGTGTCTTTGCTGGTCCTGTTGGACCCGCCGAATCCTTCCTATATGGTGCCTCATGCGCGGGCACCAAGGTTGACCGAGCCAACGTACCTTGTCCGGAGAATGGCGCGCTTGGGTGCGCGGACGACCGCCATCAAGGTCGTTGACCGCCTTATTAAGCCGTTCGGTTGGTCGATAGAAAGGTCCAAGAGACCGGAGATGCCTTCTTCTCCGGATCAGCTACTGATTGAAACGGCGGCTCGCCACTACCGGCCGCGAAAATACAATGGCAGGGTGCTGCTGCTTTTGGCATCGGACCATTCCCGACACGTGAACTTCCTTCCCGGATGGCGAGCTGTCATGGACGACAATCTGCACGTTGAGCATGTCGACGCACATCACGATGACTTAATACATCCACCAGTGGTGAACATCGTAGCGAACGCCATCGTCTCCCAGGTGGCCTTCGCGGCAAATCCGAATCCCGCGCGCGCTTGAGTGACCTCAAGACTTTAGCGCGTATCTCTAAAACGGCCATTTCGCGCTGACTCAGCAATGGGTAAGATTGGGGAAGCACCCCGACCGAGCACATGACCATGCCGAGTTTGCCCGCTGGTTCGCCCAAAGAACCAAGTGATGTGAATCTAAGCCTCCTCCAACTGCTCTCTCCCGAGGTGTTAGCCAACCCGAATGTCCTATATCGCGCCCTGCGCGAACATGACCCTGTGCACTGGGATCCTTACATGCACGCGTGGGTCGTGACGAGCTACGCGGAAACTATCACCGTGTTGACGAGCTATTCGGCTGATCGCACCCCCGCGCTGGAACATCTCGACGAGCTCGGCCTCTCCTTTATGAGGCCATTTTCCAAAATGATGCTCCAGCAGATGTTATTCATGGATGGAGCCAAGCACGCACGCCTGAGGAGCATTTGCTCGGCTGCGATGACGCCACGCAAGGTAGAAGAGGCGAAAAGGGTAATCGAGTCCACCGCCGATGGGCTCATCGACAAATTCGCTGCGAAGGGAGCGGTGGATCTGATCAGTGGCTTCGCCAACCCTTTGCCGGCAATCGTCACGGCAACACTTCTTGGCGTGCCAACCGAAGACCACAAGCAGCTCGGAGCCTGGGTTGTTGATCTCGCCGAAGTGCTTGGAAATTTTCAACACCACCCTGCTCGCGTGGCGGAGATTGTCCAGAGCTTGGAAGACATGAAGAGTTACGTCGCTGCGCGGATGGAAGAGGAACGCAGAAAGCCGACGAGCGGGTTGATTAACGCACTGATGAACGCTGAGTTTAACGGCGACCGCCTGACAGACGAGGAGGTCATCTGCAACACCATCATCACCCTGATTGGCGGCCACGAGACAACGACGAACCTCATCGCGAGCGGCTTTCTGACCCTCCTCCAGAATCGGGAGTCTCTTCATCTTTTGCGCACTAGCCCCGAAATCGTTAGCTCTGCCGTCGAGGAACTATTGCGTTTTGAATCGCCAGTTCAACACACCGCTCGAATCGCCCCGGCGGACATGCAGCTAGGCGGAAAAACCATCCGCAAGGGTTCGAGGGTGGTTGCGGTTCTCGCCGCGGCGAATCGCGACCCTAATCGATTCGCGGATCCGGACCGTTTGGACCTGCTCAGGTCTGACAATCGACACCTTGCGTTTGGCTGGGCTGCGCATTTTTGTTTTGGGGCGCCATTAGCGCGCATGGAGAGTCAAGTCGCTTTCAATAAGCTCCTACATCGACTCTCGAGTCCTGCTTTAATGGACAAAAGCTTGAGTTGGCGGACCAATGCGGGATTGCGGGGATTGACCTCGTTGAATATCTCTTTCGATCCGGTTCGCTCCGCGAACTAGCGACTGCCCGAAACGCTACTGCGCTTCAATCGTTTGCGCGGGCAAATGGAACTCTTCTCGCCTGTGACGACCGTCCTCATCAGGAGAAATCCCATCACCGGTATTTGCTGTTGGCACTCCGCTTTTATCAGTTGATCGTAACGGTCAACGTGGTTGAGGCGACGGTGCTGCCCGCAGTAGCACTCAACTTAATTACCTGGCTGCTCTGCGTGGCATTGGGTGTCGTATGACTGAGGCTCACCGAACCTGCAGTACCGATACAGCCTCCCGCGACGAGAGCGACGCCCATCAGTAGGGCGACGGCCACGGCAGATAGGGAGTAGCGACGGCGCTGGGTTAACTGCAGAAGTAGGAAAACGCCTAGCGGGAACACAGTGGCTAGCACGACGGGAGGTAGTGCACTGTTCGGTGCCTTGTCACCGCCTGTAGTGAGGGTCGTAGTTGTGGTGGCTACCGAGATGGTGGCGGTTGCCTTCACGGCCGAACCGGAGATAGCTCCAGGCGCGCTGACGTTGCAAGTGATGTAGGCAACCGGACTGGAGCAGCTGAGCGCAACCGAACCCGTGAAGCCGTTAACGGGAGTAATTATCAACGCGGAACTTGCGCTCGAGCCGGCATTGAGACTTAAGGATGAGGGTGTTGCGCTGATCTTGACGGTCGCATTTGTCGAAGTTGGATTGGTCGGTGTTGGGGTCGGAGTTGGGGTTGGCGTCGGCGTCGGTGTTGGCGGCGGCGTTGGAGTTGGAGTTGGAGTTGGGTTGCTTGGAGGCGTGCCACCCGAGCCCGGCGTGACCACCGATACTGAGCCAAAGGAAAATGCCGCGTAGTTGCTGTCGCCCGGATAGACCGCAGTATAAGTGTGGGTTCCGCCGGAGACACCCGAAAGGCTGAGTGCGGCGAGAGTGCCATTCCCTCCGAGGCTGGCCGTACCGACGGCGGTGCTGCTGTCATAAAAAGTGATTGGGTTGGTGAGTGATGGATATTCCGCCGAGGCTGGTTGCAGTACAGCGTTCAGCGTGAAGGTGGCTGGAGAAGTGGTGCTGAGAGTCTGGAGATTGGTGGTGCTTGCGGCGGAAATG
>Ga0209006_10001491_pt1 | contig 21194 bp, 13 predicted proteins | sample JacPin_JW_Ref_O2_FD_188567 | JGI IMG/M metagenome (GOLD analysis project Ga0209006, IMG submission 188567) | Forest soil microbial communities from Algoma, Ontario, Canada - Jack Pine, Ontario site 1_JW_Ref_O2 (SPAdes) (version 2) | ecosystem: Environmental > Terrestrial > Soil > Boreal... | reverse complement strand
CCTGCTCTCGCCGCCATAGGAGTCGTCCCACTTTCCACCGCCGAGGTCGTCAAAGCGATCCCGGCGAGATGTGTGTCGCGATAACAAGGCGAAGCAGGATGTCCGCGCCGCTGCACCGCACCACGTCGGCCTTATGCTCCGCCGGGCATCGTTGTAGCTAACGAAGGTTCTTCACGGCCTCAAATACTCTACGCCAGCCGTGCTCTGGCTCCCAGCGACGCACTAGTCAGATTAGGCATTGTATGCCCATTGAAAGCGCAGGGCTCCCGACGCGACGAGACCGAGCTGGCACCAAAAAACCACGGATTCCCAGGTATTTCATATCGGGGCGAACGGTTAGAGTTGGCTTTCCTAGGCGGTTTTCGGGGCGCCTGCGGTCCCACCTGCGGTCCTCATACCGCGTCCATACCGGGCTTCTCGCCTGTCGAAGCCGGGTGTATGCCATAGCAAACAGCCGTACACGATCTGACTTCGCCAGTAGAACCAGCGAGCGATCCGGCGTGCCATGCGCCAGGCATAGGCGCGCGCCGAGGTCAGCTTGCCGGGACGCGGGCATCGCAGTGCGACTACACGCGAAGCGGAACGTCGGAGGGACCCACGATCCCCTCGGGCGCAGCGTAGCCAGCGATACTGAGCAAGCGTTCAGCGGCCGTAGCTGCGAGGTCTGGATGTCGGCCGGGTCCAATAACCACGTCCGAGAGAACACGTTGCTCTGCCCCACCCTCGCCGTCAGCCAGCTTGGTCGCGATATAGGGCAGCAGGCCTGTCGGAGTTGCCCGCATGAGTACCACGGGACCACCGTCAGAGCCGTCGCCGCCTGTTGTGTGGCACAACGCCACTCGACGCCACTCGCGCTCCTCTTGAAACGCCGGATGCTTAAAGCAGAAGCTGCACTCAGCCAGTCCGTGGAAGGCGTGCGACGCGATCCGAAACTCAAACGACTCGAAGATCGTCTCTCCGACATCGCTGAACTCTGCACGGACTTCGCGGATCGTCGTGAGCAGACGTCGGATGATGTCGCGTTGCTCGTCAGGATCGTAGACGACACGCCGACAAGCATTGTTGCCCTCGGTGAGCAGCCGCGTATCGAACCCAAGCGAGTAGCCGCCGCCTGCGCGGGGGTAGCCGCGCCACTGGCTGAGAAGATCGCCGTTCTCGCAGAAGCAGGCGACATACACGTCGTAAAGCCACTCCGAGAGCCCTCGCAGCATCACGTGTCCGTAGCGCGCAACGGCTCGTGAGTGCTCGTCGCCAGCCTCGAACTCCTCCAGCACTTCTCGGAGAACGCCCCGTACATAGATCAGCTCGGTGGAGTCGTTGAGGAACGCGGCGTTCGAGGCCCACAGCTCCCGACGTTGAACTATCCCGAGGACGCCGGCGGCGTCCGTGTAGTGGTAGAGGACGCCAGGACCGACCGTATGGCGAGCATCCCACTCGCGCTCCCAGATGCGGTTCTTCTGCGCCCAAGCCTCGACAAGGGCATTTATGCTCTCGCTGTCCGCCTCCGGTGAGTCGGGGACTCGACTTGGGTACATCCCTGTCCTATAACGCACCGTCCGGACGATGCGTCCCGCTCGGACAAGTCACGCCGCGCGGCGGCGCTTGACCGCAATGTCGGCATCATCGACACAGCCTGCGCGTCCCACTCAGCGCACGCGGCGCAGCCCGCGCCACGCGGACGCAGGATGCCATCGCCGGCACCAGCGGCGCGCCAACACATCCACGGCGCCGCCTTGGCGCAGCGGCACCGCTGGAACGGGCAGGCGCCGCGTCTCAATCGGCGTGGTCGCATGACGATCTGGGTTCGTCGTCGTCGCTTTTCCAATAGCAGCTGCGGCGGCCCTCGCTGTCCTCTGTGGAGTCGTCGCGGTCAGCGCGTGCGTCGTCGGGCTCGGGCCACTCGCGCAAGCAGTAGGCCGCCGAGGCGAGCCGACTGGATCGCGTGCTTAGGCGTCTGGAGAGAGCGAACCAGGAGTCGGAGTCTCCCCCCTCGCGGTCGAGCAACTTGTTTGCGTCGCTTAGCGTGTCGCGTAGGCGCTCGCGGATTACGTCGATTCGCTCGGTGGCGGCCGTTCGGGTGCTGTCCGGCGTAATGGCCTACTTCTATGTCGGACCGGTTCACTAGCGCTGTGGACGCCAGGCACTAGCCTCCCGAGCTAGCACCGCACGAGCAGTCTTGACCTGACGACGCCACGGAGTCACGACCGTTTGGATATTCAGCGGCGGCGCAAGCTCGATGAGGACCGCTGTCTCGATCGTGGCGAGCTTGACACCCGACTGCGGCCAGAGGGCGAGTCGCAGCCACCGAGCCATCCATTGCGAGAGGTCGTCGTCATGCTCGACGGACAGCCCATAGCAAGAAAAGCACCCAGGGTTGCCCCGGTTTCGGGGATACCTCGATAGCCACGCTCGGCCGCGAGCAAGGCGGCCAGCGATCGCCGCAACGTAGAGCTTCCGGTCGGGGATTGGGCACCGTGCCGTCCGGCGCCAAAGTGGTCTCGCACATCGCGCGCAGCAAAGGTTTTCTCTGCCTTGCCGGCGTACAGCGGTCGATCGTCCGGTGGCGCACCAAGTCCCAACTGCTTCCACGTCGAAGCGGAGCCAAACACGGCGTATAGCCCCGGATTGCCGGCCTGATCGCTGTCGATCCTCGATACAGACACCCCCGGCCCGCGAAGGGCAGAAAGGGCATCAGCAAGATCACCCATTGCTCTCCGAAAGGCTACTGACTCAGCGCGCATCGCAGGGGCTAACCTCATACCCATCAGCGCACAAGACACAACCGATGCCGAGAGCGAGAAGCGTGTTGAGGCTCTGCTAGCTGCGCTACGACGTAGCCGGCGTGGCACGCGGCCTCCCGCGCTTCGGCTCGGCCAAGCGCTTGACGAGTTGGATGCTTGGCTTGCCGACGATCGACAGTGGCGTCGTGGTGGGCCGCAACACTGGAGGACGCTCCTCGATGATTTTCGGGAGGCGCTCAACATGGTTACGGCTATGAGCGACACCCCATTGCAAGAGAAGCTAGCGGGGCTGACGCAGGACTTGCGTACGCTCCGTGGTCAGGTCGACGGCAGTCCACCAGACGACGCTTTGCGCCGCCGCCTGCGACGCATCAGCTCAGCGACCCGTGCGACTGTGCTGCATACGGACGTTCTGCTGTCCAGCTTCCGGCGGATCGGGTCATGGGGACTCGATAACCCTCAGCGAGGCGAAGAGGGGGTCGGTGTGCTGCGTGATCTTGCCGAGCTGCATGGTCACGATGGCACGGACCTCCTCAAGCGCGTCGATAACGTCCTCTCGGACACCGCATGGGAGATCGCCGCACTCCGCAACGAACAACGCCCTCCCGCCGCGATGGCGTCGGCTGGAGCTAGTGCTACAGAGCGCCTAGAGCTTAGTGAAACGCTGCTCAGTCAGCCAGCGAGCAGCTTCGGCGGGGTCGTATGGCTTGAGTATCTACAGGCACAGCTCCACCACCCTTGGATTCTCTCACTTGGTCCGGCCATAACGCTGTTCGCGCATGACTTTCTCAGGCCGACGATCCACCAGGCTCCTGAGGATGCGCGGATACCGGACGAACTCGCACAAGATCACGACGATTTCCTGAAATCCTGGCTGGGAGCTGCCGACGCCGAAGAGGTCGTACTCGCCAACTACGAGGTCCACGGTGATCCGTGCGTGTATATCCGTATGGAGCTAGACGAAATGCCACCCACGCGGCTGCTTGCCGCAGCGCGCGAAACAGCGGAGTTCATCGTCGCGTTCGGGGCACTGGCTGCCGACAATCACGATATTTGGGTGCTCAGTGATAGCTACTACGTGGCCGGCCACGCGGCAAGCACAAGTGCGTCAACTCTTAACCTCGATAGGGCCAGGGAGCAGCTTCCGTACGATCAAACAGCCGTTCAACTCGCACGTCACGCCGAGGCGCTAGGACGACACCTGCCCCTTCGCACACCTGAGCTGCGGATCGCAGGACGGCTTCTCGTGTGGCTCCGACAGGCGACCGCAAACGATAATCCAGCCCGTCTTGTCTTGTGTGATCGAGTCGCCGAGCAGGTCTGCGGTTGGGCGGGCGTCGCGCAACGAGAACGCTTTGTTACTAGCTACCTGCGGCCGACGTGGGTATATGGGCAAGTCCGTGGCCTGATCGACTCGAGCTACCGGCAGCTCTATTCGGACACGCGAGGAAACGGGCATCGTCTCACCACCGTTATCGAGACTGACGCCGGCAGGCCACCCTACAGTGTCGCTGTTCATCTTCCAACGATTAATCTGAAGGCAGTGCTTGAGCATATCGATGACCTCATCGATATCGCGCCGGACACCTCCGAGGCGAATGTGCGATTCCAAGAACTCAAGCAGCGAACCGCCGACCGGACTGCTGCGAGGAAATGGCTGGATGAGCTGGGTGAGAAGTTCGACAAACGCAATGCACGGCTACGCCGCACTCGAAACGCGCTTATGCACGGCGGCCCGCTCGTCACAAGCAGCATTGACGATGTGGCGCACTTCTCGACTAATCTCGCCTACTTGGCGCTGGGAATGGCTGTGAACCTGCTGCTAAACGACGACGATATGATCGACGGCTTCCTAGACCAGCAGCAGAACCACCGGCGTTGCCTTTCACAGCTACGCGAAGGTGTGCCCGCCAGCGATGCTCTCTTCTGGGCGGAATCGGCATGACTGACACGCATGGCGGCGCTCCCACGTATTACGACGACCGCGCGCCCGCTCTACAATCGCGCTGATGTCCTCCGAGTCGGCCACGAACGAGCCGACGGTCCAACGTGCCTTCCATCTCGTCTATATGCATTTCCACACCACCGGCGAGTGGCCCCATATAGTCACGCTACAACGCCAGCTCGCCAGCGACGGCGAGGACATCGATCTGCGCACGATAGTGATGCAGGCTGCCGACCATGCGTTTATCAGCGGGCCTGAGCAGCAGCTTCACCTCACGCTGCGCGGCTTGGCCGCTGTTCCTGCCGCGCGTCCACTTCTAGAGGCTTATCTGGTGGCGGTGCGCTTTATTATCGACCGCTATAGCGACCCAACCGTCGAGGCGCGTATCACGTCCGCCGACATCGCCGCACTCTCGCTCGACCCAGTCATCGAGCGAGAGCTTTCATCCCTCCTGCCAGATGACGGCTGGCCGCTCGGTTCCGGGTCCCGATCCGACGATGGTACGTGGACCTACGACATTCCCGACCACGTTTTGGCCGCTCGTGACGCCGACACCGTAGAGGCGCTGCTGGCAGTAAGGCATGGCGAGCGCCAAAACAAAACCGCGCAGCCCATTCGTGAAGAACCCCAACCGCTCACTACGGAGAAGGACGCAGCACCGAGTGTCAATCCAGATGAGCCGATCACCACACCCGACGACGACCTCTTGGATCGCGCACGTCTCGCTGATGTGCTGGCCGCCGCTGCGACCGCCGGGATGGGGGGCCACGGCGTGGTAATGGGTATGTCGGGACCGTGGGGAAGCGGCAAGACGTCGCTGCTCAATTTGGTTGAGGCTGCCATTAGACGAGACGAAGCAGGGTATATCGTGCGCTTTGATCCGTGGCTGTTTTCCAGCTCCGACGAACTTGTCCTCCGATTCCTACGAGAGGTCGCGGCCCAGTTTCGACAGAAGCGCCAGTTGCGGCGCTTGGCGGCGACTCTTGGGGAATATGCACAGATTCTAGCTCCCGTCGGCGCACTGATGACGGGACCCTGGGCGATCCCCGCCGCGACATCCTTCGCTGGGATAGCAAGGCTTTGGCGCAAAAAGCACGGACCCCTCTCTGCGGAGGCCCAGAGAGAAAATGTGCGACTCGCGCTCAAAGAGCTTGATCGCCGCGTTGTTGTTCTCATTGACGATCTCGACCGCCTCCAGGAGCACGAGGTCCGCGACGTTGTCCGCCTAGTCAAGCTGGTAGGTGACTTTCCGAACACGACCTACGTGTTGGCCTACGACCAAGCTCGGGTCGCCCGCGCCCTTGGGACAGGTGATGAGCAGGAAGGTCAGCAATTCTTGGAAAAGATCGTGCAAGTTAGTCACGACGTGCCCGAAACGACTCCCGAGGCACTTGGGCGCATCTTGACCGGCGCTCTCAGCAGCGCGATCGGCGATCTTTCTCAATATCACTTCGACCGGAACGTCTACACCAATCTATTCGGCGACGGTCTGGGTAGACTCTTTACGACAATCAGGGAGGTGCGACGCTACGCCAACGCCTTGCCTGAGATCCTAACGCTTGTTGGTGACGAGATTGAGTTGGCGGACGTTCTAGCACTTGAGGCGATCCGAAGCCGTGCGCCGGCTAGCTTCTCGCTGATTCGAGCGTACAAGCACTCGCTCACCCAAACCCGGGACGGTGGTCTAGCGTCGGCGCCAGAAGGCGTTCTTGCTGCCCAGGTAAACCAAATCGTGGAAGCTGCCGGCTCGTATCAGGATGAGATAGCCGCAATCGTCAAGCGCCTATTCCCGGCGGCTGCACGCCACCTTGGGGGCACGAACTACGGGAGCGAGTGGCGCGCTGACTGGCGTCGCAACCGCCGAGTTGCGCATCCCGAGGTCCTCGACATCTACCTCGGCAAGGCACTGCCACCAGGAGTCCTGGCGGCGGCCGTGGTAGAAGCGGCGTTCGCGAGCTTGGAGGATCGCGATACCTTCTCGACACTCCTACAGGGGCTGGATAGCGAGCAGTTGGAGGTACTTCTCGATCGCCTGGAGCACTACGAGGCCGAGTTTCCGACAGGGCGATCGGAGGCGCCGGTAGCGCTACTTTACAACCATCGCGCACGTCTGCGTGATCGGAAATATCACGTATTGGACGTTGGGGCCGACCACAAGGTCGGCAGGATCGTCTTGAGACTACTCCGCAAACAGGAGCAAGCCGCGGTCGCCCGCGCGACACGCGCCGCCCTGGCGGAGATTTCCACCCTCAGCGATCGAGGAGACTTGGTCCGCCTCGTCGGATATCGGGAGGACTCTGGACATCAGTTGGTCAGCGAAAACGACGCGAGCGATCTCGAGAGCGCCCTCTTCGACGAAATCCTGACAAGCGATGGCGCGACATTGGGCGCCGAGCGTGAACTGTCCCCTTTGCTTTGGTGGGTGTACGCTACTCGACCGCAGGAGACGTGCGCTCATGTGCAGCAACTAATCGCCGACGACCTCTTTCTCCTACGCCTCCTAAGAGCCGCGCTGCGGGAGACGCTGGGCCAGCCTATCGGAGATGCAGCCGTCCAGCGCTCGCATCAGCTCAACTGGAAAGGCCTCACTCAATTGGTGCCGCACGAGCAGCTAGCACAAAGGGTGCGCACCCTTGATCCGGCTAGACACGGCACGTTGGACGATCTAACGGTCAAAGCACTTGAGCAGGCGCAGCACTACGCCGATCATCCTGACGCCGTAGAGACAGACTCGGAGGATTGAGAATCTAGGTCCGACCCTATTCGTCGGGGGCGCTCTGCTCCGTCATCTGCGCCAACTCACTCGCCGTTATTCGTTGCGTTGGGCTTGCCGCGCCACTCTCGTCAAAAACAATGCCGTCCGCCGCCAGCACGTCTGCGACCTCGCGCTCATCATGCGGATCGCTCCAGCGAAAGTTGGGCCGAACCATCCCGTTTGCGCCGAGCACCCGATAGGCATTTGTGAGCGTGGGCGAGTTAGCCACGTGCTGACCCACTGGCACCGGCGCGGTTCCTCCCAACTGTGCTAGCTCTCCATACGTAGTCCATCGCCCTGCCGGTATCGCTGCGATAGCTGCATTGATGCGGCTCCAATCGAATCCTCGCGGGACATCGCCGAAACCGGGGAGTGGGCCGGGCCAGAGCGTGATGATCCGCCCAGCGAGCGTCTGAGCACGCGCGAGCATCTGCTCTCTACCCCATGCGGGCTGCTCCGGCAGCTCACGGTTTAGCTCAAGGTGACTGCTTGCATATAGCTCTTGCTTACGCTCAAACGGATTGTTCGAGAGTTGCGCGTTGACCCCCGAAAGCGTTAGGTTGCCGAGCGTGTGGACTAGCTCGTCATGCACCTCCTCAGGGTCTTGGCCCAGCTCGGTCAGATGCTGTCGCCACTCGGCCGTCAAGGTCTGCGGCATGATGTGCTCGATAGTAAGTTTCGCACGCTCAAAATCAACCGGCTCTGGGTGCTCGAAGCTCTGCTCTAGCCGTTCTAGAACAAGGAGCCTCTGATTCCAACGACCGTTGAAGTAGAACGGCCGCGCTCGCGCCGCCTCGACCACCTGAGCGTCAGTGGGCCAATATCGCCGCTCTCGTGATAGCTCTTGGCGTACAGCATCCACGAAGCTGATATCGCCTGGTAGCTGACCAACGATAGCTACGAATATCTTGCTGAGCGAGTTTGTTGGGATGCCCGCAAGATGACGACGGACCAAGAAAGACTCAACGTAAAGCACGACTGCGCGCAGTTCCTGGATACTGCACTGGCCCCGGTCCAAGTTGTCATATCCGTACATCAACAGCGGGTACGTAGTCTGCGCGCCCCATCGCCCGAGCCGATCGAGCCCGCCGCGCAGCTCCTCATCAGACTCTGACGAAGGATCGATCAAACGCTTGTAATGACCGGCCCGTCGGGCAAGGTCACGGACATAGCTTTCCACCTGCTCCTCATCGCCCGCTACTGTGTCAAGACGTGTCTGGTGCTCGCGGTAGACATCGTCCTTGGCGACCTCGACACCCGCGCACTGGAGAGCGACCCGTGCCAAGCCCTCCAAGTTGTCGAAGCCCACAAGCTCCTCCAAGGGGCGCCACACCTCCTCGTAGATTCTCTCACCACGAGAAGGGAGGAGCATAAAGATGTAGTTGCGTAGCAGGTCGGCTTGAGTCAGATTCACACCCGTACCGTTCAGCGATTGGAAGATGCGATGCGCATTGTCGCCAGCGCCAGTCGTTATATCGACAATATTCAGGCGCTCCACGACGACGCGCTCAAGCAGTGTGAGATCAATCGCTTCGCCATCGGAGTCACCAAGCTCCAGATGACTCCGAAAGAATCGGTAAGCGGCACCGATGCCGTCTTGACCACCAGCACCCGGTTCACCATCGATGCATTTCTCAAATGCCGATCTGTCCTCTTGTGTCGGCAGGAGACGCAGCCGATTGAGTCCTTGCTTCCACTTATTGACGAGGTAAAGCTCATTGATGCGCTCTACGACTTGCGGATTGTTCGGTGCCTGCGCGTCGCGGATAGCACACAAGATGAGCAAGAGCGTTGTCATCCGTTGCTGACCATCGACTATCAGGAAGGTCGCCACATCGCTGGCAGCAAACGAACCGGGCGAGAGGACGAAGCTGCCGAGGAAGTGACCTGAACCGTCTAGGCCTCCCTCCGGCTTTAGGTTCGTGTACTGCTCAAGGATGTCCGACCACAGAAGCTGATGATCCTCGCGTTGCCACGTGTACTGACGCTGCCAGAGAGGCACGCGAAATTGCTTCTCTCCCTGGATTAGCTCCTTTAGTGTTGTCTCGCGGACCTGCATCACGCCAGCATATGGGACGGTACGCCCGATTGTCGGCCAATCGCCCGACAGCGGAATGTCGCGCTAGGCCTGCCCAAGAGCTCGACTACCACTTGGCGGTCGTGTTGCCTTCGCTCGTGCCGCAAGTCGAGTTCGAGGCCGTCGCGGAGAGGACCAGGGAGGCACTTCGACGGGCGGATATTCGAGCGCGCGTCGTCGGCATCAACGTTCCCTGAGCAGCCGTCCTGACGCTGCGCCCGACGAACGGCTGCGGTCCCTTTTGCGGTCCCTTTTGCGGTCCCCTTTGGCGCCCGCTGCGGTCCGTTTGCGGTCTCCAGACCCACGAACAGCCGCGAACACGAGCGAACACGCTCCCCGAGGGCCCAGCGTTTTCGGGGCTATTCGCGCGTCTTCGCTGATATTCGCGGTTCTCTAAGACAATCGGGGCGCCGAGATTCGAACTCGGGACCTCACCGACCCGAACGGTGCGCGCTACCAGGCTGCGCCACGCCCCGACGCGCACGCAGTATCCCATAAGCCCGAGCAGAGCTCCATGCCGCTATGGTCGCCCACGTGCCCACCGCCACCGCGGAGATTCTCGCCGAGCTTGACCGCATCCTCGATCCGGCGCGCTTCGAGGACTACTGCGTCAACGGCCTGCAGGTCCCGGGGCCGACGCAGGTGGAGACGATCGCCACGGGAGTGTCCGCGAGCGCCGAGCTGTTCGAGCGCGCGGCCGCGGAGCAGGCCCAGCTCCTCATCGTCCACCATGGCCTCTTCTGGGGCTCGGGCGTGAGAACGATCGACGCCACGCTGGCGCGTCGCCTGAAGCTGCTGTTCGACGCGGACATCGCGCTGGCGGCGTATCACCTGCCGCTGGACGCCCACCCCGAGCTGGGCAACAACGCGCAGTTGGCCAAAGCCCTCGGCGCCGGTGAGGAGCTACAGCCATTCGCGCCTGTCCACGGACAGCCGATCGGCTTCATCGCCAGGTTTCCCGGCGGCGGCCTGGCACCTACGGAGCTCCTCGGGCGCGTGAGAGAGCTGACGACGCACGGACAGTCCGCAGACCACACCCCTCTCCTCCTGGCCGCAGACGCACAGACCGGCCCGGCGAGAATCAGCCGACTGGCGATCGTCTCGGGCGCGGGCGCGGACTACCTCACCGAAGCGGCGGCAGCGGGCGCGGACGCCCTGCTCACGGGGGAGCCCGAGGAGCGCTCGATGGCGCTCGCGCGAGAGCTTGGCGTCCACCTGATCGCCGCCGGGCACTACGCCACGGAGACGTTCGGCGTGAGGCGCCTTGGCGAGCATCTGGCCGAGCGCTTCGGCGTGCGCCATGTCTTCCTGGACGTGCCCAATCCGGTCTGATCCGGACGCTCAGTTTGCCTGTTCAAACGAGTCGTGAGCGTCTAACATCAAGCGGCACATTCGGCTGAGGACAAGGAGGAGTTTCAATGGAGGCTACGGCGTCGACAACGGGGTCGAAGACGATCGCCGATCTGATCCCGCATTCGGCTGCCGAGCATGCCGATGAAGTTGCCGTGCGCTACAAGCGCGACGGCGCCTGGCACGACGTCAGCTATGGCGAGCTGGCCGAGATCGTGCAGGAGATCGGACTTGGGCTGATCGACCTGGGGATCGAAGGCGGCGAGCGCCTGTGCATCCTCGCCAACACCCGTCCCGAGTGGTCCTACGCCGACATGGGCGCGACGTCTGCAGGCGCGGTCGTAGTGCCCATCTACCAGACCAACTCGCCCGAGGAGTGTCTGTGGGTGATCTCCGACTCGGGCGCCAGCGCAATCGTCTGCGAGGACGAGGAGCAGCTGGCGAAGATCGTGGCAATCAAGGACCAGGTGCCCAACCTGCGCACCGTAATCGTCATGGACGCGAGCGCGGCCTCTTCCAGCGCCGCGAGCACGCTCAACGCAATCACCCTCGATGAGGTGCGCGAGCGCGGCCGCCGGCGCTCGGTGGAGGAGCTCGACGCGCGGCGTGCGGCGGTGCGCCCGGAGGATGCGTTCACGTTCATCTACACCTCCGGCACCACCGGTCCGCCCAAGGGCTGTGTGCTCACGCACGGCAACTACCGCGCGATCATCGACATGGTTAGCGAGGCCGGAGAGATCGACGGCGACGAGGTCATCTATCTCTACCTGCCGCTCGCCCACTCCTTCGCGCTGCTGATCCAGCTCGCCGTGTTCGACCTGGGCGGCACGCTCGCATACTTCGGCGGCGACACCAAGCAGATCGTCCCCGAGCTGCTAGAGGTCCAGCCGACCTACCTGCCATCGGTCCCACGTGTGTTCGAGAAGATCTACACGCTCGCGCATGGCGCGATCGAGTCCCAGCCGCCTGAGGAGCGCGAGCGCGCGCACAAGGCGATCGCGCTTGGTGTGAAGGTGCGCGACATGATCAACCGCGGCGAAGAGGTGCCGCAGGAGCTGAAAGTCCCCTTCGAGGAAGCCGACGAGCAGCTGTTCAAAAACGTTCGCGCGATCTTCGGCGGGCGCGTGCGCCACGCCACCAGCGGCGCCGCCCCGATCGCCAAAGAGATCCTCGAGTTCTTCTGGGCGTGCGGCGTCCCCGTGCTGGAGGGCTACGGCATGACCGAGACGGCCACCGCCGCCACCACCTCCACGGTCGAGAACCACCGCTTCGGCACCGTCGGGCGTGCGCTTCCCGGCGTGGAGCTGAAGATCGCCGAGGACGGCGAGATCCTGGTCAAAGGGCCGAACATCTTCAACGGGTACCACAACCAGGCGTCCACCAGCTTCGGCGCGGTGGAGAACGGCTGGCTGCACACCGGCGACCTGGGCTCGATCGACGAGGACGGCTACCTGTCGATCACGGGGCGCAAGAAGGACATCATCATCACCGCCGGCGGCAAGAACCTGACGCCCGCGAACATCGAGAACGACCTCAAGCAATGCCGCTGGATCTCCCAGGCTGTCATGCACGGCGACCAGCGCCCCTACCCGGTCGTGCTGATCACGCTGGACGAGGAAGAGATTCCCGTTTATGCGCGCGAGCACGGCCTGCCGGAGGACGTCGCGTCGCTCTCGCAGGAGCCCGCTGTGCAGGAGCTGATCCAGAAGGAGATCGACCGCGCAAACTCCAAATACGCGCAGGTGGAGCAGGTGAAGAAGTTCGTGATCCTCGACCACGACCTCTCCCAGCCCACCGGCGAGCTGACGCCCACGCTGAAGGTCAAGCGCTCGGTGGTCAACGAGAAATACGCCGAGCTGTTCGACGCGCTGTACACCGGCTGAGACGCCGGGCGCGTAACTGCTGTCATAGCTGCGAACATGGGAAGCGATGCGCACTGACCCAACAGACAACGGCGGGCTATTCGTAGGGCGCCGGCCGGGTACCGCGCCGGTGCACTTCCGCACGCTGCCCGAGCGCGGCGGCGACGTGCGCCAGCGCGTGGACGGGTCGCTCGCAAGCTTGATGCTCGCCGCGATCACGCTTCTGTGCCTGCTCTGCTGGGGGCCGATCCCGATCGCCTGCCTGTGGCTGGGATCGCAGGCCAACTACATCACCGGCAGCGTCAGCCTGGGGATCCTGGTCTCCTTCGCGGCGCTGTTCGCGCTGCTGTTCGGCGCACTGTCTCTGATGAAACGCGTGGACAACGCCTGGATCCTCGTGCGCCGCGCCGCCGGGGTCGACCAGCGCTCGGGCGTGCTCGGGCGTGTGTTCGCAATCACGGCCGTCATCTGCGCGCTCGGCTTCCTGCTCTGGTTCGTCGTGATCCACGGGCCGGGCACGAGCCTCGTGGCCGGCGGCGGCGAACCTTGATCAGCTAGAAGGAGGCCACATGGGCCTGCTCGACTACTACAAGCAGTTCGAGGGCATGTCCGAGGAGGAGGTCAACCAAGGCCTGCGCGAGGAGGCTGCCGAGCGCCGGCGCAAAGCGCTCGCGCGCGTGGAGACACTGGACCTCTCGCTCACGACCTGGCCGGAGCTGCCACACACGCGCATCGTCAGCGCAATCACTTTCGTCGCGCGCCGGGGACTGAACCGCTACCCCCGCCTGGCCGGCGCTGACCTGCGGGGCACGCTCGCCGAGCGCCACGGGGTGGAGCCCGACCGGCTGATCCTCGGCAACGGCGCGGCGGAGCTACTGAGCGCCGCCACGCGCGCGCTGATCGAGCCGGGCCAGCAGCTGCTCACGCTGTGGCCCTCCTATCCCCTCTACCCGATCATGGCCCGCCGCGCCCACGGCCAGGCGGTGCGCGTGGACAGCGAAGGCGCCGCCGGCAGCGTGGACGCGCTGCTGGAGGCGGCGGCGCGTGAGCCCGACGTGCGCGTCGTGGCGCTTGCGAACCCCAACGATCCCACCGGCGAGCTGATTCCCGCGTCCGAGCTGCAGCGCCTGCTGGTGGGGCTGGGAGAGGGCGTGGCTGTGCTGCTGGACGAGTCGCTCATCGAGTTCTCAGACGCCCAACCCACGAGCGCCTCGCTGGCGTTGCTCGAGCACCAGCCGCGCCTGCTCGTGTTCCGCAGCTTCTCCAAGGCATGGGGGCTCGCGGGTCTGCGCATCGGCTACGCGATTGGCGCCCCGGGCTCGGGCGCGCTGCTGGCGGAGCTGCAGCCCGACCTCGGCGTCTCTGAGATCTCTCAGGCCGGCGCGTTCGAGGCGCTGCACAGCTGCTCTGAGATCATCGAGAAGCGCGTGCAGCTGATCCGCGAGGAGCGTCCGCGGTTGATCGCCGCCCTACGCGAGCGCGGCTTCGAGGTGTCCGACAGCCAGGCCAACTTCGTGTGGGTCGCGCACCCCTCGATGCCCGGCGGTGAGCTCGCCGTCAGGCTGGAGCGCGCCGGCATCCTCGTGGCCGCCGGCGACGCGCTCGGAGAGCCCGGCCACACGCGCATCGCGATTCACTCAGCGCCTGCCACAGGCCGGCTGCTGAACGCGCTCGACAAGCTGGCGTAGGCAACCGCGCCGCCAGATCGCCACACTAGCCGCGGAACCCCTCGCGCACTCCGTCTAGCCTGCAGTCGACCCGCTCTGGCGCAGCAGCGCCCCGGTGGTGCCCTCGAGGATCTTGCGCCACGAGCTGACCTCTTCGCGCTCGTCGTCGAAGTGGGCGACCACATTGCGCACCCGCTTGGCTGAGATCTCCAGGCCGTGGCGTTCGGCGACGTCGCGGTAGCGCTCGTATTCGCCGGCCAGCTGCTTGGTCACCGACTCGAAGCCGTGCCGGGCGATCTCCACACGCGAGGTGAAGCTCATCATCGAGGTCTGGAACATCAGCCTGTCGCTGGCTTCCGGCTCGATCAGCACGATGTCCACTCCCGGGTAGCGCTGCTCCCAGCCCTTGGCCAGTTCGTGCAGGCGCTGGTGGGCGAGCAGCTTGAAGCTCTGGTAGCCGATCTGCGCGAAGCCCATGTCCGAGACACGCTGCGGGCGCCTGCCCTGGAGCGTGGTGACGGTGTTGGAGAAGTCGTTCACGAACGGCACGAGCGGGTTGATCACGACGACCAGCTTCGCGCCGGCCTCGATCGCGATGTCCAGGTTGGTGGTGGAGACCATCCCGCCGTCGATCAGGTCACGGCCGTTGACGCTCACCGGCGCGTAGACCATCGGCAGCGCCCCCGACGCCCGCACCGCGGTGGAGATGGGGACATCGCTGGTGGCGCCCACGCCAAGCACCACGCGCTCGCACGTGTCGAGGTCGGTGGCGGTCAGGTACAGCTCGTTGTCGAGCTGGCTGAAGTCATCGGTGCGCCCGGGCTCGCTGAGCACCTCCTGCAGGTAGCGCTCGATTCCAGCGCCGGTGTACAGGCCGGATGGAAGCGCGTCGGCCATGCCCATGACCACGTCCATCAGCGAGGTGCCGCCGGGCTGGGAGAGCAGACTGCGAGCGAGCGAGAGCGCGCGCAGCGGCATCAGCGCGCCCTTTCGCGCGAACTCCACGAGGTTCGGCCGCAGCAGGTCGCTGATGTCGATGTCTTTGAACGTAGCTTTGCCCTGTCCGGTGACGACGCGCATCATCTCCTCGGGCGTGACGTCGTTGGCGCACAGGGCGGCGATGAACGCGCCCGCGGAGGTGCCCACGTAGACGTCGAAGTTGTTCACCGTGCTGTTGACGGCCAGCAGGTCGAGCGCGCGCAGAGCGCCGATCTCATAAACGCCACCGGTGAAGCCGCCGCCGCCGAGCACGAGCGCGGTCTTGTCGCGCCTGGGGCGCCGGCGGCGCTCGTGGGACGCTGGCCTACCCACCCCACGGGGGGCGACGCGGCGCGTTCGCGCCTTGGCGCTGGACTCGGCCTTGGCGGTCGGTTCCAGCTTGACAACCTTGCCCATGGCAGGGACATTCTACGGCCAGTGCCCCCGACCCGGACCGCAAAGCGCCTGATTCTGCTCTGCGGACTCCTGGCAGTCACCGCCCTGGCGCCCGCTACAGCCGCGGGCGCGGGCGGCCTGGCGGAACTGCAGAGCCACCTCACCCGTCAGCTGAACCTCGCCGGCAGCGCCGACGGGGCGTATGTTTATGACCTGACAAGCAAACAGGCGCTGTTCTCCGAGCGCGCCTCGGTGATGCGCCCACCGGCGTCCGTGGAGAAGCTCTACACGGCCACCACGGCCCTGGAGCTGATGGGGCCGACGGCCCGTCTGGACACGACGGTCTACGGCGTCGGGCATCTGGCGCCCGGTGGCGTGTGGGAAGGCAGCATCTACCTGCGCGGCGGCGGCGACCCGACTTTCGGGACGGCATCGTTCATCCACAGCCACTACGGCGGCGTCGGCGCGACCGTGCAGGCGCTCATCGGCCAGCTCGTGAAGACCGACGGCATCCACCGCATCACCGGCTCGATCGACGGGGATGAGTCCTACTTCGACTCGCTGCGCGGCGAGCCCTCCAGCGACTACCAGTGGGACCCGTTCCTGGAAGGAACGCTCAGCGGCTTGGCATTCAACCGCGGCCAAACGGGCTCCGAACGCGGCCCGCACGCCCCGGCGGCGTTCGCGGCGCGCGCCCTGTGGGGCCTGCTGAAGGCGGCGGGCGTAAAGATCGGTGGCGCCAGCGGCGCGGCGAGCACGCCCGCGGGCGCCACACAGCTCGCACAGGTGCCCTCGCCGACACTCCAGCAGCTCCTCGAGCTGATGCTGCCACCGTCGGACAACTTCTTCGCGGAGACGCTGGTGAAGGACTTGGGCGCACGCTACGGCGGCGCGGGCACGACCGCTGCGGGCGCACAGGTGGTGATGAAGACGATCGCCTCCGCGCTGGGGATCCACCCGCACGTCCTCGACGGCTCAGGTCTCTCAGAAGAAGACGGGACCTCGCCCTACCAGGTGGCGGACCTGCTCACGGAGCTGGCGCCCACGTCAATCGGGGCGGTGCTGCGCTCTAGCCTCGCGGTGGCGGGGCACACGGGGACGCTTGAACTGCGCATGCGCGGCACCCGCGCATCGGGCAACTGCCAGGGCAAGACGGGCACGCTCACGGGCGTGTCGAACCTCGTGGGCTACTGCCAGGCGGCGGACGGCCACACGCTGGCGTTCGCGATCTTCACCGACGGCATCCCCACGGAAACCGCGCACACCTTCCAGGACAACATGACGATCACGCTCGCCGACTACTGAGCGCTAACGCCGTCGCGCGGGCGGCGCCTCGTGGCAGTAGCGACTCTCCTTGAGCCACTGCACGCGTGGCTGATGAGCCTGACTAGTGGCGAACACGTTGGCTTCCGCCTTGCATGCGGTGGGGAAGCGCGTGCCGCTTATCTCGATCTTGCAACGCCACTGATCGAGCGGCGTGGTGGGGGTGAATTCCTGCTGGATCGTGCTGCGTCCGGCGCAGTGCGTTTCGCCGCTGAAGCCGCCGCGCAGCCTGCGGGCCACCTGCCTGTGGATCTGCGCGGTGATCGTGGACTGGGCTTCGGAGGCGGTGACGGGCACGAGCGGCGCAGGCGATCCGGTGAGCGCGAGCAGCGTTGCGGGCATCACCACTAAATTGCGCATGGGCGAACACTACCCAGGCTGCGCGGAATTAGTACAAACGGGTTACCCCAGCAGATCGAGCAGGCCGTCTTCGTCGAGCACGGGCACGCCAAGGCGCTGCGCCTTCTCGAGCTTGGAGCCGGCGCTGTCACCGGCGATCACGTAATCGGTCTTCTTGGACACAGAACCGGTGACCCTTCCGCCGGCGGCGAGGATCCGCTCGGTGGCGGCCTCGCGGGAGAGCTCGGGAAGGCCCCCGGTGAGGACGAGTGTCTTGCCGGCGAGCGGACCCTGCGAGGGCGCGGGCCCCTCTTCGTGGAAGCGCAGACCGAGCTCGCGCAGCTCCGCGATCAGGCCGAGCATGCGCTCGTCGTGCAGCTGTGCGCTGATCGATTGCGCCATCTTCTCCCCCACGCCCGGCGTCTCGGCAAGCTCCTCCGGCGTGGCGCCCAGCATCGCGTCGATGTCGCGGAAGCGCTGGGCGAGGTTGCGCCCGGTGACCTCCCCCACCTCCTCGATGCCGAGGGCGAAGAGCACGCGTGCGAACGGACGCTCCTTTGAGCGCTGGATGGCGGCGAGCAGGTTGTTGACGGACAGCTCGCCGAAGCCCTCGAGCTCGAGCAACTGCTCAGCCTTCAGGCGGTAGAAGTCCGCGGCCGTATGCACGAGCCCACGCTCCTGCAGCAGCGCGACCTGCTTCTCGCCGAGCCCGTCGATGTCCATGGCGCCACGGGAGACGAAGTGCTTGAGCAGTTGCCAGGCGCGCATGGGGCAGTCGCGGTTGGGGCACACGGTGTAGACGCTGTCGGGCGGCTTCACGGTGGGCGTGTTGCAGAAGGGGCAGCGCTCCGGCGGGTGCGGTGCGGGCGGACGGCGCTTTCGTTCGGCGACGTGCGGGGCGGGCGAGACCACCTGCGGGATCACGTCCCCCGCGCGCACGACGATCACCTCCTCGCCTGCGCGGAGGTCCTTGCGCAGGATGTCCTCCTCGTTGTGCAGCGTGGCGAGCTTGATCGTGACGCCGCCCACTTCCACGGGCTTGAGGACCGCGTACGGGCGCAGGTCACCGAACTTGCCGACGTTCCACATGACCTTCTCGAGCGTGGTGAGCGCAGTGGTGGGCGGAAACTTCCAGGCCACAGCCCAGCGAGGGTCGCGCCCGACGGTGCCCAGCCGGCGCTGGAGCTCGAGCTCGTCCACCTTGATGACGACGCCGTCGATCTCGAAGTCGAGCTCGCCGCGCCGGCGCTCCCAGTCCAGGCACTGCGCGATCACCTCGTCCTCGCCGGCGAGCACGCGGATGCCTGTGTTCACGCGGAAGCCGTGCTCGCGCAGCCACTCCAGCGCCTCTGAGTGGCGCGTGAATGCAAGGCCCTCGGTGACGCCCACCTGGTAGCACCAGATTGACAGCGGGCGCTTGGCGGCATCGGCGGGGTCGAGCTGGCGGATCGTGCCGGCGGCGGAGTTGCGGGGGTTCATGAAGGTGGACTCGCCGGCTTCGGCGCGACGCTCGTTCAGCGCGGTGAAGTCGGCGAGCGACATGTAGACCTCGCCGCGCACCTCCACCAACGCAGGCGCGTCCTCGACGCGCAGGGGCACGGCGCCGATCGTGCGCAGGTTGTGGGTGACGTCCTCCCCCACCTCGCCGTTGCCGCGGGTGGCGCCGCGCTCGAGCACGCCGTCGCGGTAGAGCAGGCTGATGGCGAGGCCGTCGATCTTCGGCTCGACGACGAACTTGAAGCTCGGGTCCTCGATGCCCTCGCGCGCGAGGTGGTTGCGCATGCGCTCGACCCAGGCGCGCAGCTCCTGCTCGGAGCGCACGTTGCCGAGCGAGAGCATCGGCTCGAGGTGGCGGACCTTCTCCAGACGACCCACGGGTTCGCCACCGACTCGCTGGGTGGGCGAGTCGGGGGTGAGGAGCTCGGGGTGATCTCGCTCGATCCCGCGCAGCTCGTCGAGCAGGCGATCATAGGCGTCGTCGCCGATCTCAGGGTCATCGAGAACGTAGTACTGGTGCGCGTGGTGCTCCAGCTGTTGGCGCAGCTCCTTGGCGCGCGAGGCGGGGTCGGTTGCGCTCACGTCTGCGCGTCGTGTGCGGGCCTGTCTGCGATGGAGGGCTCGAGCAGCGCCTGGAGGTCGAAGCTCCGCAGGGCATCGAGGCTGGACCGGTCGGTGAGGTCGAAGTGAATCGGCGTGACGGCAATACGCTCGGCGGAGACGGCGGCGAGGTCGGTGCCGGGCTCATCGTGGAAGCCGGGGTCCGATCCGTAGATCCAGTAGCGCCGGCGGTGCTCCTCCTCGTGCTCGAGTTTGAGCTCGTCCTTGTAGATGCGCTTGCCCAGGCTCGTCACCTCCACGCCGCTGGGCTCGCCGGCGGGCACGTTTACGTTGAGCAGCGTGCGCGCGGGCAGCGGCACGTCTTCGATCCGCTCGACGAGGCGCGCGACGAACGCGGCTGCGATCTCGAAGCCAAAGCCGCCGTGGAAGCGGTAGTCGAGTTGGCGCGCGCGCGACTGCTGGGAGACGGCGATCGCGGGCAGACCGAGCACCACTCCCTCGAGCGCGGCGGCGACGGTGCCGGAGTAGGTGATGTCATCGCCGAGGTTGGCGCCGTGGTTGATGCCGGCGACGACGAGGTCGGCGGCGAAGTTCTCCACGAGCCCGAGGCTGGCAAGGCGCACGCAGTCCACGGGCGTGCCGTCGGTGGCGTAGCCGAGCGTGCCGTCGGGGAAGGGGACCTCCTCCACCCACAGCGGCCGCCGTGTAGTGATGGAGCGTGCCATCGCCGAGCGGTTGCCGTCGGGGGCGATCACCGCGAGGCGCACGTCGTCGAGCTCGGACAATGCGACGCGCATCGCCTGCAGCCCGTCGGCCTCGATCCCGTCGTCGTTTGTGAGCAGGACGTTGAGCATGTCTGTTTGCCCAGCATAGGGGCCGGTTCGGTCCCTGCGCGTGAAGATATGCTGCGGCCATGAGGGGGATGGGCTCGTGGCACGCGCGCGGTGATCGTCCGCGCGGGGCGGCATGGACAGCCGCGACGACGGCTGTGATGGTGGCTGCGCTTGTGTTCGGATTGGCGGCGCCGGCCGGCGCGAGCGCGCCGGTGAGCCCGGAAGATGCGGCGGCGACATCGACGTACCTGACGGATATCAACGGATTCGCGCAGATGCTGGTCGCTGAGACCCCGAAGTCGGCGGAAGCGCTCGGCGCCCTGGCAAGCCGACTGGGAAGCGAATGTCCGGAGGTGTTGAGCGGCGCGCCGAACACGTCCACGCTGTCGGACTTCTCACCATCTGGATCGACAGCGCTAAGCGAAACCCTCCGCACGCAGCGCCAGGCGGGTGACCTGACGGCGGAGCTGGTGTCTGCGATGTCGCGCACCTATCTGCAGCCGGACGAAGGGGCGGCGGCGCTCCTGATCACCTCGCTGAACACGCTGCAGTGGAGCAACCCGGCGCTCACGGCGGCAGTACGCGCGAAGGCGGCGGCCCAGCAGGAAGTCCTGGAAACGCCGGCGCCAGACGTGTGTGCGGACATGCGCGCGTGGGTGGCGGCCGACTACAAGACGCTGCCGGCAGGCACCACTGAATTCCTGGCGCGCAGAGAAGCGAAACGCGCACGGACGGGGAGCGAAGATACCTCGGGCGCGATTGAAGCGCTACTGACGAGCTACGAGAACATTGAAGACGCGGCGCTCGCGCGGCGCGCAAAGACGCTGGAACGCGAATTCGTGACGGGCGCGGAAGGCACGCTGACGAGAG
>Ga0209006_10001490_pt1 | contig 21195 bp, 20 predicted proteins | sample JacPin_JW_Ref_O2_FD_188567 | JGI IMG/M metagenome (GOLD analysis project Ga0209006, IMG submission 188567) | Forest soil microbial communities from Algoma, Ontario, Canada - Jack Pine, Ontario site 1_JW_Ref_O2 (SPAdes) (version 2) | ecosystem: Environmental > Terrestrial > Soil > Boreal... | reverse complement strand
CGGCGCTAGCCGCTCGCGCGACGCACCCGATCGAACTCCGCTATAGAACATTTCCTATGCGTATTTTTGCGTCATTTTGAAGTCGCAGAAAAATGAGCCTAAGCCTTTGAAAACAAGGAGTCGCGCCCACAATCGCGCACTTCTCGACAGAGCGCTCGGGGGCTTCGCATCGGGCTGCGATTGCTCCACCCGGGCGTCCTCGCTAGAGGAGGCGCCAACGCTGCCCCTCTCACCTAGGAAAATCTGACCAGAGATCGATGACCCAGTTTTCTTTTCGGTTCCCACGCGCCTACCGGCTGAACCCCGTCGGTCAGAGGGAGGAGGATGCGCTTTCACTGGTCACGATCGGCGCCAGCAAGCAAAGCGTTCTGGCGCCTTTTTCGCCTCATCTGAACTATGTCGTTGTCTCTAGCCATGGGGGGGCGCTTCCGATCGAGAGCCGTGACTTTCGTGCGGAAACGCTGGGGGCGCTGCCGTCCCTATGGGCGCGACTGCGTCTGGCGTTTTTCTTCCGGAAGAAGAAATGCCTGAAATACGATGAGTTCTCCCTTTTCTCCGTTGGGCCAAAAGCTGAACGCAAGCGCTTTACCCGATACAATCAGGATTGGATAAACATCGGCGTTACGGTCGATAGCGACCTTGCCGCCAAGCATCCGGAACTTCTCTATGGCTGGCCGGCCGAGGTAAGCCTTCCGATTCAAGTCGCGGATCGGCCTGCGGTCGTCCCGGTGGCGGTCGTCGCCCATATCTACTACGAGGACACTTGGTCCGACATTGCGGGGGCTCTTCGGGCCCTGACAATTCCTTTCGATCTGATCGTCACGACAGTCGCGGGCCGCGAACGGTTGATCGAAACGATCCGAGGCAACTATCCCGCCGCCGAAATCGAGATCATAGAGAATCGGGGCCGCGATATTGGTCCGTTCCTGACCCTGCTCGAACGGGGCCGGTTCGATGGCTACCGCTACATCTGCAAGATCCACGGCAAGAAATCGATCGACGGCGGCCGTAAGATGTATACGGGCGAGATGTGGCGCCGCCGGCTACTGTTCGATCTCATAGGCGCGCCGGGCGCGGCAGCCGCCGCCATCGACATGTTCGAGCGCGATCCTTCGGTTGGAATGATCGGACCGAAAGTGTTCCGATTGCCGAAAGCGGGTTATTCCGAGGATCTCTCCTGGTCGGCCAATCGGCCCATGACGTTGAAGATCGCCGAACGGATGGGGATGCCCGCCGACAAGTTCCAACTCGATTTCTTTGGCGGAACAATGTTCTGGGTTCGCCCGGAAGCGTTGAAGCCTTTGCGGGACCTGCATCTTGCCGCCGACATGCCTTACGAGAGCGGGCAAATCGATGGCGACCTCCCGCATGCACTTGAGCGCGTGTTGCCGACTTCGGTTTTGGTGGCCGGCTACAAGCTCGCCGACAGCGAGAGTTATGAGGCGATTCAAGCGCGCGGAGGAAAGACCGGGGTTTCGCATTCGACTGGAGCAGGCGCGCGCGCGGCGTCAGTCAGCGCCTGAATGCCCGTGGCGATGAATCTGCCGCCGGACTAGAAACTCCGACATACGCGCGTGACGGACGTCGCTGGCGCAAATTGTGGACCTACCCCCAGCTACTCGACTGTTCTTAACAGGTCTCCTGGTTTATACTTTCCCACGCCACTATTGGTCGCGTCTCCGACTGGAAGTAAGCGACGGCGGTTGATGCAACTCCGCAGCTACCTTCGCCCCGCTGGGGGCAAACCTAAGTATTGAGCCGGTCGTTCAGGCGTGAGGTGTTTGCAGGTCATTGCACGAGGTCGCGCCTCGCATCCCACCGCGACAATTCCCTCTGAACCTGCCGCTCGGCGCCTTAGCAAATCGGCCCGTGGCGGCCACTCGATCCCTTGGCTCAGTTCAGCCGGAATTCCGCGCCGACCGCCTTGAATTCCGCCGGCTTGATAAGGCGCGAATGCGCCACTGTAACCGAGTGGAGCAGGCCGTCCAGTTCGCGCGTCCAGAAGTCGAGGAATTTCTTGAGTTCTGGGAAGTGCGGATGCAGGTCGTGATGCTGCCAGATGAAGTTCTGCAGGATATCGGGGTGATCGGGCATGCGGTAGAGGATGTTGGCTGTCGTCAGCCCAAACCCCTCGAGCTGACGACGGAAGTCGGCGGTGGCCATGCGGGCTCTCCTGATTCCCAGAGTGCGATGGTGTCACTTCCAGCGCAGTCTGGCAATCCTCAGTTCCGCAAAAGTCGTGCCATATCAAACTGTTAGCAGCAGAGCAGTTGAGTGCTAACGCCCCGCATCAAAACGTCAAGCCTTGCGAGCTTCTCGTGTTGACGTTTGCGCGGAACTCTTACGCCGCCTTTCGCTTCTGATTGTAGGAGCCGTAGAACGTCTCACCGTGTTCGGCCATCCTGATAAGCTTTTCGCCCGGTTCAAACTGCGGACCGTATTTAGCCGCGAGCTCTTTGGCGCGGGCGACGAAGGCCTTGGGGCCCATGCCATCGATGAAGGACACGGCGCCGCCCGAATAAGGCGCATAGCCGAAGCCGAGGATCGAACCGACGTCGGCCTCGCGCGGATCGGTGACGATGCCCTCTTCCATGCAACGGGCGGCCTCAAGCGCCACAGTAAAGAGGAAGCGATCCTTGAGGTCCTTGACACTGATCGCGTCAGGATCGAGCCGTTTTCCGACGATTTTTGCTAATCCAGGCCACAGGCTCTTCGGCCCATTCGTTGGGTAGTCATAGAACCCCTTGCCGTTCTTGCGGCCGAAGCGGCCTTCCTTGGCCGCCATCGCCTCGATCAGCTTCTCTTGGCCGGGATTGACGGCGTTTGCGCCCAGATCCTTCTTGGCCGCCTGAAGGATTCTCAAGCTCAGATCGATGCCAACTTCGTCGTTGAGCGCGAGCGGCCCGACTGGCATGCCGGCCATCTTGGCGGCATTCTCGATCATCGCCGGCGGCACGCCTTCCATCACCATTGCGTGCGCTTCCACCATGTAGTTGCCGACGCAGCGGTTCACGTAAAAACCGCGGCAGTCGTTGACCACGATCGGCGTCTTCTTGATCGCGCGGACAAAATCCATCGCCGTCGCCAGCGCCTTCGTGTCGGTCTTCTCGCCCATGATGATTTCGGTCAGCATCATCTTCTCTACGGGCGAGAAGAAATGCACGCCGATGAATTGCTCCGGCTTGAGCGACGTCGCGGCGAGCGAGGTGATCGGGAGCGTCGACGTGTTGCTGGCGAACACGACATCGGGTCCGACGACGGCCTGCGCCTTTTTCGTCGCTTCCACCTTGACCGCGCGATCCTCGAACACGGCCTCGATGATGAGATCGCAGCCCTTGAGCTGAGCATAGTCCGCAGTGGGGGTGATGCGCGCGAGAAGCGCCTCTTTGTCGGCAGTCTTGGCGCGGCCTTTGGCGATCTGGGAGCTGATAAGCTTGTCCGAATAGGCCTTGCCCTTGTCGGCCGATTCCTGGTCGCGGTCGACCAGCACGACATCGAGTCCGGCATTCGCCGAAACGTAGGCGATTCCAGCGCCCATCAGACCCGCGCCGAGCACGCCGACCTTGCGCAAGTTCGTCGCCGGAACGCTGGCCGGTCGTCGCGCGCCCTTGTTGAGTTCGCCCATAGACAGGAAGAGCGAACGGATCATCGCCGCGGCTTCCTTCGACAACAGGATGTTGGCGAAATGCTTGCTTTCAACCGCGAGCGCCAGGTCCATCGGCAATTGCAGGCCTTCGAACACGCTCGTCAGAACCGCCTTGGCCGCCGGATAATTGTCGTAAGTTTCGCGGCGATAAATGGCGTTGGCCGGCGGCCAGATCATCATGCCGGCGGGCGAAAAAACCTTGCCGGAAGGAAGCTTGAACTTCGGGTCGTCCCAGGGGGCCTTGGCGTCCGGGTTCGCCTTCACCCAGGCCTTGGCGAGCGCGACGATCTCACCGGCGGGCGCGACCTCGTGCACGAGGCCCATCTTCTTCGCCGCGGCCGGGCGGATCTGATCGCCCTTCAGCAGCATCTGGAGAGCGTCTGGTGTCGGCATCAGCCGCGCGACGCGCTGCGTGCCGCCTGCGCCGGGGAAGAGCCCGACCTTGATCTCTGGCAGTCCGACGCGCGCTTTGTCCGTATCGGCGACGACGCGATAGTGGCACGCCAGCGCCAGTTCGAAACCGCCGCCCATGCACACGCCGTTGATCGCGGCGGCCACAGGTTTGCCGCAGGTCTCGAGGCGACGGTAGACGAGCGACAATTGCTTCGTCCCGTCGACGAAGGCGCGCATCGCGGCGTCCTTGCCTTCGGCCTTGGCGCGACGCGCGTATTCTTTGCCCGCGGTCTCGAGCATCGTCAGGTCGGCTCCCGCCGCGAAACCATCCTTGCCAGACGTGAACACAGCGCCCTTGATCGCGTGGTCGCTTGCGATCGTGTCGGCGATCTGGCCGAGTTCGCCGACGACCTCGGCGTTGATCACGTTCATCGAACGGCCCGGTACGTCCCAGGTCACGAGCGCAATGCCGTCGGCGTCGGTTTCGAAACGAAAGTTGGTCAGGTTCATGTGAAAAACTCCGTCTCGCGATCAGAGGCGCTCGATGATCGTGGCGGTGCCCATGCCGCCGCCGATGCACAGCGTAATGAGCGCCGTGCCTTTGCCGGTCCGCTCGAGCTCGTCGAGCGCCGTGCCAAGGATCATTGCGCCGGTCGCGCCCAACGGATGACCCATGGCGATCGCACCGCCGTTCACGTTGACCTTGCTGGCGTCGAGGTCGAACGCCTGGCGAAAACGGAGCACGACCGAGGCGAACGCCTCGTTGATTTCGAAGAGGTCAATATCGTCGATCGACATGCCCGAGCGCGCGAGCACCTTCTTGGTCACATCGACCGGCCCGGTCAGCATGATCGCGGGCTCGGAGCCGATGTTGGCGAAAGCGCGGATTTTTGCGCGCGGCTTAAGGCCGGCTTTCGCACCCGCCTCACGCGAGCCTATCAGCACGGCGGCCGCGCCGTCGACGATGCCTGACGAATTGCCCGCGTGATGAACATGGATGATGCGCTCGACATCCGGATGCGCCTGAACGGCGACAGCGTCGAAGCCGCCTTGCTCGCCGGGAATGACAAAGGAAGGCTTGAGGGAGGCAAGCGACTGCATATCCGTGCCAGGGCGCATATGCTCGTCGCGCTCGAGCATCGGCAAGCCATTGACGTCGAGGACCGGCGCGATCGAGTTCTTGAACCGGCCGTCCTTCCAGGCCGCCGCGGCGCGCTTCTGCGACTCAACCGCGTAAGCGTCGACGTCGTCGCGCGAGAACCCGTATTTTGTTGCAATAAGGTCGGCCGAGACGCCCTGAGGCATGAAATAGGCGGGGATCGCAAGCGACGGATCAGCCGGCCATGCGCCTCCCGACGCGCCGATACCGACGCGACTCATCGATTCGACGCCGCCGCCGATTGTCAGCTCGTGCTGGCCGCTCATCACTTGAGCGGAGGCAAAATTGACGGAATCAAGACCGGAAGCGCAGAACCGGTTGATCTGGACCCCCGGAACCGTGTCGCCAAAGCCTGCGGCAAGCGCGCCCATGCGCGCGATGTCGCCGCCTGCTTCCCCGACCGGATCGACACAGCCCATCACCACGTCGTCGACGTCAACGGGATCAAGATGGCTGCGATCCTTGATCGCCTTCAACGCCGTCGCCGCCAAATGGAGAGTCGAAGCGGTGTGCAGCGAGCCATCCGGTTTGCCGCGTCCGCGCGGCGTTCGCACGTGGTCGTAGATGATGGCTTCGGTCATTGTGTCTCTCCATGCGGCACGCGGGCCGCGGTTCCTATTCTTGGTCTCTCCATCCGGAGAGCCAGTGCTTAATCGTGGTCTGGATGCTGGCGGCTGCCAGCCTCCGCGACATTGATCGCCCTCAACCAATTCTCGGTCCGCGACGAGGGAAGCGTGGCGAGGCCGGCGAACCAGGGCAGAGCGGATTCGACGCCGATCTGCTCCGCGGGCGCAACGTCGGCCGGGCTATCGAGACTGCCGATCGTCACCGAGATGTGGTCGCGGCCAATCAGGCGATAAGTCAGCGGCGTGCCGCAGACGGCGCAGAATCCGCGCTCGGCGATCTCCGAACTGCGGTAGATCGCCGGCGCGCCGCGGGTGAAGGCGAACTGCTTTTGGCGCATGCCGGTAAAAGCCATGAATGGAGCGCCGCCGGCCTTCTGGCACATCCGGCAATGGCAGATGCTGGAGCCTGTCGGACGCGCGGTCAGCGCATAGCGTACGGCGCCGCACTGGCAGCCGCCTGTCAAGCGCGTCGACGCCTCGACTGAGCCCATAGGGCCTCCCTGTCCCGCCTCTTCCGCCGTTAGAACGCCTCCGCCGGGAGGGCCATGAGAGCCTCAGCGCCGGCGCTGAGCCGCGCCAGATGCGCCGCTGTTTCCGGCAGCATACGCTCGTTGAAGAACTTGGCGAGGATCAATTTCGCGTCAAGGGCGGGTGTGCTCGCCGAACTCGCCTGTCGAGCCAACACCGCCTTGACGATCCGCGCCCACATGTAGCCGAGCGCGGTCAGGCCCATGAGATGCATATAATCATAGGAGCCGGCCCCGGCGTTATCTGGATTCTTAAGGCCGTTGGCCGAGAGCCACATCGTGGCTTGCTGCAGATGGCCGAGCGAGGACTTGAGGCCGCCGAGATAGGGCGCAAGGGCGGCGTCATCCTTGTTGGCGCCGAGGAAACCGTTGATTTCACCGAAGAACGCCATCACCGCGCGCCCACCATCCTTCGCCAGCTTTCGACCGACGAGATCCAGCGCCTGCACGCCATTTGCGCCTTCGTAGATCATCGCAATGCGCGCATCGCGTACGAACTGTTCCATGCCCCATTCGGCGATGTAGCCGTGGCCGCCAAGCACCTGCTGCGCTTTGACCGCATTGGCGAATCCAAAGTCGGTGAACACGCCTTTGAGCACGGGCGTGATCAAGCCGAGCCGATCGTCGGCCATCTGTCGCGTCTTCGCATCCGGAGCGTGGCGCGCCTCGTCTTCAGCAAGCGCAGTCCAAACCAGAAGCGCGCGCGCCGCTTCGTTGAAAGCGCGAATTTCAAGCAACATGCGCCGCACGTCCGGATGGACCAGGAGAAGATCCGCGGGCTTGTCAGGCGCGGCTGCGCCCTTCAGCGAGCGTCCCTGCCGGCGCTCTTTCGCGTAGGCCGCTGCGTTCTGATAGGCGACCTCGGAAATTCCGAGACCCTGGACGGCGACGCCAAGCCGGGCGCCGTTCATCATCACGAACATCGCGGGCAATCCGCGATGTTCTTCGCCGACCAGCCAACCCCTGGCGCCGTCATAGTTGAGGACTGCGGTCGAATTGCCGTGAATCCCCATCTTGTGCTCGATCGAGCCGCAAACGACACCGTTGCGTTCGCCTGCGCCGCCATCGGAATTCGGCAGGAACTTAGGCACGAGGAAGAGCGAGATGCCCTTCGTGCCGGCCGGCGCTCCCTCGATGCGAGCGAGGACGAGATGAACGATGTTATCGGTCAGATCATGCTCGCCAGCCGAGATGAAAATTTTCTGACCGGTGATCGCATGGGAGCCGTCCGGCTGCGGGACGGCCTTCGTCTTGATAAGGCCGAGATCGGTGCCGCAATGCGGTTCGGTCAGGTTCATCGTGCCAGCCCACTCGCCGACCGTCAGCTTGGGCAGATAGCGCGCTTTCAAGTCGTCGTTGGCGTGCGCCATCAGCGCCGCGACGGCGCCGCGGGTGAGGCCCGGATACATCGAGAAGGCAAGATTGGCGGAGCACTCGTATTCGCCGAATAACGCGCCGACGAACATGGGCAGACCCTGACCGCCGTATGCGGGATTGCCGGCAAGCCCGACCCAGCCGCCTTCGACCAGCGCCTTATAAGCCTGCTTGAAACCCTTGGGCGTCGCGACGCTGCCGTCGTCTTGTCGCTTGCATCCTTCGATGTCGCCAATGCGGTTAAGCGGCTGAATGACCTCCTCGACGAATTTTGCGCCTTCGCTGAGAACCGCCTCGACAACATCGATCGGCGCCTCGGCAAAGCCGGGGCTGTTCGCATATTTGGCATAGTCGAACACATCGCTCAGTAGAAAGACGGTGTCGCTCACCGGCGCTTTGTAGGTCGGCATCGTCGTCTCCAACAGAAAGCGGAAGCCGCTCGCCGAGCGGCTGCAGTGCACATTCGCCCAAAAATAAGGTTCATATATGAACTATCTTGACCGCCATTGCAAGGGCAATCACGCCCCGTCGGCCAATGGCCTGGTCGTTTCGAGTTGCAGAAAAATGACCTTAAGCAGCTGATAAGATTGAGGCGCGTGCAGAACTGAACACCGTGCGACGGCGGACAAGCCTCGCCACTGTTCGGCGCTGCGCCGAGGGAACAAGGGGTGCGGGCGGGGCACGCTCGCGCTTTCATCCGATGCGGTTTTCTCAAGCCCCTTCCTCGGTTAAAGTCATAGGAAGCGCCAAGGGTGAGCTTCCGAATGGATCGACCGCGCCGACTTGAGGGACTGGGACGGGCGACGCTGCGGTGGGCCATAGCGGCCTATGTCTTGGCGATGGCTAGCTTTGCTCATTCGGCCGGGTCGCCGTCGCCGACCTTGGCGGCGGTCAAGGCGCGCGGATCCTTGGTCTGCGGGGTCAATGAAGGGTTGCCTGGGTTCGCCAATGTCGACGAACGCGGGGTGTGGACGGGATTTGACGTCGACTTCTGCCGTGCGATCGCGGCCGCCATCTTTGGCGATCCGAAGAAGGTCAAGCTTGCGCCCTTGTCCGCGGACGCGCGGTTTCAGGCGCTTCGGGACGGCAAAATTGACGTTCTCGCACGCAACTCCACCTGGACGATGGGGCGCGAAACACAGTTCGGCCTGACCTTCGTTGGCGTCACTTATTATGACGGTCAGGGATTCATGGTCCCGCGGGCGCTCCGGGTGAATTCTGCTCTCCAACTCGATGGCGCCAAGGTCTGCGTGCAAAGCGGCACCACCACCATCGACAATCTTGCGGACTTCTCCAGCAGCAATGGCATGACGCTCCAGGAGGTGGTCTCCGTGGCCTCCGAGGAGTCGATCAAGAATTACGACGCCGGTCTTTGCTCTGTCATGACCAGCGATCTTTCCCAGCTTTATGCGTTACGTCTCCGTCTCGCCAAACCAAGAGACCAGGTCATTCTGCCTGACGTGATTTCGAAGGAGCCGCTCGGGCCTGTGGTGCGCGACAATGACCTGCAATGGATCCGTGTCGTCCAATGGGTCTATTTCGCCATGCTGAACGCGGAAGAGCTTGGGGTCGGATCGCGGACCATCGATCAGGCGTTGAGGTCGCAGAAGCCCGAAGTTAGACGCCTGGTCGGCGCAAGTGGAGATTTTGGCGAAGAGATCGGGCTGACCAACGCCTGGGCGGCCAACGTCATTCGGTACGTCGGGAACTACGGCGAGGTTTTTGAGCGTAATCTGGGCGCCACAACCCCGCTCGCCATTCCACGGGGTCTCAACCAGCTGTGGAGCGCCGGCGGCATTCAATACGCCCCACCCATTCGGTGACTGATCGCCAATGCAGGCTTTTGGGTCGAGATGGGCGAAGCGTTATTGTCGAACTTTATGTTGGCAAATCGGAAAGCAGGAGTTATGTTATTCGCAATATCAGGAATGACGGCCCTGGGCCGCGCGGCGCCCGGAGAAAGGACGAGACCTGCGCTTGAGACGGATTGTTCCGCAACCTTGGACGCGAGGTGGAAGGCGGCCGATTTTTTTTGTTTTTTCTGGCGCAACCTCTTGAAAAGTCTCGATTCGGCAAAGAAAATGCAAAGGAATCGAAGGATTTTATTTGAATTTGTTTGAATCTGCTTGTCCTGAGCTCGCGCCCTGGTTGTCGAAGTCGGAGTGGCAAGGCTCCGGGGGCGCGCGAGTTTCGAGGCGCGGTAGCGCCCGCAAGGCGTCGTCGAGATGACGGATAGGAACCGATCCGGATGCGGCCGGTTCTAGCGGCCTTCGCACTCTCGCGTCATCGACGCGAGGGGACTGACGTAAGCCTCCTGGCGATCCACGCTCCAATAGCGTAGCTCGTCGAGGGGGATGGCCTCTCCAGTCACGGCGCAGCGCACGTAACCGCCCGGCCGCAGGATGCGAAAATCGCCGTCAAGAAATTCAATCTTCGCTTCGCCAGTGTCGAGAGGTCGACGCTCGAATCTGTTCATTTGAAGAATCCTGACTTGGCTGTTCTATGCCATGATAGACACGACAAGGGAACCGCGACGTTGCCGTGGATTCGCAAGCTCTGGACAAGAAATAGCCTCTCTGCTAAAGGCCCGGCAACTTGCGCTACGCGGTGTTAGCGAATGCGCGCGCCAATTTTCGGATCTCTCGAGGCTCGGGCCTCAGAATACAGGATAGTCCGTGCAGGTACTCGTTCGCGACAACAATGTGGATCAGGCCCTGAAGGCCCTCAAGAAGAAAATGCAGCGCGAGGGCATCTTTCGCGAGATGAAGCTTCGTGGACATTATGAGAAGCCCTCTGAGAAGCGAGCGCGCGAAAAGGCCGAGGCGGTTCGGCGCGCGCGCAAGCTCGCGCGCAAGAAGTTGCAGCGCGAAGGCCTGCTTCCGATGAAGCCCAAGCCTGTTCCCGGGGCGCCGCGGTCAGCCGCTTGATCTGCGCTGGTTCGATGTGCGTCGGCGACATTTGCCGCGCAGAACGTTAGCGTCTAGGCCCCTGGCCCTTGGCGGCCGGTTGAGCGGCGGGGTTTCGGTTTGGCTTGGGGTATCTTCCATCAAGGCGCATGTTCCACGCCGTACTTCGGTCTTGGCGGGGACGTTGGCGCACGGTTATGAGACGATCGACATCCAGAAGCATTTTGGCGTGGGCTGCATTGGCGGCGGTCGCTCTGACGCTTGCGGCATGCAGTGAGACGCTAGGCGGATTGAACACGCATGTGGCGGAACTCGACGCTGAACCTGGGGCTCAAGCTTCCAATGCCGGCAATATTGCTTCTCTGACCGACGTCATTCAGCGCAATCCACAGGACGCCACCGCTTACAACACGCGCGGCGTGGTTTACGCCAAGCTTGGCAAATATTCGAACGCCATCGAGGACTTCACCCATACGATTGAGCTCGATCCGCATTTTTCCGGCGCCTACACCAACCGGGCGCTTGCCTATCGCCAGACCAAGAAGGACGATCTGGCGATGGAGGACTTCAACCAGGCGATCTCCGTCAATGCAAACGACGCGGCCGCATATCTTGGCCGCGGCAACCTGGAACGCTCGCACGGCGACTATCCCGGCGCCCTCAATGACCTGAACCAAGCGATCCGGCTGAACCCCGAGGGGGCGCAGGCCTACCACGCGCGCGGTCTCATCTATCAACGGCAGGGCGACAACGCTCAAGCCATTACTGATTTCAACAATGCGATTGACCGGGACCCGTTCGCGGGCGCCCCGTACCAAGCTCGTGGCCAGAGTTTGATGGCCACCGGCAAGTACGAGGCGGCGATCGAGGATTTCAACGCGGCGCTCAACGTCAACGCTAACAACTCGGAAGCTTGGTCAGGCCTTGGCCTGTGCTACGAAAAGCTGAATAATCGCGCGAAAGCGGTCGAATCCTACCAGCGGGCCGTGACCGCCAATCCCGGCGACAGCCAAGCACGAGCAGCCCTACAACGGCTGAGCTGAGGCGTCGATCCCGCGATTGTTTTTAACCGATTCGTCACCCTTGCGCTTCGGGCTCGTTCCTCAGGAAATCCTCGAGCCAATGGATATCGTATTGGCCGTTCTGTACGTCTGAATTTCGGACCAGCGCACGAAACAGCGGCAAGGTCGTCTCGATGCCCTCGACGATAAATTCATCGAGCGCCCTGCGGAGTCGCATTAGAGCCTCGGTCCGCGTTCGGCCGTGGACGACCAGTTTGCCAACCAGCGAATCGTAGAAGGGGGGAATCACATACCCTTGGTACGCTGCGGAATCGACCCGAATGCCGAGACCTCCGGGGGGATGAAAGTAGGTAATTCGTCCCGGCGAAGGCGTGAATGTGCGTGGGTGTTCCGCGTTGATGCGACATTCGATCGCTGCTCCAAGGATTCGGACATCTTCCTGCGCGATCGAGAGAGGGGAACCGGCCGCAATCTTGATTTGCTCATTGATGATGTCAATTCCGGTGATCATTTCGGTGACTGGATGCTCGACTTGGACCCGTGTGTTCATCTCAATGAAAAAGAACTTCCCGTCCTCATACAGGAACTCGATCGTTCCAGCGCCGACGTAGCCCAGCTCGGCCATCGCCTTGGCGACAACTCCACCTATGCTCTCGCGCTGTTCCGGGTTCAGAGCCGGGGAGGGGCCTTCTTCCCAGACTTTCTGGTGGCGGCGCTGAAGAGAGCAGTCGCGGTCGCCAAGGTGGATGGCGCTACCGTGGGTGTCGCCGAGCACCTGAACTTCAATGTGGCGTGGCTTAGCGAGATATTTCTCCAGATAGACGGAATCGTCGCCGAACGCGGTCCGCGCTTCGATCTTAGCGGCGCTGAGGGCTTCGGCAAGATCGTCGGGTCCGCGCGCGACCTTCATGCCACGGCCACCGCCGCCAGCCGAAGCCTTGACTATGACCGGGTAGCCAATCTCGGCTGCGACCTTAAGCGCTTGGCCTTCATCCCGTATGCCACCGTCCGAACCTGGGACGCAAGGGATTCCAAGACGCTGAGCAGTACGCTTTGCCTCGATCTTGTCCCCCATCAAGCGGATGTGTTCAGCCTTCGGGCCGATGAATGTGATCTCGTGCTCGTCGAGAATATCCGCGAAACGCGCGTTCTCCGCCAGAAAACCGTAGCCTGGATGAACGGCGTCAGCGCCAGTGATCTCGCACGCAGCGACGATCGCGGGAATGTTGAGATAGCTCTCGCGCGCCGGCGGCGGCCCGATGCATACGCTCTCATCGGCCAGCTTGACGTGCATCGCGTCCTTGTCGGCGGTTGAATAGACCGCAACGGTCGCGATGCCGAGTTCCTTGGCTGCACGAAGGACTCTGAGCGCAATCTCGCCTCGGTTGGCGATAAGAATTTTATCGAACATCGAGGCGAACTCCCCGATGGCTCGCAACCGTCGCAGCTCGACTCTGTATCGCGGTCATTCAACGATCATCAACGGCTGATCATATTCGACCGGTGAACCATCGTCGACTAGGATGCTCACGACCTTGCCGGCCCGCGGGGCAACAATGTCGTTGAACGTCTTCATCGCCTCGACCAGCAGCAGCTTGTCTCCAACCTTCACCATCGATCCAATTTCGACGAACGGCTTCGCTTCGGGACTGGCCCGCAGATAGGCCGTTCCGACCATCGGCGATTTCACGGCGCCGGCCAGGTCAGCCGCAGGCGGCTCCATTGCAGGCGAAACGACGGCGCCACTTTGCGCGGCATTGGCCGCAGCAGACGACGTTTGAGGAATCGTGGCAACGCTCACCTGGGCCGCCGGCGCTCGCTGGCGCGCGAGACGCACTTGCAGGTCACCGAGGCTGATCTCGACCTCGCTCAAATCGTATTTCGACACGATCCTTGCGAGTTGGTCGATCGCAGCAACATCGACAAGACTTCGCGCAGACCCGTCGGTTTGCACGCCGGACGGCTTCTTCATTTTCTTTCGCTCGCGAACAGGAACCGACGCGCCGGGTCAGCAATCGGGCTTTCGTATATCCCGCCGGTCCGGCCAAAGAAAGGGTGTCCAGTCGTCCCGGTTCATGCCCGGCGCGCCCATACGCTGACATCGTGGAACGCCACGCCACCGTATGGCGCCACGCTGTCGTCGCCAACGAGAGCGTTGATTCCCCAACCGTCCAGAAAGGACGAAGGTGGCCAGATGCCTTCGCTGACGAGGACTCCCGGCTTCACGCCCTCGAATATGCGGGCATGCAAACGCGTCCGGCCACGCTCATTGCCAATTTGCACGACGTCGCCTTGCGAGAGGCCCAGCGTGGCTGCATCGGACGGATTGATGAGCACCTCGGGTCGCTGTTCCCGCGATAGAGAAGTAGGCGTCTGAGTGAAGGTCGAGTTGAGGAAATTTCGGGCCGGAGAGGTCGCAAGCTTGAATGGGTGATCTTCGTCGGCGTCCTCGTTGATCGGCCAATGGTCGGGCAAACTCGGCATGGCGCTCCAGGGACCGCGCAATCCGTCATTCGCGACCGGCGCCTCTTTCCAATTTGCCTTGAACCGAAACTTCCCGTCCGGAAAGCCGAAACCGTTCAGGAAATGCGACTCCTCGTATGGAGGTTGCAAGTCGAGCCAGCGGTTTCTTTCGAGGCTCGCAAGATCGCCATAGCCCGATTCCCGCAGCGTCCAATCGATGATCTCACGTGGCGACATCGAGAATGCGGGGTGCTCGGCGCCGACGCGTCCGGCAACCTCAGCGATCACCTCGTGATTTGAGCGGCAGCCCTCGGGCGGGTCGACCACCTTGGCGGCGAATTGCAGATGCTGATGACCTCCGGCGGTGTAAATGTCGTCGTGTTCCAGAAACATGGTGGCAGGCAGGACGACATCGGCGTAGCTCGCTGTGTCCGTCATGAACTGCTCGTGAACGCAGGTGAAAAGGTCCTCGCGCGAAAAACCGCGACGGACTTTTTCTTGATGCGGCGCGACAGCGAGCGGGTTCGTATTCTGAACCAGCATGGCTCGCACTGGCGGTCCGCCTTTCAACGCCTCAGCCTCGCCGGTCAGGATCGCTCCAACCCGCGACTGGTCGAGACGACGCACGCTTAAATCACGAACGTCGAGCCCCTCGATCATTGTCCTTTGCAGTTTGTACACGCCGCTATTGCTGTGGAAGGCGCCTCCTCCCTCGTGCGCCCAAGCCCCGACAACGGCCGGAATGGATAACGCGGCGTGCAAGTTTGCCGCGCCGTTGCGTTGTCGCGAGAAACCGTAGCCGAGGCGAAAGAAGCTTCGTTTCGTCCGACCGATGAGCGCGGCGAATTCCTCGATCTGCGCAACCGGGACGCTGGTGATTGCGCTCGCCCATGCGGGATCGCGGGTCTGTACGTGCGCTTCGAGATCATGGGGCGCGTCTGTGTACCGCTCGAGATAGTCCCAATCCGCCAACCCATCCCGAAACAGGATGTGCATCACTGCGCAGGCAAGCGCTCCGTCCGTGCCTGGCCTCAGGCATAATGCGAGATCGGCCTGGCGCATCGTTTCGTTTTCGTAGATGTCAATGACGACGATCTTCGCGCTGCGTTCCTTGCGGGCGCGAATCGCATGGGTCATGACGTTGACTTGCGTGGCGACCGCGTTGGTGCCCCAAATAACGATGCAGTCCGACTTCGCCATTTCTCGGGGATCGACGCCCTGCAGCCGACCGGTTCCGGCGACATATCCGGGCCAGGCGATCCCGACGCAGATTGTCCCGTGGAACCTGGAATACCGCTTGGCGTGTGTAAGGCGCTCGATTCCATCGCGCATCACAAGACCCATCGTGCCAGCGTAAAAGTACGGCCACACACCCTCGGGTCCGAGTTCGCGCTCGACCGACAGGAAGTTATCGGCGACGCGGTCGAGCGCCTCGTCCCAGCCGATCGGCGCGAATTGCCTACTTCCCTTGGGGCCAACGCGTCGTAGCGGGTGGGTCAGCCGATCGGGGTGATGGATGCGCTCCCAATAGCGAGCGACCTTGGCGCAGACGATGCCGGAGGTGTAGGTCTGGTCGCGCGCGCCGTGGATGCGGCCGATGCGCTTGCCCCCGATCACCTCGACGTCGAGAGCGCAGACCGAGGGGCAGTCGTGCGGACAGACTGAGTGACGCCGCGTAACCTCGGTGATCGCGTTCATGAGGCTCTTACAATCGTCGCGCTTCGAACCGCCCGTGCGGAGTCCGATACTATAGCGCTCCGCCCTCTGATTGAAGCGCTTGCGCTTGGCCCGTAGGCTCCGCTTGCATTTGCAACCAAATACAACTAATAAGTTGCAGTCATTCGAGCCGGTTGAGTTGGCCTTGGCGCTTCGCTTATTTCTCAGCGGCTGTGTGGCGGCGACGGTCCTCGGAGCGGCTTGGACGGAGAAGAGATCCGAGGCCGAAGGCTCCCAACCGGAGATCCATTACGCGCCACGCGAAAACCTCGAGAGTGTCGATGCTCAGGAGATTGGCCGCGCCCAATTGTCCATCGATATAGCGGCGTACGTCCTGTCGGACGCACGAATCATCGAGGCGTTGATTGACGCGGCGGAGCGCGGCGTCCTCATCCGCCTCTATTTGGATAAATCCCAATTCTCCGAGCATGGCCCGACGCGCGGGGGGCTCGTCGAAGCGTTGCTCGCGCATCCCAACGTCGTCGCGCGCGTCAAAGGCGAGGGCGTTCTCATGCACTTGAAAGCCTATGCCCTCGACGGGGCGGTATTGCGCACAGGTTCTGGCAACTTCTCTCGATCGGGACTCGCCAGCCAGGACAACGATGCGATTTTCATTACCGATCCGGCGATTGTCGATGCGTTTGAGAGCAATTTCGAACACATTTGGGCGCGCGCGCAAAATCTCGAGGCGCTGGACGCGACGCGCTGAGGACTAGCCGCTCGCTCGGAGCGTATTTGATCTAGCGCGAATCGCTCCGGGACTGGGGCAATCCCAGTGGCGTATAGCGCTCGTAGCGTTGGTTGAACGCTTCAGCGCCGAGGACGCCGACTTCAACGCGTTGAGATCTCGCATCGCTTTGGGCGGCTAGTATCGACGACACGTGCCAGCGCCAAGTGGCTGGATTGTCTGTGCCGGGGCCCGTGGCCACCTCGGTCACTCCAGCCGCATAGCCGGCGCCGCTTCCGATTGCAGTGAGAGCAAGAATGAGGGACTTCCGCATTGTCTCCTCCGGGATCTTGACTTTAGTCTTTCGTCGCTACGCGCTTTGGCATCTTCCACGCGGGCAATGATAATTAATAGATTGTAAACATGAATTTGTGGCTGAGCTAGGGCGATTCACTCTTCGACGCCATTTCGCGGAGAGCATCGCTCGCCATCGCGCGAGTTATACGTCGGCCTTGAGTCAAACCCTCGCTGTCAAGCGTAGCGACAAGCTCTCGCGCGGCTCCAAGTGAACGCTCGATCCTCAGCGCTATGTAGGCGACCACGTGCGGCTCAACTAAGAGTTGGCGATCGCTGAACAGCTTGAAGAGAACCGCCTCGGTCAACTCGATGTCAGGCACAGCGAGTCGCGCAACAGGCGCCAGCCGCAGTCGTGATAAAAGGTCGGCAGTGTTGAGTCCCCAGGCGTCCGGCGCCGTTCGCGAGGTTATCAGCAGCCACATGTTGTTCTGGAGCCCGGCGTTAATCAGGTGAAAAAAAAGCGCCTCGGCGCCCCTGGCCCGGTCGGCGTTCTCGATTAGCACCGCGCTAGCTTGGGCACAGGCCTCGAGGGTGGGCTCGTCCAAATTCTCTCCGGCAAGAGAGATTGCGCCGGCGGCTCGGGCCCAGATTGCTCCGAGGTGGCTCTTTCCCGCCCCTTCTGGCCCGACAAGCATCAACATCCGACTGGCCCAGTTCGGCCAGAGCTCGATTGCCGCCAGCGCGTCCCGGTTCGACGCAGCCATGAGAAAATCTTCCCGCGCAAAGCTCGGCGAGTGCGGCCAGCGAAACGCGAGCTGTCGAGGTGGAGTCGTCATCGGCTCTCTGGCTCCGAGCGGCCTCGATAAAGCGGACTCGTCAGGTAGAGAGCAATAAGATGCCGAGCGATAACGCCGATCGCTGCTGCGGTGGGAACAGCGATAAGGAGCCCGAGGAAGCCGAACAATTGACCGAACGCGAGCAGCGCGAACATCAGCCAGACGGGGTGAAGCCCGATCGATTCGCCGACGAGCTGCGGCGAGAGCACGTTGCCCTCGAGGAGTTGACCCGTCCCGACAACAGCGAGAGCGAGTAAGAACAGCTTCAGACTTGGCCATCCCTGGAACAAGGCGACGCTGACGGAAAGCACGAGCGCGGTCAGCGATCCGATATAGGGTACGAAGCTCAAGAGGCCGCCAAGCACGCCGATCAGAAAACCGTAGTCGAGCCCAATGAACGTCAAGCCAACGCTGTACCAAATCCCTAGGAACAGGCAGACGATAGATTGGCCGCGAATGAAACCCGCCAACGCGTGGTTTATTTCTCGCGCGATCCTTCGCAGAGTTTCGCGATAGTCGAGCGGGAGCCAAGAGTCGAGCTTTGCGATCATCCTGTGCCAGTCGACGAGAATATAAAAGGCGACGACCGGCGTGACGATCAAGAGCGACAAGAAATTGAACAACGCAGCCCCGCCAGAGACCAGACGCGTGAAGGCGTCGAGAAGCCATTGCGCGCCCTGAGCGACGAAGTCGCCGACGGATTTTTGGATTTGTGCGCTCGACAATTGTTGGCGGAGCCCAAAGGTATCGAGCCAATGGCCGCCATATTTCGCAATGAGCGCGTTGCCTTCCTCGACCGCGATCGCCTGGAACCGCATCGCATAGCTAGGCAGGTGCTGGGCGAAGGCAATGAATTGGCTGCCCAGCACCGGCACAACAAGAATGAAAAACAGGACGACGATTAGAACGAAAACAGTCAGAATAATGAGCGACGCGCCCAGGCGACTTAATCCTAGCCTCTGAAGTTTGAGGACGATCGGGTCAAGAAGATAGCCGAGAACGATGCCGGCGGCGAACGGCGTTATTGTTGAACCGAGTAAATAGACAGTCAGCAAAAGGGCCGCCAGTCCGAGCCCCCAGAACAGGATCTGGCGCTGCAGGCTCACCGGCCGAATCTCATGGCGCTTCAGGAACTCCGGCGGACGGTTGCAGCAAATCCCATTTGCCGCCCCAGGGATCGACAAAGACTGCGACGAGCCCATAGATTTCGCGGCGCGGACTTTCCAGGAAACTGACGCCGCTCCTCAGCAGATTCTCGTAATCTCCCCAAAAGTCGCCAGAGTGAAGGAAAAAGCCGACCCGCCCTCCCGTTTGGTCGCCAACACGGGCCCTCTGATGCTCGTCGCTCGGAACCGCGAGCACGAGCGCCGCTCCCGCGCGTGTCGATGGGGCAATGACAACCCAGCGCTTCGTGGTCGAGAGGGGCGTGTCCTCAAGAACCGCGAAGCCGAGGACGTCGCGGAAGAACGCGAGCCCCTCGTCGTAACTGGGAACGAGAACCGTTATAGCCGCGAGACTTTGGAGCATGATTGTCCGCTACCGGTTCATATGGTCCAGCCACTGGGCGATATAGACGCCGCCCGAAGCCAGAGTTGTAGCGGCGACCATCCATTCAAGCGAGCTTTGCAGAAGCGGCTGGTTGAGGCCGTAGGCGCGTACCCCGAGCGCGAAGCCGGCAAGCGTTATCTGCGCGACCGTATTCAGTTTCGACACCCAGACGGGGCGGATTTCAACCGGCTTATCCAGCAACCACGAGACCAAAACTGCCATCAGAATCATCACGTCCCTTGACACAACTGTGATGGCTATCGAGGCCGGCAAATCGGCGTAGATGGCCAGGGAAACGTAGATCGAAATTAGCAGCGCCTTGTCGGCGAGTGGATCGAGATAGGCGCCGAGCTCCGTCCCGAGAGCGAAGCGTTTGGCGATGAATCCGTCGACCGCATCGGAAATGCCGGCCAGAATAAAAATTAGAAAAGCGGGAAAGAAACGTTGCGAAATGATCATCATGACTGCGAGAGGCGTCATAAGCATTCGCGCCAGCGTGATGAAATTGGGTAAGTTGTTGAGGAGCGTGCCGATATTCATCAACTATAGACGCCCTAGCGTCGCCGCCCGACCATCCCCTTCTTTGGACTTCGTTACACGCATGGGATGACTGGGGCGCAGCGATAGCACGAAGTCGCCAAGGTTGGGAAACCTAGCCTGACGGTCCGCTCTTGCGCCCTTCGTGTCGGGCGACTACGCCGATGGTCACCGAAGCCATGCGAGTCTGGATGTCCGATAGCCGAAAGCCGCTCACCTACGCCGAATCGGGGGTCGACATCGATGTCGGCAACCGGATTGTAGACCGGATCCGGCCATTCGCTCGGAGCACGCGGCGTTCCGGTTCGGGAGCGGAGCTTGGCGGATTCGGTGGACTGTTCGATCTTAAGGCGGCGGGATTTGTTGATCCGATCCTGGTCGCCGCGAACGACGGCGTCGGCACAAAGGTAAAGATCGCTATTGAGAGCGGCTTGTACGATACGATCGGCATTGACCTCGTTGCCATGTGCGTCAACGACATTGTCGTTCAGGGCGCCGAGCCGTTGTTTTTTTTGGATTATTTTGCATCTGGCAATCTCGACGAGGACATGACATCCGCGGTTGTGAGAAGCATCGCCGACGGGTGCGCGCAATCGGGGTGTGCGTTGATCGGTGGAGAGACGGCGGAAATGCCCGGCCTTTATGCCTCCGGCGATTTCGACATCGCCGGCTTCGCGGTGGGCGCCGCCGAACGGGGAACGCTGTTGCCGCGGCCGGGATTGAAACCAGGAGACCCTGTCTTCGGTCTGCCGTCGTCGGGAGTCCATTCCAACGGATTTTCGCTGGTGCGGCGCATTGTCGCACGGTCAGGCCTCAAATGGGAGGATCCGGCCCCGTTTGATCCGTCGCGCTCACTCGCCGCTTCGCTGCTGACACCGACGCGCCTTTATGTGCTGCAGATGCTCGATGCGTTGAAGCGCACCCGAGGCATCCACGCGCTTGCCCATATCACCGGCGGCGGCTACCCGGACAATCTGCCCCGCGTACTGGACGACGGTCTCGCCGTCTCGCTCGATCTCAACGCCTTCACTCCCCAACCGGTTTTCGCCTGGCTCGCTTCGGTCGGCGGTCTCGACGAAGGGGAAATGCTGCGCACCTTCAATTGCGGCTTCGGGATGGCAGCGTTCGTTTCCGCCGAGCGCGAGGCAGCAGCATGGGACGCGCTTACCGGCGCAGGCCTGGCGCCGGTCCTGATCGGAGAACTTGTTCCAACCCAGCACCAGCGACTGCTCACCCGTGGGAGGCTTAGACTCTGACGCCCCGAGTACGAACGGCGGTCCTCATATCGGGGCGCGGCTCCAACATGAGCGCTTTGATCGAAGCCGCACGATCGCCGGACTTCTCAGCTGAGGTCGTGCTTGTTCTGTCGGATGACCCGGCAGCGGCGGGCCTATCTTTGGCGCGCGACGCGGGCGTCGCGGCCGAGGCGATCGACTTTCGAGCTTATACCGGCAAGCCGGCGTTCGAGGCGGCGCTCG
>Ga0209006_10001489_pt1 | contig 21199 bp, 24 predicted proteins | sample JacPin_JW_Ref_O2_FD_188567 | JGI IMG/M metagenome (GOLD analysis project Ga0209006, IMG submission 188567) | Forest soil microbial communities from Algoma, Ontario, Canada - Jack Pine, Ontario site 1_JW_Ref_O2 (SPAdes) (version 2) | ecosystem: Environmental > Terrestrial > Soil > Boreal... | reverse complement strand
GAATCCCGGAATTGGTTAAACTGGGAGCGGACTACGGCCCAGTTGACTTTCGTGGTGTGCATGTGTGATTGTTGAGAAATCTAGAGAGAGAAACAGGTCATTATTGCATGAAATAAATGGTTGTTCACTGACACTCTTGAAGAAACCCATGGCTTTGGATCTACCATGGTTTTGTATGAGGTAATGAAATAATCTTGCCATGCGTGTGCCTTCGGTATTCCAAGCAAGGTTACGTCCACAGATAGATATCTAAAAAGAAACTTACTTTCTTCAGTTTCTGCGATGGGGACTAGGCCGAAACGAATGGGAATGTTCCGTTCAATAACGTTAGGAACAGTCATTGAAATAAGGCTGAGGTGGCTTGTTTGTGACAGGTCGAGCACGAGAACGACGTTGAACAAGTTAAGCTTGACACTAGGGAAGAAGCCAGGATATAGAGGTTGAAGTATCTGGGGAAAGTCATCAATAACAGGAGCGAAGTGCCGCTGTCGTACTTACTGCATGTATTGATGGACTCCACCGGGTGTAACTGCGTTGGGGTTAGTGAACCGCGTTCTTGTGTGGATAGTCACCGATTCAGACGCACCGTTGGTCCTTTTCGATATCATTCCACCACACAATGACATCACCCCCTTCCGGCCGATCACTGGCATCAAATAAACCATCCACGACGCTTGTATCACTCTGAGCGGCGGCAATGGTAGGATGGGTGAGAAACTCTAATGCTTGTGCATACGTGAGGCCTAAGGAGGTCAACGACAACATCATGTTGCGTTCCTTGCGAAGCAATCTCAATAAGCTGTTTCGCTATGTTGTCAGTGAATATCGATATTCGAAGTGGCCTTGGAATTACTTGAAGGGGTTGATGTCCTTTTCAGCAATTTGAGCACCGTTAAGCCACAACATATTGATTCCAGGTTGAGCCTTGAAGTGGTTCTCGTGAACCTCTGCAGTAAGTTTTTCATTCACAACTACACGCCTTGCGATAGCCGTCGCGTACTTGTGGAAGTTTTGAGAAAGGTGAGTGAGGGTACGCAATGGATAGGAGGAATCTAAGAGAAGTTGTGTGACCTGGAATCCAATTTCTGAATGGTAATTTTGTCAGAGAGTTCGTTAAGACAAAGTCGCGACATTTACCGCGGAGTTCAGACTCGGTCAATGGCGAGGCTGGGTCATGAGTCGTAATGTTCTCGGGATACGCCTGCACAAGGGAGATGATTGGATCTTCTAATACATCTTTCTCGGCTTCTGAGGAACTTGTCTTGCCGGACGCTGACAAATGGGGCATAAACAACAGTGATATCGAACGATCAGCGCTGATTCGACAGATACCTTGAGATCCAGAATGTCTATCGTCCAAAGCCAGATAATCCATCTTTTTCAGATCCATGGAAACACCATAGCCGGTGAGATAATTGCGTTCGGAACCGTTCCGAGCGACAGGTGGGACGTGTCGAAAGACGTATTCGACAGGAGACACCGGTAGATTCGCAAGCGACAGTAAGAAATTATGAAGTTCGAGGAAGTTCGAAGACGATAAAGATGCATATAATATTGCGGTTCGTGCTGGCCGTTCTAGCGTGTGAGATGATGGAGGGTATATATGATCGAATGTTAAGACCTTCGGTCTCGGAAATGGTCTTGAAGGCGTGGTGTTAACGGTGACATCTCGCATAGAGTAACATGCTTACGCGTGTGATGCGTTGAGAAGCTCAGGGTTCGCTATAGGAGCGAGACGAGCCAAAGCCTCGACATCGCAGATGATCTCACCATACCAATCAACCCACGACTGGCAACTATCGCCCTGCGTTTCGGATCGTTTGTTTGTGCCGTGATTGTCTATATAATGCTGATAAAATGCTTCTATCTTGGGAGTGGCAGCGTGTAGAGCAAGATGGAGTTCTACGGCTGCCAATGAACTAGGTTCAGAGAGGTGACCTTCAGAGACAGCGATCCGGAGCGTTTTATTATATAGCGCTTCAGGTGACAAACTTTTCAGAGACTGAAAAGTATCGGGCTTTGTGAGAGTGTTAAGAAGCGGGAAAAAGGCGTCAGGGTTTTCCAAAGCCACCGACTCGCTATGGGCAAATACACATGTAAAATCCACTTGAGATCCAAGCCATGCACGAAACGCACATTAGCTCGATAAAGAGATGAGGAGCTGGCCATGATGATCGTAGCCCGACCTTCACTGGAGGACTTGCGATTGCCAGGACGTGGGCACCAAGCAAGACGAGAGTGAGAGTGAGAAGCCTAGAAATTGCCAGTGTTTCAACCATGTTGAGCGCAAAGCGAGCAGAAACTAAGGACACTCGGACTGGCACACTACAATTTTTTGCAACGTGTCTGATCGGAGAAAAATATAACGGTAATCCGTGACGCGTGACGATGTGATGATGTGACGCTCTGAATGTCCACCGAAGTTGATCCATACAAGGCCCTTCCCTCTCAAGGTACTGAAATTTCGACTTTGGCGAGAACCTAACCCATCTCCGTAGGCATTAATAAAACCTGTATCATTAGCAGCACCGAACCCTTTACTCCAAGATACCTAAAATCATGCCTCACTCAGTCTGCAGATCCCGCAGGGATATATTCCAATCGTATCCAAGGACGAAAAATCCATCTCGATAACCCACCGCGCGAAAGTAAAGCGAGGAAAGAAAGACAGGAGAAACAATCCAGGAGGCAAAAGCATCAGGCGAAGAAGGCTATCGGAGTCATCGGCAGAAAGGAAGCTAAGGAGAAATGTGTATGGCATTTCGAGGACACCCAGGCAAGGTGTGTATGCTTCGTTCTTTCAAGCCGAGAGCCGCTTCATGAACCTGTTAGATTTGAGCTGTTCCTGCCTTTGCATCATTTTTGGTTAGATTATATGTCCGAGCTTCTCGGTCTCTCACAACCCCCTTCCTCTCCTGGTGCCCTCCCAACTGCAAGGGATGTGCCCGCTGCTACCGGAATGCATGCAAAGCTCGTCAAAGCTGACTTTCATGGTTCTATAATAACAGGTTGCTCTAGTGTTCACATGCCAGGCTACTCTACTCATCTTCAATTATCAGTACGGCAAAGCAAGAACCCTTCTCTAATTGGGCTTTCCGGGATAATTATACACGAGACTGAGAACGCTTTTAGAATCATCACGCAGAACGACCGGGTTAAACGTCCGTCAAAATTTATTTCACTCGCTCATCCAAAGTGTGGATGCATTTTTTTGTCCCACAGTTCTTCCAAAGCAAGGATCCATCTTTGCTTTTGCAGTCCCTCTTTACTCCACCCTTTCGGGCGATGATATTATGCAAACACAGGCGTCCGCGCCGACTTCTTCACTGACCTCGGAACGGAAGACGACGGTACTAATGGCCCCTCATATTGAATTCGAACTGTACGGTAACCAATTCCGATTTCGCGCTGCGGAGCGTGCAGGGCGAAAGTTCAAGCACAAGGAGACTATCGAGCTTTAATTCATTGTGCCCGTCGATGTGACCAAGTAGACTTTTCGCACCGCGAGCAGGATGTAGATAAATAAATAAATGCCCGAGGAATCGTCACAAAGCAACCTCTCTGCTTACTTTCGAGCCAACTTGGTTGCCTAAAGTTAACACCTGTTTCGCTAAATGTGTAAAATCAACAGTGCTAACTTGCGGCTTGACGGAAAAATATGCTCCTCGACATGTTTACACCCATCCTTCTATCCTCCGAAGCCTATCCTATCCTAGTGTTGTACCTTCCAGACTATGCCCTGCTCCCTGTAGTAGTACGTAAATTCATTCACGAATCAAAGCCGTTAAATTCTTCGGAACATTATTCCACAGAATACATCTCACTCTCATCCCAGGCAAAAGGTTATCGGAGGCAAAATATTCTGTGCTTCCACTTTTTTTCCAACTACATAGACCATTATAAATCTGAGTCAATTGCAGTAAGGGAAAGCGAACATTACTAATCCAGTAGCGCTTTTGACTCAAAGCACCGTCTGCAATACACACCCATCGTCTCACTATTGACCAAAAAAATGGAGTTCGTTCCCTCCACACCAGTTCATCGTGTGCTCTGTGCAGACTGCGGTGCGCTTGAAAAATTATCCCCCTTCCTACCTCTCAAACGATTCGCCCAGGGATACTCATCGTGCCAAATTCTGCCAACATGTGTGTTGGGTGCTTGCGCAATGTGTGAGCTAAATCGATCTGTCGATCTGTACCATTGCACACAGTCATGTTTAATCTGTCGATTTTCAGAATTGATATCACAGAAGGCATCCCAAAGCAAGGTTGGACTGAGAATTATTCTTATGTTCGACGACTCTCATAAGTTTTCTGAATAAGCATCTGTGTCCTTCTGTCGAAATTGTGAACGGTTTCTCTCCCCCCCTCAAACGTGGACACTTGCGCAGCTGGAGTCATCGGAACTACTCTCCATATGTCTCAAAAGACTGAAAGGGCTCAATAAAGTACGATTAACTGATGCTCACTTCATCTGGACAGAACCGCATTCAAAAAGACTCAGAGTCTCCCTTACAATCCAGAAAGAAGTGCGTTTCCTTGATCGACTGACACGATATGAACTATTCTTAAGAGTCTTGAAGGTTCTCACAAACACAATTCTAGAGCAAACGTTCGAAATCGAATACCTTGTTCAACACGGTCAATGTCCCGATTGCACCAAGCTTGCTGCCAAAAATACGTGGAAAGCGCTTGTACAAGTTCGCCAAAAAGTCTCCCACAAACGTACATTTTTATTCCTGGAACAGCTCATCATAAAACACAATGCACAAAAGGACACCATCTCGGTGAGAGAAGTGAGGGATGGTCTGGATTTCTTTTACAGCCAACGAAACCATGCAATCAAGATGGTAGAGTTCTTGTCCAGCGTAGTGCCAGTTCGGTAGGTACAATCACCCTCATCGCCCACTCCTCCTAGTTTATGTGTATCAGGTCAAAATCATCAGAGCGACTACTATCGTCCGATACCCACTCCAATACAGCGAATTACAAGTTCACTTACTCTGTCGAAATAACGCCTATCTGTAAAGATGATCTCGTTTGTATTCTTCCCAAGCAGGCTCGTCAACTAGGCAACATCACCCCTCTTACCATATGTGTTCGCGTCGGAAAATCCATCCAACTTCTTGACCCTTCCACTCTACAATCATGCGACGTCTCTGCTCCGGTTTATTGGCGAAGTCCATTCGAGGCACTTGCAACCGTGACCGACCTTGTGGAGTTCACTGTGTTGGATATCGAGCTTGACGGACGCACGCGTGGGAAGTACGTCCTGGCTGACGCCCAGGTGGCCATGTCTGGTGCTTTTCGCTCATCTAACACACACGAGGGTGTTGGAGTCATGGACTACGAAAGCTCGTCCGTCACAAATCAGATATTCCGCACGCACACGCATCTGGGTGGCATTTTGCAGCCCGGGGACACGGTGCTCGGTTATCACCTGGGTAATGCGAACTATAACTCTGATAACTTTGCGGCATTGCCCCCAGCCCGTGTGCCGGACATCATCCTTGTGAAAAAGGCCTATCCAAATCGGCGAAAAAAGAGCAAGGCACGGAACTGGCGGTTACGGAGTATCGCGAAGGAAGCTGGTGAGGAAGGCGAGACTGGCGGTGGGCGTGGTGTTGTGGGTAGAATGGGAGGCAGGGACCAAAAGAAAGTTGAAGAAGATTACGAGCTGTTCTTGCGTGACGTAGAGGAGGATCCGGAGATACGCTCGGCCGTGAACCTCTACAAGGCTCCGCCAAACGATATCAAGATGGAGGTTGCCGAATTTGGTGCCGCTGGAAGAAAGCCGCGAACGAAAAATCAATACGGTATGGATGTGGATGAGCTTCCTGCAACCAATGGGGTAGGTGAAGGAATAGAAGAGTTGGATGATGAGCCAGACTTTCCAGAAATCCGGCTTGATGAATTACTCGAGGGCTTTGACGAGATGACACTCGGAGAGTCGGAGGAATAGTCGCCCATGATTGTGACGACAACCGAGACTGAAAGAATTTGCATCATCACAAGCGTCAAAATCTTGCAATGCAAGTGGATAAATCGTAATAGTGTCGAGTCCCTTTCTGAGGTGTTCCTCGATTCTGCTTGTAAAGAAAACCCGCACAGGAAGTCGACGTTTTTCTTGAAATACATCCATTGACGAACTCTGCCGTCAAATCTTTGTCATCGCATTCGTCAAGTGCATCGATAACGAATTGTTATCGATGCAGTTGACGAATGCAACAATTGCCTTGGGTTTTGACGTTGTCAGGGTGGTAAGGATGGAGTTTCGGATAGCCAGAATGGGCTCAATCATCAACTTTTTGAGCTGGTGTCGAAAGGCCGTTTGGAAAATTGAGGGTTCGCTTTCGAGGATACGCTTAATCAATGGCTTCGTGGCTGGGATGAAAAGGGAGAGTTGATAAATGAGTGAACGAATGAAACCAGCCATCTTGCTTCGGTCCCCTGCGCCTCGTAGAAAGAAGAAACTGCCGATAAGTCGGTCCTTCTCAGCGACACATTCAGCGATGGTCTGCCACACGGCGGATTTTCCTGACCCAGCTGACCCATTGAGCCAACATATCAAACGACGACGACGACCTTTTTTAGACCATTTGATGATCTTTGCAATAAGTTCTTCGCGGGTGCCGGGATGGCATCTCGCCACACGTCCATCCATAGGAGGGTACGCGGCGTTGTCAACTGGAGCAAGAAATGTATAGAGGTCTAAGGTAAGTTACCATAGCGCACTGAGCATCAAAGCGAGAAAGACAACTGCGTTTCATACTGACCTTGCCATCCAACGTCTTTCCTGAAAACACGCTGCAGACAAATGCTTAATTTTCGTGAAAGTGCAACTAATAGAAACATACAACGGTCATGGAACGAGCTGGCGCAGGGGAGAGGAGTGCCTCACTCGGTTGGAAATCATCGCGTTTGTTCTCGAGAACACGTGGGCCCCCAAGAGAGGATCCTTCAGCGCTTCAGAATGTTTGGTGTAGCCACCAATAAAATCTATGGGGAATGATGCATATATAAGCGCTGGTGAGATAGCAGTGGTAAGAGACTAACTCAGTGACTGGAGCGTTGAGCTCGCCATCCGCGAGGCCCCAGTATACTTGTGCGTCGGCGGGAGAAATACTACGTCGAGGTTCAACAGATTGAGTGGGAAGATTCGAAACTGAATACTCACGCGTATTGACCTTTGATTCTCGTCTCCCTGATTTCCCATAGATGAGGCTGATGTCGTCCGAAAACTTTATCACTGCAGACTTTGCAGCCAGAACAGCTTCAATTGGTTTCGATCGTGTAGATTTTCTTGTTGAGGTGCTCAATCCCCCACTAGGCAAAGTAATAGGTTGGGTATAATGAAGAACTCTGAGACAACTCACCGTCCGGACGGGCTTGGGCCAAGCAATGATCTCAGTGTTGGAAATCTACATTCTTAATGGTATACGCCGATGCCAGAGTCAAGCTGGGCCATGATGGTAACGAAGGAGGTGCAGCGCCTAACTCGATGTTCAAGGTGCCTGTGTCAGTACTGTCAAGTGCCCGAGTTTCGTTAGCGCCCAGAGTTCCGGGGTTACTTGGGTGTCATAAAATCTAAGCTGTTATTTTATTGCCATGAGATGACTACCGCAACGCGCTGGCCGCCGTGGTCACGAAAAAAGAAACACGAAAAAGTAAACAATCACAGGCGAACTAGAGGGGGGTACCTAAAGACACGGTCGAGAGAAACAGAAATGGCTCGTTGCCCGCATGCACTCCCTGCACCCAACCGACCGACCGACCGACCAACCCAACCGCACAATGAAAGTTCCCAAAAAATACAAACGAGTTTGTGCCAAATACGGCTGTTAAATGAAGGATTGACACCGGGCAGGGTGAGTCGGACTAGATTACAAAGGAGAGAGAAGGTGCTTTCGGATCTCTTTTTTCTCCGATTCTATGCGGTACGACTGGGGTTACGGGCCAAGGTCGATCCCACACGATGTACTTGGATGCTTGTGAACCTTTGCAACTCTTCGGGTTTCATGGTAATCTTCTGGCCAAATCCAACTTTCCTAGCAGCACGCTTGATGAAGGACACACGATTGGAATAGAAGGACTCGTGGATCGATGCAGCGCGAGACTGAGTGCGAGTGAGTGTAACGCCGCCTTCATCCGTAATCGGCTTGATAGGACGTGCTGCACGACTGCGAACGTATTTGATGACCGTGGCCTTCATGGCAAACTTAACCCAGTCGAGAGGGATGAACCAAACTATATTCTGAAATGATCATCATGGTCAGAATTTCGACTGGTTTAACCCGAAACCGTCATCACTCACCCAGACCCAGACAATACCGATCCAGCCACCAGAGATGGAATGAATATTGGTGAAGCCCCAATTGCCGTAAGCTGCGATAATTGAGGAGACCAGTTGCGCAACGCAGAATGCACATATCAAAAGGGTTGAAGGACGCTCCATGAAAAAGAATCCATGTGAACGGGTGACGAAAATCAGCGCTTGGGAAATGACGGCAACTTGGAGATAGACGATCATATGAAGTCGAGGATCATCAACGGATACGGGTGTGCCAGGTGGGTTCGAGAGACTGACGCCGAATTTATCCTGGAAGAAAGTGGTCTGTAGGATAACGATGACCAGAACTATCCTGAAACACGGAGATCAAATTAGACAATCTACTGGGAGTGGACTCAAAGCACACATACGTGGAAAGCGTGAGGTACAGCCCATAAGCAACGGCGTAGGAGAAGATCTCCGTCAAATCCCAACTATCCGGCGTCATTGAAGGAAGGACACGATCGACCGAGAGTGTCATGATAGTTCCATCGTTGAGAAGAGCGATGACTAGAATCATGAATGATGGGAACTCGAACTTGTACGCGAAGACCAATATCGAAAAGCATACGACGATTCGGATAGTGACGGCGCAAGCGTAGATGGAGTAGTTCCTCATACGTTGGAAGATGATGCGGGAGCCGCGAATGGCATGAACAATAGTGGAGAGACCCGGTTCCGTAAGTACAATATCCGCGGCACCACGGGCAGCATCAGTGGCGCCCTCGACGGCGATACCCACATTGGCACGAGAAAGGGCGGGAGCATCATTGGCACCATCGCCAGTCATGGCACACAGGTGACCAAGGCCTTGAAGTCGCTTCACGATCTCATACTTGTGCTCGGGGAAGACACCAGCAAAGCCGTCAGCGTCCATGATCATCTCGTCGAGGGATGCGTGTTTTCCGCCAGGAGGAGGACCATCTTTGAGAACTTGAGACGCGTACATGTGGTCACCCAGGCCGAGACGACGGCCAGTTTCCTTCGCGATAGCAAGCTGGTCACCGGTAATCATTTTGACTTTAACGCCAAGAGCAAGGGCATCATCGATTGTTTGCTTGGTGTCGTCGCGGGGAGGGTCAAAGATAGCGAGAAGACCGATGAGTTCGAATCCATTGCCCTCAGCCTCAAAGTTATCGCCCTCCAACTCCTCGTACGCAACAGCGAGAGAACGAAGCCCACGTTTGGCAAATTCTTCGACATCAGCCTCTAGTCTGTTCTCAAGGTCCTCTGTTTTATTCCGAGTGCATCTGTCGATGATTTTCAAGGTCATGCCCTTGGTAACTCGCTTAAGCTTCCCTGTGGATTCTTCACGGTAAGTGATTTCCGTTCGTTTGTTGCTGGGATCGAATGGCTTGAAATCGAGAAGTTTGATTCCAGCACGGGCTCGGGCCGGATCACCCATGGTTTGGACGATACACTGATCGATGGCGTCCTGGTTTTCAGTTCGCGATGCATAGGAAGCAAGGAGAATAACTTCCTCGGCGGTAAATGGGCCGTAAGTACGAATGGTTTCCTTGTCGATGGTGAGTTTATTGGTGGTGAGGGTGCCAGTCTTGTCAGAACATAAGATGGTGACACCGGCCAACTCTTCGATGGCGGTTATGCGTGTGACGATAGCCTTGTGCTTAGCCAGCTGCTGTGCACCAACAGCGAGGGTGACGGAGAGGACCGTCGGCATAGCAATGGGGATGCCACCGATCAAAAGAACGAGGATGTTGTCAAGACCACGACGGTAAGCAAAGTGGAATTTGCCATAAAGAATGATAATCTCGAGGAGGACGAAGATACCGATGACTACGAGACAGAACGACCCAATTTGTGCGAGAATTTTCTGCAAGTGACCGGTGGTATCGTCGTCGTGACCAACAAGTGAAGCGGCGCGACCAAAAAAGGTGTTGTGACCTGTAGAAATTACGACGCCCTCGGCTTCACCCTGTTTACAAGTGGAACCACTACCAGCGATTGGTTTGAGTATTGATCGTATGAAGAAAAAAAAACGAAACTCACGAAAAGCACTGATCGCCAGTCTTTTTGCTTTGAGGAAGAGATTCACCAGTGAGGGCGGCCTGATCGATAGAAACATTGACGGCCTCGGTAAGACGGCAATCGGCGGGGACGATGTCGCCAATTTTGAAGGCAACCATGTCACCCGGGACGAGGATAGCGGATTCAACTTCTGACCATACACCATCACGTTTAACTTTAGCTTTTGGGGCGAGAGAATCCATGAGGGCCTTGACGGCATTTCCGGCATTGTGTTCTTCGTAAAAGCCAATGCTAGAGTTGACCAGAAGGAGCAAGACGATACCGGTGAAGTCTTCCCAATCAGGTGGGGTGCCGCCCCCATTTGAAAGTGCGATAGCGACAAGGGCCGCTGCTTCCATTACCCAGGACAAGGGGTTCCACATGAAACTCAAGAACTGGAGTGGCGCTTTAGAAAAAAGAAGGCAGGGAATAGAGTAAAATAGCGTACCTGGAGGAAAGGATTTTGTTCTTCGGATTCGAGCTTGTTGGGGCCGAAGAGTTCGAGCCTACGGGTACCCTCTTCAGTCGAAAGACCTTGATCGTCACATTGAAGAAGTTTGAAGACATCATCGATAACAATGGTCTCCAAGTCAACTTTTTCCTTATCATAGAGGTCCTCCGCCTTCAATTCAATCTATGGGTGGGAGTTGATCAGAAGAGATGTCATAGAAAGCAGTGAACACGTACTGTGTCCATGTCAACATGTGCGTCTAAGAACAAATGTTCAAAAGTGGGAAGAAACCGGATACGCGTGAGACTCACGAGTTGCACCCGCTTCATCGTGTCCGAATTCCTTGTACTCTCTCTTCTTCTTTTTTTCTGGCTCGTCGGGAGGGCTAGAAGGCGAGGGATCTAGCTGTGGCCCAGATTCCTTTTCGCCTTGCGGGACAGCTTCTTTCTCTTGATCTGCTGACATGAGGGATTGGATATGGGGCGAGACCCAAGTCAAGCGGTGTATATAGGCAAATCGACAGAGATGAAGGGTGGGGTAAGGACGACTGGGATGGGCGGCAAAGGAAGGAGACTCAGGACCGGGTGGGTTCCCTTTTTATGCACCCCTTCGAGCGATCAAACCGACAAATAAATGCAAATATGTCAGCCACCAAACCTTGCTGAAAAGTGTCAGCCTGAAAGTGTCAGCCGAAAGCTTTCGGCCAATTCAAAATTTCACGGCCTGTGCCACAATAATATCACACCGTAAACTAGTGAAACCGTGTGTGTCTCACTCTGGCTCATGAGCTATCATCCCTAATAATAATAATAGCTCAGGTGCAAAAATAACTTTGCGTGATTTTGGCTAGGCGTTCATCGTACGACATAAAAAAAACATGGTCATAAAGCTCATGTCATCATTCCGTCTAATTGATCTGCCTGATCGAAGGATGCCGGCGGTAAACTCCTTAGAATATTATTTCTCGGTGAACAATATTTCGGATATCCGATTTCGCAAATAATTCCGATAGCGAGGTAAATGGCTTTACACCTCCGAGCTTCCCTATCACCACTGTCAACTTTGCGTTGCTTGGAGGACATTACGTACAGCACGCAGGCTCACACGGAACCATGGTGACCATCTCACTATCAGAGGTATTTTTCACCATGCAGGAACACGTTGTGAAGGTTTGTGAGCTAGAAGAATATCTGACAGACGACGGTCATAGATATAAGCATCAAATGAATACCGTATCCTGCCAAGGCTTTGACAATTGACATGGCAAACATAATGAGGGTCCAGTGAATGTAATGTATGTCTCATCACTGAGAGTAAATATGTAACCACCAAATAAATAGGTGGATGCAGAGCGTACACCAAGTCTACAACTACGCTATATCAAGTCAGCTGCAGTAAGCTTCCGTCCTCCACTGGCCCCGAGTCACCGTCCAGCATCGACGCACTAACGTCATTAAGCAACGACCCCTGACCCGTCGTCCCCAACGTTGTCTGCGCAATCGCGGCAGGTATCGCATGTACCCCATTTTTGGCAAGCTCACTTCTGACTCCATCCAACATCCGCTTCAGGTTCAACCGCTCCCCTACAAGCGCCATTCGCGCACTCTCCAGACCCTTCCTCTCGTCTTCCAAAATTTCTTCCAGCTCTTCAAACTGTGACATCTTAAGCTCCAGCTTCGTCAGCGCCAACCTGATAAGCGAGGCGAGCGTCGATCGAATCTCCGCATCCTCAATCTCAGCGAGAGCTTTCGCAGCCTTGGCAGACGATTTGAGGGCCAAGTCCGCCGCCCGGACGACCTTTGAGTGTGGTACGGTGCGTTTCTTCGGGGGTATCGTGGCTGCAGACGTCTCATCTGCCACTGGGGGTGGTGTCCCAGCTTTACTTGTGTCCGGTTTACTTGTGTCTGGTTCGGCGTTCGGTACTTCGGATCCATCTTTCACGGTGTCCTCTGCCATCCCGTCATCCTCTGCCATTTCGTCTTCCTGCTTCTCCTCATTCTCGCTAGTAGTAGGTTTCGTCTCGCTAGGATTTTCTCCCATTTCTTTGTCCCCATCGGTCAGCTCGTGTAGCGCCGTTTGGGCGGCCTCGGCAGCTACTCCCGGCCCTACCACACCCGCAAGGAACGCGACGACGCTCATGACAGGATTGTCTGCCTGCTCGAAGGGGATGCGACCATATCGGAGGGGACCCATGGGTCCCTCGGCTGCCAAATATGGGTCTTCGATGGGAAGCTCCAAGAATTTCCGGATACATTGTTGTGCCGAACGCGTCCCGACGTGCTCCTCGATAAGAGACCAGTCGTCATCGAACATCTCCACTCCCTCCAGCAGCAGCAGGAGTTCTTGGTCGGACCAGTCGTCATCATGACTACCATGAGCAGCTCCAGTCGGCACACTGGTGAGTTTGACAAAGTCACCGCTAAACATTGATGATGGGAACCGACCGTCGAGATAACACGGTTGGCAGAGTTCGAAGTTTTTCACTTTTAGAGAATGGTAGCGTACTGAGGTGCAATCGGTGCCGCATGTATCGCAGGTATACGTCACAAGCGCAATCCCTCTTCCAGTGGCCCCATTCGAAGCACCGGCTTCGGATGCTCCGTTCTCGAGATTAGCTGCTTCTGTCGCAGTGATGACGCGTGAAGCTTTTGAGGTAGTTTGATATATAGACGAGCGAAGTTCGAGTGAGGCGGGAGTAGCTGATGAATGTGGGTTTGGTCCCCCATTGACGGTCGCAGAGGCTGGGTGAGACGGTTTGGTTCCCGGATGTAATGATTGGAGCCCACGGGGTGTATCAAGAATGACACGGAAATGTCCAGTGAAGGGAGGCGCCAAAGTTGCTGGACGGGCTTCAGGATCAATCTACGCGTCGGCCAGGGTAAAATAAGCTATCCGGGCGTTACAAGGCTCTAGACTTACTTGATAGTTAATTAAACCCCATTGCTCAAGGAAGGCATGCACACGCATGATGGCACACACGTCTCCAGCCAGATTTCTTCGACACGCGGTCACGGTGAGATATTCCGTTGGTCTGAGTCTGTACGTGTTGATCATGAAGTCGCGATAGTCTTTGTAAATGGTGGGAGTCTTGGATCTATTTCGTGAGTTGAAGAACTCGGGTAGAGCTCGGCGTTCAACTGAGTGAATTTTAGACATGTCGAACCAGGCTGAATACGAAGGAATGATGACTTCGTGTGTCTGCGCCGCAAGATATTTGCGAGCTTGGTCTTCTAGACGTAGACGCGTAGCCTCCAGCTGGGCAGGGTCTTCATCGTCATTTTCTTCGCCCGAATCCACTTCCTCTTCAGCTCCATCTCCCATCGAGATGTCACCACCGTCGTCACCGCCATCTCCCTCTGCCTTGAGTACTCTCACTTTGCCACCGTTCTCAGATCGCTGGAGTTCAGGTTCAGATTGCAAGTTTCCGATATCACCGCCCACGATAGGTTCTAGTTCAGTTCGTTTACCAAGAGCATTGTCGGGGTCAACAGGAGTCACGCCCTGATTTTGCTCCGGAACGGTTAGCTTTATTCGTTTGGCGTCGGATGAACTAGGCGTTGGTGAAGCAGCGCGTTTCGGCGAGTCCATTGACATGGGATCGTTGGTCGGTCCAAAAGACATGGATAAACATAACCAAACATTGTTGTGGCAACTACAAAAGGTATTATATTCATGCTTCGCCCATACGCCCATATGTATCTTTACTTTCCATATGGCCTCCGTTAAATCAAGCGTCCACGAGTATACATAGGTTGCTCATTCATCTTGTGAAAATAAAGTCGAGTTACACCCGTTAGCTGATCTGCGAGAAGTCAAGACTCACACAGGCCCGAGAATTTCTAAGTAAATATCCTCCGATAAGTAGGTTCTGCTTGACAAATTGTACTGGCCCTTGAGGGTGTTTCAAGCTGATTTCCGCGGTGAGCATAGCAACTGTTGCATTCTTCCTTTGATCATGACATGTCGAAGCTCCGGGAGACAGAATTGAAGGTCCAAGGGCCCAGGTGATCCAAGGGACCAAGGTAGCATGCTAAGGACTTTGTTCTTCTGTGATCAGCCAAGTGACAGAGCAATGACCCTAGAAATTTGATTCAATCCGTTCGGCGTTCCGTGGGCTGTCCCTGCATGCAAGGTCCTCAGAATGACTGCTCTGAATTATGCCATGAGATGCACACTGTACATAGAAGGCCATCAATTGACGGAGGAGGAGCACGGATTAACAACCAGGTGTTTTCGGCGTCAAATGTCCAAAAAGTAACACCGGCATTACAGAGCTATGCTGGCCTGTAATCGGTCAGAGCATGATTCATGTTTAGACTTACCTGCTCGACCACAGGGACGGTCTTCGCGAGATGAACAAGAATATGTAAGTTGAAGGTCAATGTTCGACGTTCCATGGTCAATGTATTTGGCAGCTGGCTCTGGTCAACAAGAATAAATCTTATTTTAGTCAACTTGCTGTGACTTGCTTTATGTCCCAAGTGCTTGCCCGTGCACCTTGGATGTTCTTGGACCGTGCGCGGCTACGTTTTGACATCCTGGCAAGGTCAATTTCCCAATCCAAGCACCATCTCAACGCCGCCTTCCAACTCGATAATGATACCCCAGCCATGGAAGCACTCAAACGGATTCCTTACCCTACCGCTGCTCTCGACCCCTCAGTCTTCGAAGAAGTATCGGAAGAGTACACTGCTATCGAAAGACACTCACCCGCACGCCATCTGCCAAAAACGTCGATCGAGACCCTCATAGATCTTCTCGAACGGAAACGCTACACAGCAGCCGAGCGTGTATGCCGTGAACTTCTGCAGATGGGTGTCGAAATCCCGCTGAATCCTATATACGAGAAAGCTGCGATCGCCGTTCTCCGTGACCCCAACAGAGAAAACCGGGCGGAGGCCTTTGCTCGATGGTTTTCACTCATCCCTATGGCCCATGAATCAAAGCCAAGGTCCTTCAACACGATCTGTAATTTACTTTTCTACAAGTCTTTGATTGCGGACATTCCACTCATACAACGGTTCGGTCTCGTTTGCGCATCCAAGGGCTATGCAAGGAAAATTGCATCCCAGGTCCTTCCTTATGTCATAAGGTTCACCGATCCATCGGTCAGCTCTCGATTCTTGGACGAATTTGAATCTCTCTCTGCGCAAAATCTGCGTAAAATCTATCCCACCAAAGTCAAGAAGATGCTGAAGAGTTTTCGAGGCTCTGCCATCATAAGCCATTGTCGGGCTGGGCGCCCAGAAGAGGCAATCAAAATATTTCAAGCCTCTCGCGCTTGCAACCTTCGCATGTCGCGTTTTACGTGTGCCTTCCTCTTGCGCGCACTGGAACAAAACCTCGATCCAGCCAACATAAGGATCATTACGGAGCTCCGCCGTCGTCCTTATTACTCTCGTTCCGACCATGCTGATGAATTAGCAACTACCACATGGTCCGAATTACCCCAGCTCGCTAGTCTAGCTCTGAAGATCAAGATCTTGAGAAGGTCACTTGTGTCTCATCGACCCCCAAGTGCCCACGCACTATGCAAGGTCATGGCCGAGTATCGAGCTACTGGCAGGAGCCGTGCCTTGACCCTCTTGCGGAAGAAAGCCTTCCAACACTCTCACGAATCCATTCGTCTTTGGCTCGTCGCAGAAATGCTATACCATGCGGGACGGACTGAACCCGCTATGGTAGTGGTTACATTTGCGAAGCACTTCCACCTAGTCGGAGTCCCGCATGACTTGATCCTTCTCCAGCTGCAGCGTTCGTTGAAAATCAGGAAAATACGGTCAGAGCAATTTCGTAACCTCGTTCCCCGACATTACCCGATGAAGGAGAAGATCCTTCCGTCTTCGATGGCTACTACTTTATTATGGCAAGCATTAGCAACACTTTCAAATGGCACAGGAGAGCTCGAGAATGTATACCGTCAACTCCTCGGCTTTGCACGCCTTGGTAAAGAGTCAGCATCATCCTTGATGACGTCCCCACCTCCACTACCTGTCCCTCCTCAGGCGATCCGCCAAACTCACTTTTACGCATTTTTACGCCTATTCATTCGACGTAGCGGTCCGAATCGCGCGTTGTCTGTCCTGTCCGATATGCTCAGCCTCGGCATAGAACCTAATCACCACCATTATGTCATGCTGTCGATCGCGTTTGCCCGCGCTGGCAACGTTGAAACCGCCATGGCACTTCTCGATCACTCAGAACATGCCGATCGCAGAACCGAGTCGCCTGATCCGCTACGGCCGCTTTCGTTACCAGCCATCGCGACGTACACCAAACTTTTGCGCTCATTTATAGGCGCGGAACGCTATGATGCAGCGTTAGAGATCGACAACAGAATATTGAACAAACTGTATTACGTCCCTGGTACCAACTTTTTGACTGACCATGCGCGGACGTTACTGCAAAACCGGCTGAGGCAGCAGGTAATATCATCCTCCATACTTACACACAAAGGCCTAATGTTTTTTTTGGCTCCATTTTCAGAGTGGCAAGCAAGAGTGGGCAAAAATAAATGTCGCTGTACTGCCACGGAATTACGGCGGAAATGCGCCGCTGATCTCGGAGAAGTGAACCCCGTTCGCCTCGATGGCAGATGTCCTTCAGCTTGACGCAAAGTCGCCCTTGGGCCGATTTTTCGATGGTGAAGGTTTTTAACCTCTAACTACCGCGGTTTATGTACAGATCTTCAGCCACTCTTGATCCTCGAGTACAAGAGACAACAACGGCGAATCTTTTTAGTACAGGATATGCGTAGTCCATGCCAGTTGCAGTTGCTACAAAGCGGACGGTATGTAGTCATGAAGGTGGTAGTGGTGGGGTGGGCGTATGGAATAGGGATGTGAATAGTTAAAGCATGAATATTGAATCCAACTGTGGATGAAGTACAATACCGTCTAATATCATACATGTCTGGGGATGAGAAAGCTGCGACAACGGGAAAAGAGTCCGGGAATCAAATGGCGCGAGAAGGTATATGACCAGGAACATGAGCCACACTTCTCGCAAGAACATATGTAAACATTTTGGTTATTTCTTGAGATTGGTATACGCGGGGGGTAACTCAATGGTTTCCGGTTCCTCGTCCCTGGGGGCACTCTCTGACGGTCCAGCGTCATCGTGCTGGACGATATTCACGAGTCTCATCGGTCTCAAACCTGACGCACTCTTCCGCGAGCTCTGTACCGTAGCTGGCATGTCAGGGGTCCCAGATCGGGTCATCGACGTCCTTGAATGTGACCGTTCGTCGGAGCCAGCAACTAGGCCAAACCATTCGTCATGAATGGAGCTGGATCGGCGGTGAGTGGTAGATGGCTCCGCCACCATGAACGGTTCAGGTTGGTAGTACTGCGGGAGTTGGTGTCCGTCAGGCGACCCGTCACCTTCGTCGCCTTGTAATAAGTCGACGGGGCGTTCTTTGTGGCTTTTATATGTGCTCCTGCGGCGCAAAAGGAAGACAGCGATAAGTAGTAGGACAAGGAGGGCCGCTATCCCGCCAGCTACGCCACCTGTTCAATGGTGAGGAAAGATATAAATAGGTTGGTATGAGACCCACCAGCAATGGCAGCGGTGTCGTTGCTCGATCTGACGAAGGAATCAATAAGTTGAGTATCTAAAACCAAAGGAAACCAATTGCACGAACGGCGATGACCCTCCACTGCTAGGGGAACTACTTGCTGTAGGAGAGGTACCGCCTGCCGGAGAACCCGGTGTCGATGACGGGGATGTGTTGTCCAAACACGAGTTATCTCCTTGGCTTACGGTGTATAAAACACTTCCACCGGTACCCTGGCCTCTATTATCTCCGCCGATGAGGATGAACGTCGTCCCACCACGCACTGATGGTGTCCACGAGAATCCAGTGCCTTCATTTGTGACGTTGGTGAGTGTGCCTTCCGGAACGGTGAAGGAATTGCCGCCGGGGATGACACCGAGAAACTGAGGAGTTCTGACAATTGGATTGGTACTGTGAACTTGTTAACAAAACGGATCTATCGTACCCTTGTACCGTTGTTGGGTCCCAAAATATCCGCGTTGGCGTGCACTGGATTATCTGATTTTGGGGATCGATACTGAATGTGAAGTCCGGCGATACGTTAGCTGTGGGATTGAAGCAGCTTGCGTCTGAGCTAGTTTGTACGGTTGTAGCTACGCTTGTGCCACCTGAACCGAAAGCCGTGCTATCGCTAACCTAAAAGAAGAGGGAATGAGTTGGTAATCAATCGTGATGAATAGACTGAGATATGTGGAGAGTGGAGAAACTTGAAGCCACCTGACGATGAGGGAGAGAAATCCGTCGATAATTATCGGATGCACTTTATCATGTATTCCACGCGCAAAACACGATGCAAAACGGTCCGAGAGAAGGATGTGAAGTACTTACCACAGCAACGAACTGAGAATTGGCCGGAAAATCGAGCTGGAAACTCAAGGTGGAGGACGAACCGGTGAACGGGATATTGACTATTCTCCTAGCTTCAATGTTGTTGGGTAAAGGAGAAGGACCAAAAGGTATTATGAGAATGTTATAAGGGGGTACACCACCATTGCCTGTGATGGCAACGGAGAGGTTCTGGCATTGCTGTGGAGTGGTGTTGAGGACGAAAGAGAAGGCTGCGGCAAAGGAAGGAGCGGACAAGGCGAAGAGGATGGATTTAATCATGATGGAGCTTGGAGAGTCCCACATCGTAGGCGGTGTCCCACATCAAAGCTCCAATTTTTCGAATCGGCAAATCGGTAAAAATAAAATTCGTGTATATCATCTCCGACATTTGCGTCGATTCAACTTTAAATTCCCCCGTTTTTAGACTCTGTTCTGACACATGCTCCCCTTCGCCTATTTGATGTCTCCGAGTGAGGATCTCCGCAGCGCAACGGGTGCACAGCTATCCGGTATAAGATTACCTGACATACCCTTTTATGCTCTATGATGAGCCAGACTCCCAGTCCAGCCTAACAAAATATATTTTCTCACGATTATAATATGACATCATTTCCCTCTTCAACTCGAACATCGATCTGCTCGCTGCCTGGTGCACGTCGTTCACGACACTCTACTCAGTCTTTTTATAATACTACCATTCCATAATTATTCATGATCGCAGCTAGGACCACTCCTCCACGTCCACACCTCACCCGCTGGCAGAAAGAGAAAGCCGCTGCCGGGCGCAACGCTTTCGAATACCCTGATGACGTTAGAGTTCTCGGTCCTTGGATCATCGGCGAATGTGTTGGTAAAGGCGCGAGCGGGCGTGTCAAAATAGCAAGACATCACCGTACTGGCCAACTCGCAGCCGTTAAAATTCTTCCCATACAGCCTATTCTCAACTCTCGTGCATCACTAGCGACACAACAGGCTAAATCAGACAGGCAACGTCTTGAGATTAACAGGGAGATTATCATGATGAAGCTCATGAATCATCCGAACATCATACGCATATATGATGTCTACGAAAGCGACAAAGAGTTGTTCCTCGTTCTCGAGTACGTCAAAGGCGGTGAACTTTACGACTATCTGGTCAAACGGGGGAAGCTCTCCTCACATGAGGCCATGGAATTCTTCAAGCAGATTGTTTATGGCCTCAACTATGCCCACGCATTCTCTATTATCCATCGGGACCTGAAACCTGAAAATATCCTTATTCATTCGCTTGACCCTCCCTTGATCAAGATCGCGGATTGGGGTATGGCTGCTTTTGCCCCTCCTTCCCTTCAGCTCGAGACCTATTGCGGGAGTCCTCACTACGCTAGCCCAGAAATCATAAAAGGCACAAAATATGAAGGGAACGCGACGGATTTATGGAGCTGCGGTGTCATTTTATACGCACTTCTGGCAGGCCAACTCCCTTTTGACGGAAAGGATGTTAGTGAGCTTCTTGCGAAAGTTACTGCAGGCAAATACGAGATGCCCTCGGGCATCGACCCTCGAGCGCAAGACCTCTTATCCCGCATGTTGGTTGTAGATGCCGCTCAACGCCTCAAAGTTCGTCGTCTTAAGTCTGATCTTGTCCTTCCCTATTTAAATTTGCATTTAGATTTCTGACATTTTATCGCATCCATGGTTCCAAATTGCCACACCTCGAATAATTTATGTGCCTGCCCCTCCCGTCTCTGAACTTGCGAAGCCTCTGCGTTCTGCTGCTCACATCGATAGAGATATTCTCGAGTCACTTCGCATTATTTGGGGTCGACATGCGGATCCCAATCTTATCAAAGCAGACTTATTGAGCCCAGAAGGTGAAGGAACCTTGTCGAAAGCTTTTTACTTTCTCCTGCAGAAGCATCGCGAGAAGACGCTGGGGGAGCACGGATTTGTCGTCGATTATGATAAGCCGCCGCTTCCATTGGAGAGTTATGGGGAAAACGACGGCAACATTATCACGAAGTGGCATA
>Ga0209006_10001488_pt1 | contig 21206 bp, 14 predicted proteins | sample JacPin_JW_Ref_O2_FD_188567 | JGI IMG/M metagenome (GOLD analysis project Ga0209006, IMG submission 188567) | Forest soil microbial communities from Algoma, Ontario, Canada - Jack Pine, Ontario site 1_JW_Ref_O2 (SPAdes) (version 2) | ecosystem: Environmental > Terrestrial > Soil > Boreal... | reverse complement strand
TACACGCCCGAGTTCGTGCGCTGGTTCGTCAAAGACTTCAAGCCTGATCAGATCGACCTTTGCATTCATCTCACGCGCATTCTTCTGCCCGCGCAAATTTTCTTCTACGTTGGCGGAGTCGTGTCCGCCGTCTTGCTCTCGCACCGGCTGTTTCTGTTCCCCGCGTTCGGACCTTTGATCTACAACGTATTTATCATCCTCGGCGGAGTTGCCGGCGGCAGGCATTTCGGTATCGCATCGCTTGCGTACGGCGCGGTGATTGGCAGTTTTGCCGGGCCATTTCTGGCCAGCGTAATCGGCGCGGTGCGCATCGGCACCGGATATAAGCCGTCGTTCGACATAACGAATCCGGCATTTCGCGAATGGGTCAAGCTATCGGTGCCGCTCATGCTCGGCGTCTCACTCGTCACCGCCGACGACTGGATTCTGCGCCACTACGCCTCGAGCGTTGTAGGCGGCATTTCGCGGCTGAACTTTGCCAAGCGCCTGTTCGCCGTGCCCATCGCGGTTTTAGGACAGGCAACGGGTCAAGCGTCGCTGCCATTTTTTGCGCGGTTGTTCAATGAAAAAAAGCTAAAAGAGTTCGCCGAGACGGTAAACGATTCGGTGTATCGCGTGTCAGCCGCATCATTTCTCGGCACCGCCTGGATGGCCGCCGCCGGCCTTCCCCTAATCGACCTTGTCTACCGTCACGGCAAGTTCACCTTCGCCGACTCGCAAACCACGGCCGTCTACTTCTTCTGGTTTTCGCTGTCGCTCGCATTGTGGGCAGCGCAGGGATTGTATGCCCGCGCCTTCTACGCAGCCGGCGATACGCTGACGCCGATGGTTGCCGTCAGCGTGATCACGGCATGTTCGCTGCCCATTTATTCGATCTTGTTCACTCGGTTCGGCGTGATCGGCCTCGCATGGGCATCTGATATTGGCATCGGAGCGAATCTCATAGCGCTCGCATTGCTGCTGCACCGCAAAAAATTTGTCACGCTCGGCGGAATGCGTTGGGTTGAATTAGGAAAGTCGGCCCTCACTGCGCTGGTGGCGGGCGGTATCAGCTTTGAAGTCGCGAAGGTCGTCCCCGTCGCGTCGTCGAGTTTTGCCTCGGTAAGCCACGGTGCCCGCCTTGCCGATCTGGCGCAGCTCTCGCTGGTGACGCTGACTTGGGCCGCAGCCGTCGCCGCTGGATTGTGGCTGCTGCGCTCGGATTTGCCCCGCGCCCTGCGCCGGCGCAAAGGCGCGGTATATCCCGCAGTCGCGCAAGGTGAGACCAAAGAAATATTAGGCGCGGGCACGCAACCTTAAGCTGCGAATCGAGATTTCCAGATCAAGCACAGTGGTGCAATTTGAATCTGTGGACCCCCTATCAGTCGGGCGTCATCCCGAACGCCCGCGTTTTCACCAGCGGGCTGAGGGATCTCCCGCTTAACTGGCCCGGCGCGTAAGCCAAACCGCAGTACTACCAGGTCATGATCCGGGCAATGCCAAAGCCTTCTCTTCCGGCGTCGCCAGCTTCTCCTCGCTCATCAGTCGCTGAATCTGTGCGATGCGGGCCTTCAAGTTGGCATCCGCTTCGCTCGACGTGTGTGTCATGAGCTGCCCCATCAGCACGAACATATTCAGCAGACGAACCGCGGCCTGCGGAGAATATCCCGCGTCGGCAGCCAGTTTCACGCCGCTCCAGTCTGCCGCGAACTCGCGATCATGACCATAGCCCGGTAGAAACGGATCGACCTTCAACTGGTTCGCCGTTTCCATGGTGATATGCTGCTTCGCCATCTCTTCCACCAGCCGGTCGCGGCATTGATTCAGGTCAATATGTTCCATCTCGTGCCCAAGCACGATGGCAAGCTGATCCTCCGTATCCATCATGGCGAGAATGCCGGCGCCTACGAAGATTTCGCCTCCAGGCAAAGCGAACGCGCTCTTGAAGCCGGGATCGGGATCGTAGTGGAAGTGATACGGAATCTTGCGTTGCGCATGTGCCGAGAGTCGGTCGCCGACCTTCTGCAAATACGCATCAATCTTCGTAGTTTGCGGCGTCGGCTGCATGCCTTCCGACTGCGCGAATTGCACCGCAAGCAGGCCGCCGATGTGAACTTCATCGGCGTCGCTGAGAGATGCGTCCGCTGAACCAACTGGAGAAGCGTGCGCTGGCAGCGCGAGACATAACAAGAATGCGATGACCGGGATACGCAAAGAGCCTCCGAAATGAGACGCGCGAAGCGAGCCATGCAATGGACGGCCGGTGCGAGATTTCGTAAGCCGACTCTGCTTACGCGGCCGCGATCCGACGAATCAAATCGTCCTGCTCCGCTTTGCTCTCGGCGCCAATCGTAAAGGCATCGAGCAGGCCGAGCGACAGCGCGTACTTGATGGCTTCATCCTGACGCGTGCGCAGTTCGCCCTGGCCGAGAATCTTCATCCCGACCACCGCCTTCCCTGCCGCCTTCATCTCCTTCAACACGCCTACCACCGTCGCCGGGTCGGCATCCATCACCGCGCCGATCGGATTGATTCGAGCCAGATCGATCTCAACCCACGGCGATTTCGCGGCCGCGCGCAGAGCTTCGATGGAATGGCACGAGCATCCGTGCGCGCGGATGATGCCTTTCTGCTTCGCTTCAGAGAGCACGTCCATCACGCCGCGGTATTGCGTGGTCCAGTCGGCTTCGGTGACGCAGTGCATCAGGCAGACATCGAGGTAGTCGGTGCCAAGTTCGCGGCGAAAGCGGTCGAGATCGGCGCGCATCCCGGCAGCGTCGCGCGACCAGGATTTGGTCAGCACTGTGACTTTATCGCGCGGCACATGCTTCAGCGCCTCGGCGACATGCGGATGGCTTCCGTAAGAATCCGCGGCGTCGAAGAAGCGCAGGCCGTGGTCATATCCGTTGAGCAGCAGATCGCTAAGGCCTTGAATGCCGAGCGCAGTCTGGTGCGAGTGATGTCCGGAGCCGACTGTGCCAGTGCCCATCGCCAGACGGCTGGTCTGAATTCCGGTCGAGCCGAGCGTCACGATATCCGACGCGGAAAACTTGGTCGAGAGAGTTGTGTGCGCGAGCGCATTGAGAATGGACTGTGATGAGAGCCAGGCGGCTCCGGCGGCGGTAGCGGTGCGAACGAGAAATTCGCGGCGGCGCATGGTGAACCTCCGAGCCCCCAAGTTTAGCAGTCCGGCTCAGATTCAGTGTCGGCTCGATGTCATTTTTCATCGCAAGAAAAACTCAACAGTTTCCCGTTGTTTATTCCCGCGCGGCCTGTAAGCTGATCGCGCGGAGGCGTGATGCAAATTTCGAAATCGGGTCGAACTGCGGGCATTCTTGGATTGATTTTTATATCGGTCGCTGTCAGCGCAATGGGACAGACATTTAATACCTTGGCCATATTTGACGGGACGAACGGCGGACTGCCGGATTGGAATCTGGTGCAAGGCAGGGACGGCAATTTTTACGGATCAGCGGGATTCGGCGGAAACGAAGATCTGGGGACGTTGTTTCGCATCACGCCCGAGGGTGTGCTGACGCTGCTGGGCAACCTGGAATACTCGCACCTATCGCTGCAGGGAGCGGACGGGAATTTTTATGGTACGACTCCGTATGTAGGCGGGGCGGGATCGGTTTTCAGAATGACGCCGTCGGGTAAGCTGACGACGCTTTACAACTTTTGCTCGCTTGCCGCATGCGCGGACGGGCAGTCTCCCTTTGGAGGCGTGATCCAGGCGAGCGATGGAAATTTCTATGGCTCGACCTCCGGCGGCGGAGCCTACGGCCACGGAACGATTTTCAAACTGTCGGCTGCGGGAGTGCTGACCACGCTCTACAGCTTCAATGCGCAGTCGTTCATCGATACGGCGCTGGTGGAAGGCAATGACGGGAATTTTTATGGCGTGACCGAGAACGGCGGAAAGCCCGTGAAAGGCACGGTTTTTCAGGTGACGCCCCAGGGAGCGTTAAAGACGCTGCATACCTTCCAGGGCGCGGACGGCTCGGCGCCCTACGGCGCGCTGATGCTGGCCTCGGATGGAAATTTTTACGGGACGACCTATACCGGCGGGGCCAGCCAGTCGGAAGAGTGTGGAGGATTTGGCTGCGGCACGATTTTTCGCATCACGGCCGCGGGCAAGCTGACCACGCTCTACAATTTCTGCCTCGCCAACGGATGTCCCGACGGGCAGTGGCCGAGCGGTGATCTGTTCGAAGGCACGGACGGAAGTTTGTACGGGACGAATCAGGCCGGCGGCGCCAATGGATATGAGTGTGTATTTGGAAATTGCGGAACCGTTTTCCGCATCACTCCCGCAGGCGAGTTGAGCACGCTGCACAGTTTCTCGGGAAGCGATGGATCGATGCCCTACGCCGGCGTTGTGCAGGGAACCGACGGGCAATTTTATGGATCGACGAACATGGGCGCCGACTCGAGCTGCGGCGGCGGGACCGGCTGCGGAAGCTTGTTTACCTTATCCACGGAACTGGGTCCGTTTGTGGAGACGCGTCCGCTGGCGGGAAAAGTGGGGGAGACGGTGACGATTCTGGGCGAGAACCTCAGCGCAGCCAGCAGCGTAAGTTTTGGCGGCGTGACAGCGTCGTTTCAGGTGATCGGCGATACAACGATCCGTGCGAAAGTTCCGGCCGGAGCCGCTACAGGTGTAGTAGACGTAGCCACGAGCGCCAGAACGTTAGAAAGCCGGATCGCATTTCGCGTAGTGAAATAGCTTGTGTAGGGGCGGGCACTCCTGCCCGCCCAGCCGCCAAGAAATGCCTAGGTTTCCGCACCGAGTATGACCTCTGACCTGGCCTTCCATGCTCTCCCTCTCATCATCGCGTTAGCCAAGTAGCGCAAGCTCTTTGACACGTTCGCGCAAAGTGTTTCGTTTAAAGATTTTGCCCGCAAACCGCTGAGCCCCTTAGATCTGCATCGGCGCGGTAACCGAGGTAACTTTAGGTGGCTCGGCCTGCGTGCTAGCCTCGATATGTAGTTGTGTAATCAGTAACTTCCGGGGCGCGGCGAAGTGCGCTCCGCGATCGATTCGATGCCGAGAATTCCTATCTTCCGTTTGGGTGGTGCGCCCGAGAAGCCAGCGCTTCCGGACCTATCTTCGTCAACGCCTTACGTGTCGTTGGAGGGGTTGGCGCTGGGCGTAGATAATCTGCGCCACGACGTGATCTTGAGCACGCGCGTGGTCGAGGCCGTGCGCGCGCAGGTTGCGCGACTGATTGCTCGGCACGGCGAGCTCGATGGTTTGCTTTCGGCAGAGGCTCCCGTATCGACGCAAGGGCCTTCGTGGATGCGGACGCAGGCGGGAAAGGCCACAAAGGCGAAGAACGATCCGGCCGAGTGGAAGTCGCTGCTGACGGAGCTGCTGGTCGCGTCGCTGAATCGCGCGAAAAAAGACTACAAGCTCGGGGTCGATGTGCTGGCGCGGCTGGCGGTGACGAAATTCCTGCGCACGGAGATGAATCTGCAATTCGCGCAGGTGTTGGAGCGCTGCCGGGTCGCGATGAAGAGCTACGACAACACGCGGCATCAGCGGGCACACGAATATCAGGAGCGCGTCGCCGGATTTCAGGTACGGAAGAAGATTATTCTGCGCAAGACCGGGCAGGAGATTTTTGAGACGCTGCGCGAGATTGAGAAGAGCACGCTGGCCCGCATGCGCCGTTCGCTCTTCGGCGAAGAGACCAATGCTGGATCGTATTTCACCTACCCGCTGTTTCTGAACCGGCTGGTGTTTTCTGAAGACGGCCGCGACGACTACTTGTGTGCCGAGCACTATGTGATGCTCGGCAATTGGGATCGCGATACCGACCGCTATGGCCGCCTGCGCGAAATTATTTCGGTGTACTTGCGTTCGCTCTATGGAGAAGAAGTGGTCGCGGGAACGATCGATTCGTGGATGAACGTTCCGGAAAACGCGCGGCTGCTGGTTGGAACGGGGACGCCGGAAGATTCGGACGCAGGCGCAGCGCAGGCCGAACGGCTGGCCGCGTGGGTGCGGCTACTTGAAGACGAGCGCGTGATGGAGAACGTAATCGCTTCGTATTACGTTGCGCCGCTGTTGGGCGAGTATGCGCCGAGGGTCAATCCGCAGCAGTTGAAAAATGCGCTGGTCGACCGCACCGAATGCGATCGCGTGGAGCGGATGATTCAGGAGTCCGGCAAGCTTTCGCCGAACAGCTTGTATCAGGCGGTAGCGAAAGTGGCAAGCTGCCGTGGTGCGGAGCGCGCGAAGGTGGCGGCGCGATTCCTGGCGGATTTCTTTCACTACCATCGCGACCTGCGGCGGCTGGAAGTTCTAAACACAGCACTCGATTCGGTGAACCTGGTGCCCAACCAGCGGCTGCAGGAACTGTCGCGAGTCAATGGCACGCTGTATGAATTCCTGCTGCCGGATGAGCAGAAACAGACCGACTCCGACCGCGTGTTGCGGCACGTAGTGCTCAAAGCGGACGTGCGCGACTCGACGCGGTTGACGCGCACGATGATGGAAAAAGGGATGAATCCGGCGTCGTATTTCAGTTTGAATTTCTACGACCCGGTGAACAAGCTGCTGGAAAAATATGGCGCGCAGAAAGTGTTCCTCGAAGGTGATGCCATCATTCTGGCCATCCTCGAGCGCGAGGGCGAGCCCGGGTTGGCCGTAAGCCGCATGTGCGTGCTGGCGCGCGAAATTATCGAAATTGTCCGTGGATACAACGAGCTGATGCGGCGCTCGGGCATGCCGCAACTCGAACTCGGCGTTGGGATCACGTTGCAGGAATCAGCCCCGCTTTATCTGATGGATGGCGAGCATCAGATCATGATCTCCGAAGCGCTGAACGAAAGCGACCGCCTCTCGTCCTGCAATAAGAAAGCGCGCAAGGTGATGGAGCCGCAGGCCGGGCCGTTCCATGTGTACGCCTTTCAGGCGGCGGAGCTCGATGAAGACGGAAATCCGGAAGACGTGATTCTAAGCTTCAATCTCGGCGGAATTCGTATGAATGAAGCCGCGTTCAAGAATATGCAGAAGGAAGTCACGCTCGAGCCGCTGAAGGTGAAGTTACCGCCGCAACTGGCGTCCTCGGATAAAGGCGAATACAAATTGCTCATCGCGACGGTGCCGGTAGACCGCGATATTTTCCGCAAAATCGTAGTACGCGAGAGCCGGATTCCGCGCATAGATGCCGCAGATTTTTCCGTCAAGGGATGGACGGAACGCTACTACTACGAGGTCTGCACCGATCAGGCGATCTACGGCGCGCTGGAAAAAAAGAAGGGCGCCGCGCAGTAATTCTCAGCTTCTATATCTTTTCGTCTTATCGAAATCCTTACAACTAGAAGTTATTGCCCGCGCGCGGACGGAACGGGATTTGGAACGTTGCTTCCACAGCGACGGCAGATCCATTTTTCGTCGCGGGATCGAACTTCCATTGAGCCAGAGCCTCTGCAGCGAATTGATCGAGGCGGGCGTCGATGCCGCGCAGGACGCGGACTTTGCTGACACTCCCATCGGCCTGGATCACGGCGTAGAGAATCACCGTGCCTGCGACGTTCTGCTTCATGAGTTCAAGCGGATAAGCGGGATCGACCTTGCGCGTGGGTTGAGGCTGAGACAAATCCGAGGCTGGCTGCGGGTCGCGGCTGGCTGCGTTGTATTTGGTGTAGTCGCCCTCGGCGGGATTGCCGGAGTGATTGAGTTCGGCGAAGCGGATGATCCAGCTTCCGCCCGCGGAGTTGAGATTCGGCATCGTCAGCGTGACGGAATAGAATTTGCGTCCGCCGAAGACGGCGCGTTCAGCATCGGTGAGCTTGGCGGCGTCGGGCGTAGTCGTGGAACGCGTGCTGCTGAGTGGGTGTGACGATCGCGTCGCCCCCATCAGATTCGGATTAACGGTGTTTGATGGGGCGCTCGTCCCATTGCCCGCGACAGCAGAGGTTTTCGCGGAGGCGGGCGCATTGCCGACGTAAAGACCACCAGGAAGATTGCTGGCTTTTCTGGTTGATGCGCTGCCTGCGTCATTGCCGTTTGCCGTAGGCGATGTCGAGCCGGGTGATCCGGAAGCTCCGGCATGGCCTTCGGGCGTGGCGGCGAACGATCCGTGGCGGTTGCCGGAGGGAGCACTTGGCGGTGCGCCGACCGCGGGATGCAAGTTAAGCGCGACGACGCGGCCTTGCGCTCCGAAAGATCCAGACGCCGGAGCCGATGGTGGCGGAGGCACAACCTGCGACCGCATCGCGGACGAAGACGAACGCCCGCCGGAGACCGAGCGCTGGGCCGCGACAGGCAGCGCTGGCGCAGGTGCGATGACGGATGTTCGTCCGATGGTGATATCGCCGAGACGCTTGGCCGAATTTTCTACGCTCGGCGGAGGAGCGATGACGGCCTGCGGAGCGGCGGCCGTCGAGAGCCGCATGCGCTCCACGCTGTCGGGTGGCGCAACCACTTCGGCCTGCAGTGCGGACTGATCGCGGCGGCGCGTGAGATGCGAGGCGTCGGGCGGCGGCGCGACGACAGAATTCATCTGCGGAGTAATGCGGCTGATGTCGGCGGCAAGCGTAAGCGGCGCGGGAGGAATGTAAAGCTGGGGGCGCTTCTGCGTGTCGGACCAGGCGACCATGTTCGGCAGCGCAACGTCGCGCTTCAGTTTGACCTGCGGCGGCGTGACGACGGTCTGGGCGCGATTGTCGGCCTCCCGCGGCACGGAGATGATGGGCTGGCGCGAGAATTCCGGGTCGGCTTTTCGGGGTTGGGCGACGCGAGCTTCGCGAGTGTCCACCGGAGGCAGATATTCCGACGGCGTGTAGAGCGTAACCTGGCTACGGTCGAATGCGGGAGTCGCCACGACATGAGGTTGAAGCGCGAGCCATCGCGTAAAGGCGATGAGCAGAACGCAGGCCAGAACGTGAAAGACTCCGGATTTCAGGAACGCCGGCCAGGGAAGTTCACCCTTTACGAAGACGTCATGCCAGAAAGGCGCCGGGGCAGAGCGGAGTTCGAGCGGTGGAAGTTCCCGCGGGTTAACCAGATCGCGCAGGTTGGCGAGGAAGACTTCGCGGCGTGAGGGCAGCTCGACCAGAAGCTGCGGAACGGCCTCCGTAGAGGCGGTTTGGTCGAGTTCGGCTTCGAGCACAGGCATCCTCTCTATGGTAGATGGTAGGAGGCGTTTTGGGATAGCTGTTAGGGCATTGAAAGACGGGAAAAGCCCCAGCGAGTTCCCGCGTCAGGAATGGTGCTTCTGCAATCTTCCGCGCTATCAGATGTAGGATGGAGCTAATGAAAACCAGGCTGATAAAAGTGACGCGCCAATGTTTTTTGATCGGTTGGATCGCTATGACCGTTTTGTTTTGTGCAGCTGTGATGGCCGCGCAGGAGACTCCAAAAGAAGATACGCCGAAAGAAGCGAAAGCCGTGTCTGTGTATTCTGGCATGTATTCGTTTCTAAAAGAGGGCGAGTTTGTGCAGGTAACGGTGGAGGACGACGGCCGGGTTACAGGATTCATATCGCGCTACGGCGACGGAGAAAGCGATAAGGGAACATTCTTGGATCAGTTCTTCAAGAGCGGAAAGATCGAGGGCAATCAGTTGATCTTTACGACTAAGGTGGTACACGGAGCATGGTTCGAATTCAAAGGCACGATCGAGCGCGGGGATGCCAAGACCCCTGCAGATGAGGGATATTTCGTGCTCAAGGGAAGCCTGACGCAGAGCACGGCCGACGTGAATAAGAAAACTACATCACACGCGCAGGATGTGGCCTTTCGGAAGTTTCCTGCGACTTCTGCGCCGTGAGTTGCGCCGGCGATTTCAGCTGGACAAAGTTTCTGTAACAATTCAGCTTCCGGGGCGCACCCTTTTTATTCTGCGTCCCACCTGCAGGACGGGCCGGGTGGAGATATCCAGGACCTTCGTGGGGTCGCTGACCGTTGAACCATCAACTCTGACCGCGCCTTGCTTCACCATTCGCCCAGCCTCGCTCACAGATTCTGCGAGTTGTATGCGCGCGAGTAGCTTGTCAATACGGAGGCGGTTTTCGGGGGCCTCGATTGCCGTCTCCTCGACATCTTCCGGCACCTGATCCTTCTGGAACTGCTTCGCCCAATCTTCCGCGGCCTTCGTCGCTGCTTCTGCCGAATGAAAATCTGCCACGATCCTTCGCGCCAGTTCTTTCTTCGCCTGCATCGGATGCGCTTCTTGCTTCAGCTTCGAAATCTCGGCGACCTGCACATCCGTGAGCAGCTCGTAATAGCGCCACATCATCTCGTCGGAGATGCTCATGATCTTGCCGTACATCTCGAGCGGCGCTTCGTGAATGCCGATCGCGTTACCCAGCGACTTCGACATTTTCTGCACGCCGTCGAGGCCTTCCAGAATCGGCGTGGTCAGCACGACCTGCGACTCCTGCCCGTACGAACGCTGCAATTCGCGCCCCACCAGCAGATTAAATTTCTGATCCGTGCCGCCAAGCTCGACGTCGGCTTCGAGTGCAACCGAGTCATATCCCTGGACCAGCGGATAGAGCAGTTCATGCACCGAGATCGGCTTCTCATCGTGAAAACGCTTATGAAAGTCTTCGCGCTCCAGCAACTGCGAGACTGTATATTTCGCGGTCAGCTTGATCAAATCGTCGGAGGTCATCGCGCCCATCCAGCGGCGGTTGAAGTCGATGACGGTTTTATGCGGATCGAGAATCTTGAACACCTGCGCTTTATAGGTCTCGGCATTCTGTTCGATCTGCTCTCGGCTCAGTGGAGGCCGCGTCGCCGAACGCCCCGTCGGATCGCCGATCATTCCCGTGAAGTCGCCGATGAGAAAAATCGCCGTGTGACCCAGATCCTGAAAATGTTTCAGCTTGCGCAGCACAACCGTGTGGCCGAGGTGCAAATCGGGAGCGGTCGGGTCCATGCCGAGCTTCACGCGCAGCGGCTTGCCCGTCTTGATTGATTTTTCAAGTTTGGCGCGCAAGTCGGCTTCGCGGATGATTTCCGCCGCGCCTTTTTTCAGATAAGTAAGTTGTTCGTCGACCGGTGCGAAGTTTGCCATGGGAACTGCCATTATAAGGAAACGCGCAGTATAGCCGTGGATGTAAGGTTAAAATGTCGTCAAACTCTCCCTGGTTGTCATCCTGAGCGAAGCGAAGGACCTGTGTAATTGTTTGCATCGCCGATGCTGCCGGCAAGTTGCATAGGTCCTTCGCGGCCAAAAGCGCCGCTCAGGATGACAACGCTTTAAATTAAGTGCAATGAATGTTCACATTCGCAAAGCGGTGCCGGCCGATGTGCCACGGCTCAGGGAAGTAATCGAGGCTTCGGTTCGCGGATTGCAATCGCGGGATTATTCTCCGGCACAAATTGAAGGCGCGCTGCAAAGCGTCTACGGCGTCGATAGCCAGTTGATCGAGGATGGGACCTATTTTGTCGCGGAAGTATCCGACCGCGCCATCACGCAGATTGCCGCTTGCGGAGGATGGAGCAAGCGCCGAACGCTTTACGGCGGCGACCAGTTTAAGGGCCGCGAGGATTCTCTCCTTGATCCCGCGCACGACGCGGCCAAGATTCGCGCATTCTTCGTCCATCCCGAATGGGCGCGCCGCGGGATCGGCAGCATGATTCTCGATGCCTGCGAGAACGCTGCCATCGCCGCCGGCTTCAAGCGTCTTGAAATGGGCGCAACGTTAAGCGGGGTTGCTTTCTACCGCGCCAGGGGATACGAAGAGATCGAAGATCAGCAAGCGCAACTCGCCAACGGCGAGGTGCTGGCGATTGTGAAGATGACGAAACAAGTCCGATAAAGTCAAAATGCAGAAGTAAGAATGAAGAAGTAAAGGCTTGCTACAAGTTTCACTTTTGCATTCTAACTTCTGTCTTTTGACTTTCCTTCGCGGTACAAACGGAAGCTACGAAGATGGCAGTGAGTTCCCGTGCTTCTTGAACGAGAGGCGCAAGACTCTGAACGTTCATAATGTCTGATTCTTGTAGCAGTTCGAGCCAAAATACTGTTTCGTCGGCTTCTTCGAGAACGATGCCCAGTTTGGCGACGAACTCAGCCTTGGACCGGCCCCGACAGGCTGCGCGATAATTCGCGCCTATCGAAGTGCCTGACCGCAGCAGTTGTTTCCCAATGACCCTCGCCTCCTCGTTGCGAGGCAGCGCTCGGTACAACCGAATGACGCGGAGCGCAAATTGCTTGGTTCGGTCCTTCAAATCTTTGCCGCTATTCACGAATTCGATGATCTACCATGCGGATCGTAAATGCTGTGACGAATGTCACAAGATTTCCACCGCTGCCGTGCCTTTAGTTCTGCATTCTGACTTCTGCCTTTTGACTTCGTACGAACCGGCGACCAACGATCTTTAAGTTTCCACCCAGCACAATCTTGATCGCTTCCGTATACGCAATATGCTCCTGCTCAAGGATCCGTGCAGCCAGCGTGTGTTCGTCGTCGGTGTCATGCACCGGCACGGTTTTCTGCACGATGATCGGACCGTGATCGAGTTCTTCGTCCACAAAATGCACGGTGCAGCCGGAAACCTTCACGCCGTAGGCGAAGGCTTGTTCCTGCGCCTCCAGGCCCGGAAATGCGGGCAGCAGCGAAGGATGAATATTCAGAATCTTCCGCGGAAACTGCTGCACGAACCACGGCGATAGCAGGCGCATGTACCCCGCAAGGCAGATCAATTCCACGCCATGATCGTTCAGAGCTGAGACAACTTCACGGTCGTGCTGTTCGCGGGTGCGTCCCTTCGAAGGGATCACGAGCGCCGTCAGGCCGCGTGCTCGCGCGGTCTCAATTCCTGGTGCATCGGCTTTATTTGAGATGACGACCGAAATGCGCGCGTCGGGAATGCGGCCCGCTTCAATACTGTCGGCAATAGCGACGAAATTCGATCCGCGCCCGGAGAGAAGAATGCCCAGAGAGTGCATTATTGATTGTTGATTTCTGATTGCTGATTTGTAAAACGCTTTTCAATCAGCAATCAAAAATCAGCAATCGGAAATTGCCCTAGCTATACGTGACTTTCCGCTCGCCCTTTACGATTCGCCCGATCGTGTACGCTTTTTCGCCGACGCGCTCCAGCACGCTCTGCGCTTTTTTGAACTTCGCCGATGGGACGACGAGCAGCATTCCCAGCCCCATGTTAAAGGTGCGCAGCATTTCATCCTGCTCGACTTTGCCCAGGACTTGTAAATGCTCGAAGAGAGGAAGCACCGGCCACGACCCCAGTTCGATCGCCGCTGCAGTCCCGCGCGGGAGCACGCGAGGAAGATTTTCGGTGATTCCGCCGCCGGTAATATGCGCCAGCGCCGCCACGCATTGTCCATCGATCAGCTTTTTCACGATCGGCCAATAACTCTTATGCGTGCGCATCAGCTCGTTGCCGACTTTGTTCTTGATCTCATTCACATACGTCTCGGGCGAATACCGCGCCACTTCAAACAGCAGTTTCCGCGCGAGGGAATATCCATTGGTGTGCAGGCCATTCGAAGGCAGGCCCAAAATAATGTCGCCGATCTGCACATCTTTGCCCGTGATGATCTTCTCGCGCTCAACCACGCCGACTATGAATCCCGCCAGATCGTACTCGCCGTCGGGATAAAACCCGGGCATCTCCGCCGTCTCGCCGCCAATCAGCGCGCAGCCGTTGTGCTTGCAGGCGTCGGCGATGCCTTCGACAACTTTTTCAGCAATCGTCGGCTCGAGCTTGCCCGTCGCCAGATAATCCATGAAGAAAAGCGGCGCGGCGCCTTGCACGGCAATGTCGTTGACGCAGTGGTTCACCAGATCGGCGCCCACGGTCGAGTGCAGGTCCATCTCAAACGCGATCTTTAGCTTGGTTCCGACCCCGTCGACGCTCGAAACCAGCACCGGATCGGTATATTTCGTCTTGTCGACGGCAAACAGGCCGCCAAAGCCGCCGATCTCGCTGAGCACGCCACGGGTAAAAGTCTTGTGCGCAAGATATTTAATGCGCTGCTTGGTGCGGTTCGCCCGGCTGATGTCGACCCCGGCATCGGCGTAGGTTACGGGCGCAGCGCTGGACGTAGGAGTCTTGGCCACAAATATCTTCCTGTCTCGAAGCGTTTGCGTTGGGTCAGTGCTGGACGCCGAGCAACTGCTGAGGTCGCTCATTGTAGCACGATCAACAGAGGTGCTCGGGAGTGGGAAATTTTCGCAGTGAAGGAAATCCCGCAGGAATTTAGAGCGAATCACCGCGGAGTGGAACCGCATACACTTTCAGTTCGTCCGCGGACGCGCACGCCCGTTCGAGACCGCTAAGCCGGACTAGTGGGCGATGAAATCCGAAAAAAAGTACGCCAGCACGCCGAACAGAGCCAGTCCACAGATGCCATAGGCAGTTAGAACCCAGGCTCCACGGCCTTCGTGGTGTCTCATCGATGGGTTCGAGGGAGATGACTGATCAGCGGAAGCAACAACAGAGGCCCGATCTTCCATACTCACAACCTCCGAGGGAAAGATCGTGGCGCAAGTACTTTATGCGTCACGCCTGCCCCGCGTCATGGCGAGGCAAGGTTATCTGCGAGTGATTTTACGCCCGTTTTTGCGTCTGACAAGGTAAAAATGTGGTCAAGGACTTAAGGAATGAAGTGAAAATTAGGTGCCTTTTTAGGAAAACAACCGTTCTCCGCGCTTAATCGGCATCAGCCCTTTTCTCTCTTTGATTCGTGCCATCACCTTACTTTACGCATGCCGCCACGTCTCACATGGGATAATGTCCGATTACAGGCCTTTCATTCAACTATGCGTAATTGCCTCGTAGCCCCCTTTGTCCTGGTTTTACTATCGCTTACCGTAGCCGCGCAGCATCCGGCGCCGCTCCCGAACGCGCCCACGCCGCAGGCTCCCTCATCCTCGACTGCTCAAAAGGCCGCCAGCGCCGCCGAAGCGGTGAAGCCGACCACGCGCGATTACACCCAGGAATCCTTTGTTATCGAGCAGATGCACTCCCGCTACCGCTTCGAGTCCGATGGCACCGGGCGCAAGGAGACTATCGCCCGCATCCGCGTCCAAAGCGAAGCCGGAGTTCAGCAGTGGGGGCAACTTCTCGAGGGCTATAACTCGGCGAACGAGCGCGTGGAAATTCCCTACGTCCGAGTTCTGAAAGAAGACGGAAGCGTTGTCAAAGCCAGCGACAGCGATGTGCAGGATCTGACCGCGCCCGTTGAGCGCGAAGCCCCGGTTTACACCGACTACCGGCAGAAGCACATCACCGTGCCCGGCCTGCGCCCTGGCGAGGTGCTCGAGTATGACATGGTCACCGTCATCCACACGCCCCTGGCCGCCGGACAATTCTGGACCGAATACGAATTCGACAAAACCAACATCGATCTCGACGAAACCGTGGACGTCGACATTCCCGCGAACCGCACCATCAAGCTGAAGTGCAAGCCGGGGATGGATCCCAAGATCACCGAAGAAAAAGGACGCCGCATCTACCACTGGTCAAGTTCGCATCTGGAGCGCGAAGACGACAAAGATAAAGACAAGAAGAAAAAGCGCCAGCACCCCGAAGACGATCGGCCCGACGTTCAACTCACCACCTTCGAAACCTGGGAGCAGATTGGCCGCTGGTACGCCAGCCTGGAAAAAGATCGCCGCATGCCTTCCCCCGAAGTCCGCGCCAAGGCCGACGAACTGACCAAAGGCCTCGACTCCGATCTCGCGAAAACCGAAGCGCTCTACGATTACGTTGCCAAGAATTTTCGCTACGTCAGCCTCTCGCTTGGCCTGGCCCGGTACCAGCCGCACGCCGCTGCCGATGTGCTTCATGATCAATATGGCGACTGCAAAGACAAGCACACGCTGCTCGCCTCACTGCTTCAAGCCGAGGGCCTGCACGCGGACTCGGTGCTGATCAATTCCAGCCGCAAGCTCGACCCCGACATTCCGTCGCCTTCGCAATTCGATCACGTCATCACGATGTTGCCGATGGGAAACGGCATTGCGAAGCAGGAAGTCTGGATGGACACAACTAGCGAAGTCGCGCCATTCCGTCTGCTCGCCTACACACTGCGCAACAAGCAGGCCCTGGTGATTCCTCCCGCCGATCCGCCATCGATGGTTGCGCCGCACCTGGAGAACACCCCGGCTGGCACGCCGATGCCGGATACCGAAGCCTCCGAGATCACGGGAAAGATCAACGACATTGGCAAGCTCGAAGCGCACGTCCACTACGAGTTTCGTGGCGATGAAGAACTTCTGCTGCGTTCCGTTTTCCGCCGTGTGCCCGAAGCCAACTGGCAGCGCGTCGCCGAAAACATCAACTCCGGCCTGGGCGGCGACATCACGAATCTGAAGATCAGCGATCCGGCGAAGACGCGCGAGCCCTTCACGCTTTCTTACGATGTCTCGAAGGTTAACTTTCTCGACTGGTCGAAGAAGAAAACCGATATCGTTCTGCCCCTCGTGCAATTCAATCTTCCCGACACCGACGCCGACGCGGACGAGTCTGATCCCAATCCCGAGCCGCTAAAGCTGGGCCCAATCGCCGAGTATTCCTACAACATCAAGCTTGAGTTCCCGGCCAAGTACACGGCTCACGCGCCGCTGGCCTTCGCGCTCAAGCGTGACTATGCGGAATATGCCGCGGAGTACAAACTCGAAGGCAACACCTTCACCGCCAGCCGCAAGCTCACCATGCGCGAAGATGAGCTTCCCGTCGCCCGTCAATCCGACTACGAATCTTTCCGCCGCGCGGTCGGCTCCGATCTGCAGCAGCAACTCGCCGTCGAAACCACAACGGCCGGCGCGCCAGTTCCTCCGGCGGATATGAAGGCCGACGATCTGGTCGAAAGCGCCCGCGCCGCGGCCAACAGCGGAAACCTATCGGTCGCGATCGCATTGCTGAAGCGCGCCACTGAAGTCGACCCGAAGAATAAATATGCCTGGAACAATCTCGGCCTAGCCTATTTCGCCGAACGCGAGGACGATCAGGCCATCTCTGCCTTCCAGAAGCAGCTTGAAGTCAATCCTTACGACGAGTTTGCCTACAACAATCTGGGCCGCGTCTATTGGAACGAACGCAAGTACGACGATGCGGCCAAAGCTTTCAACAAGCAGCTCGAAAACAATCCGCTCGACAAGTTTGCCCACGGCAATCTGGGCTCGATGTACTCGGAGTGGCACAAATACGACCTGGCTGTTCCCGAACTCGAAAAAGCGGTATCGCTCAGCCCCGAGGACCCGGCACTGCAGGTCACTCTCGGCGACGCGTATCTAAATCTCGGGCAGGACGACAAAGCTCTCGCGACCTTCGACCACGCCATTGAACTCTCCGCCACGCCGCTCGTCTGGAACAATATTGCGTACCAGCTCTCGCTCAAAGGCACGCATCTGGATAAAGCCCAGCAATACGCCGAGTCCGCCGTCTCGGCGACCGCTGCGGCGCTGCGCAATCTCAGCCTCGACCGGCTCACCCAGCAGGATATTCCCCTGGTCTCTTCGCTGGTCGCTTATTGGGACACGCTCGGCTGGGTTCACTTTGCCGAAGGCGATTTCGATAAAGCTGAGAAGTACGTGAGCGCCGCCTGGGGACTCGGCCACCACGGCGAAGTCGGCGACCATCTCGGACAAATTTACGAAAAGCGCGGCGAGAAAGATCAGGCGCTGCGAACTTATGCTCTGTCAATGAACGGGCTGCGTCCGACTCCCGAAACGCGCGGACGCCTGGCCTCACTCGCCGGAGGCGACACCAAAGCCGACGCGGCAGTGGCCCGCTATAAAGATGATCTGCAGCATCAGCTCACCGTCGATCTCGGCAAGGCCACGCAAACCGGCAACGCCGATTTCTTCATCCTGCTGAGCGGCGGCGCCGGATCGACGTCGAAAGTGGACGCAGTGAAATTCGTCAGCGGCGACGAAAAGCTGAAGAGCTTCACCGAAGCTCTCCGCACCGCCGACTACCACCTAACCTTCCCCGACGCGACGCCGGTAAAAATCCTCCGGCGCGGCACGCTCTCCTGCCAGATGCCAAATAAATGCGAGTTCATACTCACCCTGCCGGATGATGTGAGAACGGTCGACTAGGAGATTTCCTGTAGGAAACAGCCACCCTCCGCACGCAGATCGTTCATGAATGATTGCGAAGAGCGCGACCGGGAAGGGCACGGCTTAAGCCGTGCCGTACGCGTCTGAAAAGATCCGCAACTTTAGCCCCTGAGCGGGCGTCGTCTTCCTAGGCGATGATTTAATATTCATGTCCATGAATCGCCGCCTCACCATGATCCTCTTTCTCTTTGCCCAAGCTAGTCTCCTTTCGGCGTCGGATAAGACGAAGGCAACCGACTTGTTGGAGCAGGCAAATGCCAAGTCCAACCTTCGCGAACTTCCCTCGTTCGAGATGAAGGCCAGCGTCAAAATCGAAAACAAAGGGCAGCAACTGGAGGGCTCTTACATGCTGCTCTGGAACGGTCCCAACCAGTGGCGGGAAGAGCTTAGTCTGCCGGGTTACACGGAAGTTCAGGTGGGCGGTAAGGGTGTTGTTGCCACTGAGCGGAATCTGGATTTCACTCCCCTGCGAATTTCCCAGCTGCGTAACGTGTTGCGTTACGGCCGGGGGCTGTTGCCCAGTCCAAACGAAAAAGTAAAGGGCATTGAGCGTCGTTTGGTGAACGGCGTGAAAATCGATTGCGTTGAGATCGCCGGCTATGGAAATTTTATCCGCGAAGTATGCGTCAACCCGTCGTCGGGCGTCGTCGTTCGTCCGGCCCCGTTTGCCGACCGAGATCTCATGCCAATCGGCGCAAAAATGTTTCCCCGTTACCTAAGCCAGGTCGATCACGGGCAGACGCTTGCCGAGGTGAACGTCACCGAACTCAAGGTCGCGGATTCATTTCCCGCATCCGCTTTTGATCCGCCCGCCGGAGCTGTCTCGAAACCGGGCTGCACCTTACCAGTCACGGGGCGGCTCGTGAAGAAGGCCAACCCCGAATATCCGCCGCAGGAGCGAATGGCGCGCCATGAGGGAGCAGTCACGATCTACGCCGTGATCGGCGAGGATGGCGCGCTGCATGGTCTTCAGATCATCTCGGGTGCGAATCCCGCGTTGAATCAGGCCGCCCTCGATGCGGTGAAGTACTGGCGCTACGAGCCCTATACCTGTAACGGCGTCCCCGTCGAAGTCGAATCCGAGATCAACGTCAATTTCTCCCTCGCTCGTTAGTATCCCGACAGATCTCCTGAGCCTTCAGCTTACTCGGGTGCTCTGGGCGACGGCCCGTGAATGCCCGACGCCGTTCGCTCTCCGTACGCAGCGTCCGCACCCAGGCCGTTGATCCATTGGCCAGTTCCGGATGGTTCACTTCTAGCCACACAGGCTCGTCACTCTCCAGAAGGCGCAGTAGCTTTTGTCTGCGTACTTTTTCTTGCGCCTTTTTGTGACTTCTATTCTGTTTCCCGTTCATAAGCTCTCGCCACCCGCAGCACCAAATCCTCCCGCCAATGCGGCCCTGCAATCTGCAAACCAATCGGCAGCCCACCCTTTGTGAATCCGCAGGAGACCGAAATCGCCGGTAATCCCCACACATTAAATGGACGCGTATTGCGCAGCAGCCGCAGTTCCGCAGGCCGCAGTTGCTCTGGATTCGCCTTCAACTCTTCAATCGCCGGAGCGGGCATCGGCATCGTCGGTGTGATCAGCACATCGACATCGGAAAATACGGCAGTAATCGCCCGCCGCGCTTCTTCCAGTTCCCGGCGCCGCTGCATATATTCCGCCGCCGAAATCTTTTCTCCCGTGCGAAGCCGGCGCAAGGTTTCCGCCTGATACAACTCCGGACTCCGCTCCACATTCTCTTTATGCACCGCCCACGACTCCGCCGCCTGCAGCGTGCGATCCGTAGGCACATCCAGCCGCACATCTTTGATTTCGCTGACCAATCCCCGAATCACCCGGAGAGCCTCTTCCACCGCGACCGCGACTTCCTTATCCAGATCGTCAAAGAAATATTCCCGCGGCACACCGGCGCGCACCGATTTCACGCTTTCCTTCAACCCTGAAACATAATCCGCAACCGGAACATTCACCGAAGTAATGTCCGCCGGATCGTATCCCGCAATCGCCTGAAGAACGATGGCCGCATCTTCGACCGAAGCCGTCAATGGACCCACATGATCCAGCGACGCCGACAACGGGATCACCCCCCGCGCCGAGACCCTGCCATACGTTGGCTTCAGCCCGACGCATCCGCACAGCGCCGCCGGTTCGCGGATCGATCCCGCTGTATCCGTCCCAATCGCCGCTAAAGCCATGCCCGCAACCACGGCTGCTGCCGACCCTCCCGACGACCCTCCAGCAATCCGCGTCTCATCCCGCGGATTCCGCACCTCGCCGAAATGGCTGACCAGCGAGCTTCCGCCATAAGCAAACTCATGCAAATTATTTTTCCCGAGGATGATTGCCCCGGCTGTGCGTAGCCGCCGCACCACCTCCGCATCCGCCCCTGGAGCCCGATCCTTATATAACGCGCTGGCCGCGGTAGTCTTGACCCCCGCTGTATCGATCAAATCCTTCAACGCCACCGGGATGCCATGCAGCGGCCCGCGCCACTCTCCGCGAGCTAACGCCACATCCGCCGCTCTGGCTTCCTCCAACGCGGATTCACCCATCACCGTAATAAACGCGTTCAGCGCAGAATCCCGCCTTTCGATCCGCGTCAAACACTGCCGCGTAATCTCAATCGAAGAAATTTCCCTGCGCCGCAATCGTTGCGAAAGCTCGAAAATTTTGAAGTCATCCATCTCTTTCATTGTTTCCGCGGTCATTGTAACTACATCTAACGGATGTTTGGATTCACGCGGGAAAAGCTTTTGATCTTGTCCCGCGCAAAAGTCCTATAATTGTCAGTCGGCTCCGCAAAGCCCAGGGGATCTCATCATGGCAGAAATGACCCTCACCCCGGTCGCCACCCACGGATTTTTCCTCGACGGCCAGTGGCACGAAGATGGCGACCTCGTCGACGTCCGCGCCCCGTATGACGGAGCGATCATTGCCCGCGTCACCCAGGGACGTCGCGAGCACGCCGAGCGCGCCATCGCCGCCGCCGTCAAAGCTTTCGGAACCACGCGCCGCCTGCCCGCCTTCGAACGCCAGCGCGTCCTGCGCCAGATATCCGCGCTCATGACCGAGCGCAAGGACGAATTTTCCCGCACCCTCGCCCAGGAAGCCGGCAAGCCCATCAAAGCCGCGCGCAGCGAAGTCGACCGCGCCATCTTCACCTT
>Ga0209006_10001487_pt1 | contig 21217 bp, 14 predicted proteins | sample JacPin_JW_Ref_O2_FD_188567 | JGI IMG/M metagenome (GOLD analysis project Ga0209006, IMG submission 188567) | Forest soil microbial communities from Algoma, Ontario, Canada - Jack Pine, Ontario site 1_JW_Ref_O2 (SPAdes) (version 2) | ecosystem: Environmental > Terrestrial > Soil > Boreal... | reverse complement strand
CGTTCGGCCTGATTGTAGCTAGCGTGACGAACACCATGCAGGAAACGCAGGTCATTAACCAAGTGATCTGGACCGCTTTCCTTTTTCTCTCGGGCGCGACAGTACCGCTGGCCCGCTTTCCGCACTGGATTCAAGGCGCGTCTCTTTTCATGCCGGCTACCTATCTCGCCACCGGTCTGGAAAACGCAGCGACGAATCTCGCCACGCATGGTGAAATCCTCACCGACTTAATCGCTCTCGCCATCGGTCTGTTGGTAGCTTTCGAAATCTCGCGCCAGCTTTTTCGTTGGGAGCCTGAGGCCAAGCTGCCGGGGAGCGCCAAACTTTGGGTGCTTGCGGCCATGATTCCTTTCATCGCCTTTGGCGCTTACGAAAACGTGAAGGGCGATCGTCTCGTCAAGGTTCGTCAGGACTTTCAAATGTTGAACAATGCGAGTATGGCTGCGCCGCAAAAACACCATTGATATTGGGCGATGGGACGCGGGTGCTGTACGCGATCGAAAAGGAGAACCACTCTTGAAAGTATTCGTCACCGGCGCTACTGGGTATATCGGATCTTCGGTTTCCGCTGCGCTGCAAAAACGCGGCCACCAGGTGCTCGGCCTGGCGCGTTCGCTGGAATCAGTGCAGAAGCTTCAACAGCGCGGCATCGAACCCTATGAGGGCGACCTTCGCGACAAAGACTCTCTGGTAGCTGCCGCCCGCAAAACGGATGCGATGGTTCACGCGGCTTCTCCTGGCGATTCCACTTCCGCCGAGCTGGACAACGGCGTAATCGATATGATTTGTGAAGTGTTTCCGGGCACCGAGAAGCCTTTCATTTATACAAGCGGAATTTGGGTGATCGGCGAAACGCAAGGCGCGGATGAAGATTCGCCGCTGCATGCCATCCCTCTGGTGAAGTGGCGCGCCGTTTGCGAACAACGCGTACTGGCTGCCGCAAAAGGTGATTCCAACATCCGCGCCTGCGTCTTGCGGCCGGGAATCGTTTATGGACGAGGAGGCGGCATACCGGCGTCCTTCTTTAAATCCGCGAAAGAGCGAGGCGCGGTTGTTTTCGTAGGTGACGGCGAAAATCATTGGCCGGTAGTTCACGTAGATGATCTCGCCGATCTTTACGTTCGGGCACTCGAAAACAAATCCGGCGGGACAGTTTTTCATGGAATTTCCGAAGAGGGCGTAAGAGTCCGTGATATTGCGCTTGCCGCGAGTGACGGCGCGGGCATTCCCGGGAAAATTTCTCCGTGGCCGGTTGAGGAAGCTCGAAAAACTCTGGGCCTTTTCGCCGACGCATTGGAGCTGGATCAAAAGATTTCGAGCGCGAAAACGAAGCAGCAGCTTGGTTGGCAGCCCGCAGCCCCGCGTCTGGTGGAAGATCTTCGGCAAGGGTCCTACAAAGCCGCGGGCGCGTGAGTGGCCGTTCGGCATCGATAAATCAAGCGAAGGATCCAATGGCGAATAAACAAAAATTCTGATACGCAGGAGGACTTCATGGAACGCAGCGCCACAGCAGTCTGGAACGGAGGATTAAAGGACGGCAAGGGATCTATCTCAACGCCAAGCGGTGTGCTCTCCGATTCCCCGTACTCATTTCTCACTCGCTTCGAGAACGCCAAGGGAACGAACCCGGAGGAATTGATCGGGGCGGCTCACGCGGCCTGTTTCGCTATGGCGCTCTCGGCACAACTGGGCACCATGAATTTCACACCCGAAAAGATTCGCGCCACCGCTAACGTGACGCTTGAAAAACTCGACGCCGGCTGGACCATTTCGAAAATCCATCTGGACGTAGCCGCGCGCATCCCCGGTATTTCTGAAGCGGCTTTCGAATCCGCAGCCTCGAGCGCGAAAGCCAATTGCCCAGTTTCGCGCTTGTTTAAAGCTGAAATCACACTGAGCGCCGTACTGGAACAGGCGGCATGAAGATCCTTCCCCTCATCGCGGGCGTCCTCATCATCTCAGGCATCTTGCTGGAGGCGTTTGAAACGATCGTTCTTCCGCGAAGGGTGACCCGCCGTTTCCGACTCACCAGACTCTACTACCGCGTCTTGTGGATTCCCTGGCGAAGGCTTGCTCATTTCATTAAGTCATCCAAGGGCCGGGAAGGATTTCTGAGTTATTTCGGGCCTCTTTCTCTGCTGGGTTTATTCGCGCTCTGGGCGGCAATGTTGATCGTAGGCTTCGGGTTTTTGTATTTCAGCGACGCTCGCCTCGATCAAACGCATCCGACTTTGGAGACGTGCTTCTATCTAAGCGGCACAACTTTTTTTACGTTAGGGCTTGGCGACGTTACTCCGCACACTTCCGCGGAGCGCGTGCTGGCTGTATTCGAAAGCGGACTGGGCTTTGGATTTCTGGCGCTGGTACTTAGCTACTTACCGGTAATCTATCAAGCATTTTCGCGCAGAGAGGTTGCCATCGTGCTGCTCGACGCCCGCGCAGGTTCGCCGCCCACAGCCACCGAACTTCTGCGGCGTCACGCAGGCATTCATGGCCTCGCAGCTCTGGAAAGGTTGCTTCGCGACTGGGAGCGCTGGGGTGCGGAACTGCTCGAGAGTCACGTGTCCTATCCGGTTCTCACGTACTTTCGTTCGCAGCACAACAACGAGTCCTGGCTCTCGGCCCTGACCGCGATGCTCGACACTTCTGCCCTCGTCGTGGCAGGCGCTGAAGGCGCTTGCCAGCGCCAGGCCCGGCTTACGTTTGCTATTTGCCGCCATGCCGTGGTGGATTTGGCTCAAGTGTTTCACGCCTCACCTCTACATCACGGCGTAAATCGCTTGCCTCCTTCCGAGCTTCTTCGACTCCGTGGAGCTGTCGCGGAATCGGGGCTGAAACTTCAGGACACCCCGGAATCGAACGAGAAGCTAAACAAGTTGCGCGGCATGTACGAGCCTTACGTTCAGGCTCTCTCCCAGTTTCTATATTTTGACCTCCCTCCCTGGATTCTGGACAAAGAGAGCGCCGACAATTGGAAGACGAGCGCCTGGGGCCGCATCTCCGGTTTTACAGCTCAGACCCAATTGGAACGCGCGCAGGACGACCACGACTAGAAGTCCCGCGGCCCTATAAATCCCCAACTCGCTGCTAACAAGGATGAGCCCAGGCTCGTCCATATACGTCATGAACTAGTTGTGCCCAAACTAGCCCGGGTTGGGGGGACTATGACGTCATTCGGTCAAGACCTGCGTTATGCGCTGCGGATGTTGGCGAAGAGTCCCGGTTTCACGATTGTCGCGGTGCTCACTCTGGCCCTCGGAATCGGCGCGAATGTGGCCACCTTCAGCGTGGTTTACGCTGTGCTGCTGCGTCCACTGCCATTCCCGCAACCCGAACAACTGGTGCGTGTTTTCGACGATCTTCGTGCATCCAACGTGAAAAATGTAGGGATGTCGGCTCCCGAGCTTTGGGATTTACAGGACAGGTCAGGCGTCTTTCAGGACATTTCGGCGGTTTGGCCGATCGATTCCGACATCGCAGGAGGAGATCGCCCGGTCCGCGCGGAAACACTGGCTACCAGTCCGGACTACTTCACTATGCTCGGCGTAAAACCTCAGCTTGGCCGCGTTTACACTCAACAGGATGCGGTGCCCGGCTTTATCGAAGCGGTTGTTATCAGCGATGGCTTCTGGATTCGCAACTATGGCGGCGACCCGAAGATTATTGGCCGGACGATGCGGCTTGACAACGATCTCTACACCATCATCGGCGTGATGCCTCCCGGATTTCGCCATCCTGGGCGCACGTTGCAGACCGACGTGGAAGTTTGGTGCGCGGCGGGTTACAACGCGGCTCCGTTCCCTTTTCCAGCCGTCCGGGCCGCAAGATTTATCCCCGGTGCCATAGCACGGCTGAAGCCAGGTCTCACCGTCGCCCAAGCCCAGGCTCAGCTAGACACCTACGTTACCAACTTGAGCCGGCAATATCCGACTGAGTATCCAGCAGCCGCGGGCTGGGGCATGCGAATCGTTCCGGTAAAAGAAGACTTGGTCGGACAGGAGCGCACCGAGCTTTTCGTCTTATTCGGCGCGGTGGGATTTGTGCTGCTGATCGCGTGCGTAAATCTCGCCAATTTGTTGCTGGCTCGCTCATCCGCTCGACGCCGCGAAATTGCGATTCGTTTGGCTCTGGGTGCCGGCCGCGGGCGCTTGATGGCTCAGTTGCTCACGGAAAGCGTTTTGCTCTCGGTCATCTCGGGCGTGGTTGCATTGTGCACCGTGGTTTTGTTCAAGAATTCCATTCTGACGCTGGCTCCGGCAAATCTTCCCCGGGTAAGCGAGATCCACGTCAGCGCCGGCGTTTTGGCTTTTGCTTTCTTCGTATCAATCGCTACCGGGCTGCTCTTCGGCTTGGCACCCGCGCTGCAAGCTGCGAATCCAGACCAAGTCGATAGCCTTCGCGAAGGTGGACGTGGCTCCGGTTCCGGCCGGCGGCACACACGTCTGTCGCGTGTGCTGGTTATCTCTGAGGTCGCGCTGTCGCTAATATTGTTGGCCGGTGCGGGACTTCTGCTGCGGAGCTTCTGGCATGTGCTGGAAGTGCGTCCAGGATTCAATCCCAACCACGTAGTCACTGCGCAAATATGGATTCCAGTTCCGAATGATCCGAAGACCGACCCTTATCGTCCCGTCGATAAGCGGGCAGCCTTTCTGATGGAAATACTTCGCCGCGTCTCCGCGCTCCCGGGTGTAGAGGAAGCTGCCATCAGCGGAACTAACGGCCTGCCGCTGTCGGCAGGTCGAAATAGTTTCCCATTCAATATCATCGGCCGTCCAACGGATTCAGAGCGCGCACCCGTCGCGGAATTTGCATCTGTGACACCCGATTATTTCCGCGTGCTACAAGTCCCGCTGCTCGCCGGGAGAAACTTCGCTGAGTCCGACACCGACAAGTCTCAACAAGTTGTGCTGATCGATCAAACTCTTCAGCGACGCTACTGGCCCAATGAAGATCCGCTCGGCAAACAGGTTAGTTTCGGTGGACCCCGGCCGGGACAGCCCCCTCCCACGTTTACTATCGTCGGGGTTATTGGTGACATTAAATCCGACGGCTTCGACGCGCCAACCGCTCCCCACATTTACCTTCCTGTTCGCCAATCTCCTGGTTATGCGTCGGTCGTATTTCTCCGTAGCGCGGGCAATCCGGAATCGCTCGGAGAATCGATTCGCCATGAAGTGCAATCCATCGATCCCAACATTCCGGTGTTCAGCGTGCGCACCATGGACCAAATCATCGCGCGGTCGATGGCCGAGCGACGCTTCGCCCTTCAACTCCTTGGCATCTTCGCAGGCGTAGCGCTTCTGCTGGCTGCCATCGGGATTTATGGGGTGATGGCGTACTCGTTTAGCCAGCGCACGCACGAAATCGGTATCCGCATCGCTCTTGGCGCTCAGCGCGTGGACATCTTCCGCATGGCGGTGGGCGAAGGAATGCAGCTCGTAGCTATGGGACTGATTATCGGTTTGGTCGGGGCTGCTGCGTTAACACGATTCGTGCGCACAATGCTGTTCGACGTGAATGCCGCCGACCCCATCACCTTCAGCGCCATCTCGTTCATGCTCGCTGCTGTGGCGTTTCTCGCGTGCTACGTTCCGGCTCGACGCGCAACTCGCGTGGATCCTCTGGTCGCTTTGCGCGAAGAATAATTTTTCACACATCAGGAGAAAGGCCGAGCACCCGCGATCATCCCTAGCGTGAACGAAGGAGAACTACATGGAGTCCTTTATCCAGGATATTCGATACGCATTGAGGATGTTGGCGAAGAGCCCGGGGTTCACAGCGGTCGCGGTGCTAACTCTTGCACTGGGGATTGGCGCCAACGTCGCCACTTTCAGCGTGGTTTACGGCGTTCTGCTGCGGCCGTTGCCCTTCGCGCATTCTGAGCAACTCGTTCGCGTCTTCGATGATCTTCGTGGCCCAAACACGCCGGATGTAGGCATGTCCGCTCCTGAACTTTGGGATCTGCAAGATCGCTCCGGCGTGTTTCAGGATATCTCGGCAGTGGCGCCGGGCAATTCCGCAATCGGCGGAGGAGATCGCGTGGTCCGCGCCGAATCTCTTATCACTAGTCCCGATTATTTCAGCCTGCTGGGTGCGACCAAGCCTCAACTCGGCCGGGTTTACACCGCTCAGGACTCCGTCCCGGGATTCCTGGAGCCTGTCGTCATCAGCGACGGCTTTTGGCGCCGCAATTTTGGCTCGGATCCGAATATTCTCGGACGGAAAATCCATCTCGATAATGATCTGTACACGATTGTGGGGGTGATGCCGCCGGGTTTTCGTCATCCGGGCCGCACGCTGAATACCGACGTGGACATCTGGGCCGCCACCAGTTTTAACGGCCTTCCGTTTCCTGTTCCAGCCGACCGGTCGCTGAGACTGATTCCGGGAGCTATTGCGCGCTTGAAGCCGGGGCTGACCGTTGCCCAGGCTCAGGCGAAACTCGATGCCTATGTATCGCAACTCAGCCGGCAGTATCCCACCGAGTACCCCGCAGCCGCCGTATGGGCTCTACGCCTTGTTTCGGTGAAAGAAGACCTGGTAGGGCCGCAACGGGCGGAATTGTTCATCCTTTTCGGTGCGGTGGGATTTGTGCTGCTGATCGCGTGCGTGAATATTGCCAACCTGCTTCTCGCGCGCTCATCCGGACGCCGGCGCGAGATTGCCATTCGCTTGGCGATGGGCGCGAGTCGCAGACGCCTGGCCGGCCAACTGTTAACCGAGAGCCTGTTGCTGTCACTAATTTCCGGGATTGTAGCCCTGGTCGCGGTCGTCTTTTTGAAGGACGCAATTATCAGCCTGGCCCCGGCGGATATCCCGCGGCTCAATGAAGTTGGCCTGAGCGCCGGGGTATTGTTTTTTGCTTTCCTGATGTCGATGTTCACCGGCGTGCTGTTCGGACTGGCGCCCGCGCTGCAAGCCACGAATCCCAACCAGGTTGAGAATCTCAGGGAGGGCGGCCGCGGGTCGGGCGCAGGCAGACGTCATACTCGCCTTTCGCGCATTCTGGTGGTGTCGGAAGTGGCGCTCTCGATTATTTTGCTGGCGGGCGCGGGCCTTCTGCTTCGAAGTTTTTGGCGTGTGCTGGAAGTGCGTCCCGGATTCAATCCCAGCCATCTGACCACAGTGCAAATCTGGATTCCGGTATCCAACAATCCGGCCACCGATCCTTACGCTCTGGAGGAGAAGCGCGCAGCGTTTCTTATGGAGGTGTTTCGCCGCGTGTCTGCGTTGCCCGGCGTGGAAGAAACCACAATTTCAGGCAACGACACTTTGCCCATGAATTCCGGGAGGAACTACTCTCCCTTCTCGATTCAGGGACGTCCGGAAGATTCCGCGCGCAGCCCGGTTGCAGACATTGCTGTGATCGATACCGAATATTTTCGGACGATGGAAGTTCCTCTGGTTGCCGGACGAAATTTCACCGTCTTGGATACGAATAAGACGCAGACAGTTGGAGTGATCGACGAAACCCTCGCGCGGCGTTATTGGCCGAACGAGAATCCAGTCGGACAGCAAGTTAAATTCGGATTTGGAGCAGGTATTCAAGGGGTCACGATTGTTGGCGTGGTGGGCGATATTAAGTCGGACGGTTTTGACGCTCCCAGCGTGCCGCATATTTACGTTCCGTTGGGGCAGTTCGCGCCGGTCAACGCGGTAGTTTTTCTCCGCAGCAGGGGCGACGCGGGAAGTCTTGGCGAAGCCGTGCGGCGCGAGGTGGAAAAAGTCGATCCCAACATCCCGGTGCACAGCATCAGTTCCATGGATGAAATCATCACCAGGTCGCTGGCCGACCGGCGTTTCGCTCTCGAGCTTCTGGGAATTTTTGCGGCGGTTGCGCTTATGCTCGCCGCAATAGGCATCTACGGCGTGATGGCGTACTCGTTCAGCCAACGCACGCACGAAATTGGTATTCGCATCGCGCTCGGCGCTCAGCGTTTGGACATCTTCCGTATGGCCGTCGGAGAAGGAATGCTACTCGTTGCCATTGGCCTAGCTGTCGGTCTAGCCGGAGCGGTTACCTTGACACGATTCGTGCGCACCATGCTCTTCGATGTGAGTGCCTCCGACCCGGTCACGTTCGGAAGTATCTCGGCACTGCTCGCCGCAGTGGCGTTCGTCGCGTGCTGCGTTCCGGCGCGACGCGCAACCCGCGTGGATCCGCTTACCGCTTTGCGCGAAGAATGAAACATGTTCCGAGTTTGCAACCGCGAGCGGTCGTCACCGGTTTGAACAATTATTCGTATCGCAGCGCGACCATTGGGCTCACACCGCTGGCGCGCCTGGCAGGAAGATACGTTGCAAGAAACGTGACGCCGCTCAACAACGCCGCCACGAGCACGATGGTCGCCGGGTCCCAAGGCTTCACGCCGTAGAGCAGGCTGCTCATCAGACGCGTAAGTCCCAGCGCGGACCCGACTCCAATAATCACTCCGACCAGTGCGAGTTGCATCCCTTGGATCACCACCATCCGGCGAACCTGTTGCGGGCTAGCTCCCAGCGCCATGCGCACTCCAATCTCTTGAGTGCGCTGCTGCACCGAATATGCCATCAGTCCATAGACGCCGATGGCCGCCAGCAACAGGGCAACAGCCGCGAATATCGTCAGCAGCGTCATGTAGAAATCGTTCCGTGCCGTGGATTCGCTCACCACTTGTTGCATGCTCCGAATGTGAGCCACAGGCAATCCACCGCTCGCCTCGCGCAATTCACGCTGCACGTCAGTATTGAGAGAAAAGGGCTGCAATTTCGTGCGGACGACCCAGGCTAACGGAGCGATTCGATTATTCAGCGCCATGACTCCGTCATTCATCTGAGCGATGGGAATGTACATGATCGGGTCGAGCCGCTGCTGACTCAATGCGTGTTCGCGGACATCGCCAACAATCCCGACGATCTGCCGCGGCGGTTCTTCGAATTCTGGGCCGACGCCTTTCCCAATCGTGATCAGCGCTCCCAAAGCATCGTTCTTAGGCCAGTATTTCTTCGCCATCGTTTCGTTGATCACCACTACGCGGCCCGCAGCGCCGTTGTCCTGATCGGAGAACGCGCGGCCTTTCACCAACGGAATGCGGAACACGTCAAAATAGCGCGGCGATATCGTTAGCCAACCCGCTTGTCCGGTGTACGGACCGTCAATCGGTGCTTGTCCCTCGATGTTGAAAGGTAGCCCAAATCCTCCTTCGAGCGGCAAGCAACAGGTAAGGGCCGCAGCGGTCACTCCCGGCAGGCTCTCGATGCGCTGTCTGCCATCGCGCTCAAGTTGATCGACGCCCGCGGCCTTCTCGAAACGGCTGCCGGTAAGTGACATGTTCATGGTCAATACGTTTTTCGGATCGAACCCGGGATTCACGCCGCGCAGAGCCCCGAACGTGCGTATCAGTAAGGCGGCACCGACCAGCAAAATCAGCGCGAGCGCCATTTCCGTGATAACGAGTATCGAGCGGGCCTTATTGTGCCGCAGTCCGCTCCCTGTTCGCGAACCGCTCTCTCTTAGCGTGATGCTCAAATCTGACCGCGAAGCGCTGAATGCTGGAACCAATCCAAACAAAACGCCGGTAAGAACCGCCGCAACGAAAGTGAACGCGAGCACACGCCAGTCGAGCTCCACTCCGGTGCCGTTCTCCCCAATGCGCGGAATGCCGCCGGGATTTATCGAAAGCAACGCGCGTACTCCTAGATAACCGAGCACAAGCCCGAGCACGCCTCCAGCGAATGAAAGCAACAAACTTTCCGTCAGCAACTGCCAGATAATGCGCGCGCGTCCAGCACCGAGAGCGGATCGAATGGCGATTTCGCGCTTCCGGATCGTCGCTCTTGCGAGCAAAAGATTCGCAACGTTTGCGCACGCGATCAGTAGAACAAAACCAACAGCGCCGAAAAGTAAAAGCAAACCGCGACGGACATCTCCGACCACGCTGTCTCGTAGAGGTATGGCGGTGAAGCTCTCACCGGGGCCCATGACGGGGGAATTGGGGAATTTTCGTTTGAACTGTTCCGCGGCCATTTTCATTGCGGCTTGGGCCTGCGTAAGGGTGACGCCTGGCTTCAGTCGCGCCGTTGCAATCAAGTAGTGACCTTGATCGACGCTGTTCGGGTCTGGCTTAAGCGGCAACCAGATGTCGCTCTTGGGATCGCTCGTGAACGTCGGACCCAGGACTCCAATCACCACGTAAGGATCGCCTCCGAGGTCGAGTGTCCTGCCGATGATTCCGGGGTCGCCACCGAACCGGCTGCGCCACAATCCGTTGCTAATCACCGCGACCGCAGGGCCTCCCGGGCGATCTTCTTCCGCGGTGTAGGCCCGTCCAAGCACGATGGGCGCACCAAACACACGAAAATAGTCAGACGAGGCGTGAATTCCTTTGAGCTGTTCCGGACGGTCTCCACCGCTGAGATTTATTCCAGGACCGGAAAAATCGTAGGCCGCCACCGAATCGAAAACTTGCGTCTGATCGCGCCAGACGTTGAATTTTGGGATCGAAGTGACATCGCCATTCCCTTCTTTCGATGTAAGCTCAAGTTCCACGAGGCGGTCGGGATTCGGGTAAGAGAGAGGCTGCAACAGCACGCTGTTGATTACAGAAAAAATCGCGGTGTTAGCGCCGATGCCTAGCGCCAGCGTCAAAATGGCGACTGCCGCAAACCCGGGACTCTTCGCCAAACTTCGCAGGCCGTAGCGAATATTCTGCAGGAAAATTCCCATCGATTCCCCCGGCCCCACTGTGAAGTTTATGCGCGACGCGCAACACCGTCAACTAATTGCGCGGGCCATCAGGACGTTACAGATATGCGTTTCAGGAACGGTACGAGCACACGCCAATTTCGACGTGGCGCGGATTATACTTGCGGCACCCTCGGTATCGACTGACTGGCGGCATTGTTATTTTTTGGCTTCGTAGGTAATCTCCTCAGCGGAGTTATAGAGCGTCCACGCGAGGTTTTCATGAAACTTCTGCATCTTGCTTTGGCGGTAATGTGTTGCGCTTCGACGCTGTGCGCGCAGGACAAGCCTTTGCACGGAATCGACGTCAACGACATGGATCGCAAGGCGAGTCCATGCCAGAATTTCTACGACTTTGCGAACGGCAATTGGCGCGCGAACAATCCTATACCGCCTTCTATGGTGATGTGGAGCAGGCGGTGGGCGGCCGGCGAGTCCACCAAGGACGTGCTGCGCGGCATTCTCGAGGACGCTGCCGCTCATTCCGCCACGGCTGCACCGAAATCCACGGAGCGCTTGATCGGCGATTATTACACTGCTTGCATGAACGAGAAGGAAATTGACGCGCAAGGCGTAAAAGCGCTGCATCGCGAGCTTGATCTGATCCAATCAATCCAAACGGTCGCAGATCTGCAGAAAGCCATCACTCGTCTAAATGAGGAGGCTCTCTTCGCTCCATTCGCATTCGGGTCCGTGCAAGATCCGCACCACCCGCAGTTTGTGATCGCGGATGCTGCGGCCGCCGGGCTCGGCCTTCCTGAGCGTGACTACTACTTCAAGGACGACGACAAGTCCAAAGAGACTCGGCAAAAGTACGTGGAGCACGTAGCCACAATGTTCGTGCTGGCCGGTTCAGATAAAGCCGCCGCTGCTGCGTCGGCACAAGTGGTGATGCGCATGGAGACCGCGCTGGCTGGGGCATCACTCACGAATGTGGAATTGCGAGATCCGTACGCCACCGATCACAAGATGAAACTGGACGACCTGCAGAAGCTCACGCCGGATTTTAACTGGGTGGAATATTTCAAAACGGCCAACCTGGATCCAAGCATTGCTATCAATGTTGACCAACCGAAATTCATGCAGGAAGTTCAGCGTCAACTGAAGGAAACTTCGCTCGCCGACTGGAAAACCTATTTGACCTGGCAGGCGCTCGACACGGCTGCCCCTTCTCTTTCAACACCGTTCGTGCAGGAAGATTTCGCTTTCAACCAACAGTACTTGCAAGGCGCCACGGAAATGAAACCGCGGTGGAAGCGCTGCGTGGAAGCGACGGACGCGAATCTCGGTGAGGCCTTGGGAAAAGTTTACGTGGAAAAGAAATTCTCTCCCGAAGCAAAAGCGCGTATGCAGGAAATGGTCAAGAACATTTTGCTCGCGCTGCATGACGACATCTTGACCGTTACATGGATGAGTGACGCAACCAAGCAGAAAGCCCTGGAGAAACTTTCCACTTTTAATCCCAAAGTCGGTTACCCGGATAAATGGAAAGATTACAGCAGCGTGGAAATCACTCAGGGCTCTTATTGGAACGACGTGGTGGAGGCCCGGCGTTTTGCCGTTCGCGATGATGCAAGATTGATTGGCAAGCCGGTGGACCGTCTCCGCTGGGGCATGACCACGCCGACTTCCAACGCTTATTACAATCCTCTGCTGAACGAGATCGTATTCCCGGCGGGAATTCTGCTGCCGCCGATGTTCGATGTGAATGCCACCGACGCGGTCAACTACGGTGGTATCGGCCCGGTGATCGGACACGAAATTTCGCACGGTTTTGACGATCAAGGCGCGCAGTACGACAGCACGGGCGAACTCAAGAGCTGGTGGACTCCCGCGGATTACAAGGAATTTAAGAGCCGCGGACAATGCGTGGTCGATCAGTTTTCCTCCTACACCGTGGAGGGGGGCTTGCACGAAAACGGCAAATTGGTGCTGGGCGAAAGCATCGGCGACCTCGGTGGGGTAAAGCTGGCGTATCTCGCGTTTGAAAAATCAATGGAAGGCAAACCCCGCCCGGCCAACCAGGATGGCTTCACGCCGGAGCAACAGTTTTTTATTTCCTGGGGACAATCGCGCGGCGACGAAATTCGCCCGGATGCGCAACGGCAGTTCGTGCTGACGAATCCGCATCCGATCAGCAAATATCGCGTCATTGGACCGCTCTCGAATTTGCCTGAGTTCTGCAAGGCGTTCGGTTGTAAGGACGGTGACGCCATGGTGCGTTCAACTCAACTGCGATGTTCGGTCTGGTAAGCCGCATCCGGATAAAGATTCAGTGAGGTTAATCATTTCGTGGCAGCGTGAGGACGCGGCCAATTTGGACGTGAAGCGTGCGCACGTTCTAGACCTGTTGGGAATTGGCGCGAAAATCCCTATGCTATACTCCGTTCTGCGCTGAGTTTCGCAGCCCCCCGGCGCTCCGGAGCAACAGATGCCCATACCGAAGACTGAAAAGATTTGGCATAACGGGAAATTCATCAACTGGGACGATGCCACTCTCCACGTTCTTTCCCACGTAGTCAGCTACGGCTCCGCAGTCTTCGAAGGCATTCGCTGTTACGACACAAAAGAAGGCCCCGCGATTTTCCGTCTGCGCGATCACATGCAGCGGCTGTTGAATTCAGCCTACATCTACCGTATGGAAGTTCCGTTTACCCTTGACGAACTCTGCACTGCGAATCTCGATCTCGTCCGCACGAATAAGATTGGCGCATGCTACTTGCGGCCGATCGTGCTGCGCGGATACGGCGAAGCTGGCGTCGATCCCAATGGCTGCCCCATCGAAGTTTATCTTTCATGCTATGAGTGGGGAAAATATTTGGGTGAAGAGGGCCTTCGTAGCGGCGTGGATGTGTGCATCAGCTCCTGGAATCGTCCCGCGCCCAATACCCTTCCTCAAATGGCTAAGGCCGCCGCGAATTACATGAACTCCCAACTCATTCGCATGGAAGCGCGCGCGAACGGTTACGTGGAAGGCATCGCTTTGGACGTGCACGGCCACATCAGCGAGGGGTCCGGCGAAAATATTTTTCTGGTGATGGACGGCACGGTGATCACTCCGCCGCTTTCAAACTCCGCGCTGCCCGGCATCACTCGCCATTCCGTGCTTACAATTTGCCGCGATTTAGGAATTCCTGTTGCCGAGCAAGTGATTCCGCGCGAAATGCTTTACATATCCCAAGAGGTTTTCTTCTGCGGCACAGCCGTGGAGATCACTCCGATTCGCTCGGTGGATCGCATCAAGATTGGCGCAGGCGCGCGCGGGCCGATAACCAAGAGCATTCAAGACGAATTTTTCGCCCTGACCGGCGGCGTCAAACCCGACCGCCACCACTGGCTCTCGCCGGTAAACGTACCCGCGACCGCTGGAGCCGGAGTGCCCGTACCCGCGCGTCGCTAGCGCCGGCCAAGTTTCATTCGACAGCGCGCACGAAGATCCGTTCAGTACGTAAACTTTCGGCCATCTCGCTTTTCCGCCGATGCATTTTCGATCATGCGATTTACATATCTTCGAAACTTCGAATTCAAAGCTTTGTCATCGTGCGTAAATTGCAATCGAAATGATTCCACGTCCACCGTGTTCTGTATTTCTTCCACCGTCACCAAGCCTTGTTGCTCTGCCTTAACCACCTGATTGACGATCGACTCAAACAGGTCCGCTTCCAAGTTCAGGAAACTCTTGTCGTGCCACGCGGGCCCGTGCCCGGGGATAATCACATCAGCATCGATTTGCGCAAGTTTTCTCAGGCTTTTGGCGTGCTGGCTTAGCGGAGGCGTGAAATAAGGTATCGGGTAGGAGGCCACGTCGCCGGTGATCAGTATTTTTTCCTTCGGCAGATAAAGCACGGTGGTGCCGTCGGCGTCACCTACCACATTCATGAACCGGAATTCGCGTCCGCCATGATATAGCGTAAGAGTGTCTCCGTACGTCAGCGTCGGATAAGTTCTCTGTACCTTGGCGCCTTCGGCCACAAAATCCCGTTCGAGACGCACTTCTTCTTCGTCTCGACGCCGATCCTCTTCGGTTAATTGCGTTCCATCCGATTCCTTTCCCGTGCTGATTTCCTTGTCGAGGTCAGCCTGGTCTTTTGCGAGGTTCGCTTTCCACAACGGCGGCCAAGCCGTTGCGATGTTCAGCATGAGCTGCCGCGATTCTTCAGTCGCGATAATCTCCAGATTGGGAAACGCCTGCGCATAAATTTCGTTGCCGGACCAATGATCCGGGTGATGATGCGAATTCACCACGTATCGCACCGGCTTCTCGGTAATCTTGCGAATCTCCGCCAAAACGGTGCGCGCCGTGGAAGGGCGTGTGAAAGTGTCGAAAACTAAAACGTCTTTTTCATTCACGATCACAACGGAGTTGCCGTTCGGCACATATCCGTCGGGCGCAGTAATAAATTGGTAGATCCCATCGGCAATCTGAACTTTCTGGACCGCAACGCCGTTCTCGGCTCCGCTCGGAAACGCAAACGTTAGGGCAACGCACATCGCGAGTAACCGCAAAATGATTGAAGACGCCTTCAAGGTTTTCATCAATCCCCCATGCGAGCTGCAACATTTGCCCGGCATCGCCCCATCACTCTTGGGAGTACGCAGAAATCAATTGGCTGGATTCACGGTGAGCTTGGAAAAATATCCTTCTGTGTCGGTGCCAACCCAAAGCGCGATCTGTCCAGGCGTTTCGCCCAGCTTCAAATCATTCACAATTAAACAGGGCTGCTCGGCGCCGTTCACGTAGAGGCGAGTTGTGTTGCCGGCAACCACGATCTTGATTTTTGTCCACCCCGCCGGTTCCAAATCGGCGTAAGACTCATATACTCCTGGATTCTCGTCTCGCAGCCGATGCCACGGAAAATAAGGGTATGAGGCGTACTGCGTAGAATGGTTGCGGCGAAGTTGATCGTCCGCTCGGCCATTGGTCTGTCGCAACGAGATGCTTTCGTATTTTGAGCCGTGAGCCGCCACCCGAAACGCAATGCCGACAAATCCGCGCACATCTGGCTGCGCCCCCGCACGCGGCAACCCGACTACTTCCGCCTCAATCGTGCCATCCTTGAAATCAGAGCCTTTCAAGATCGCGATCGTCTCGCCGTTAGCCGGCTGGCCAGCCGGTGTAACTCCGGCCCTGTTGACGAGCTTTACCGCACGACGCCCAAGGTAAGTAGAGATCTCCGCCGTCGCGTTCGGAGCTTCCACCGCGTCGAGCTTAGCGCTGTGGATCTCAAGCTCGTCGACGGAGGTCATCGAAAGCATCGAGACTGCCGCTGAGCTCTGGCTTTGTAAATTTGCTATCGGAATCGCGAACACAAACACCAGAAGAAGTTGAGCAAGAATTCTTCGCATGCGTTACACGCCTTTCGTGCGATTGAAGCGTGACATCCAGATGGTTCACGAAAACGCATTCGTGCATAGTTGCAAAGAGATCAAGATCAATAACTCTGCAGCCACAATTTACGGTGCAAGTTTGGCGATGAATCCCCACCCGCAACAGTATTCCGTGACGGCCAGCATCAGTTCGTTGTCTCCCCTCTTGAGCGGCAGATAAACGGCGTCATCACTTACGTTCATCAGACCCAAGAACTCCGGTTGGCGAAAACCAATCGTATTGTTCCCGGCATAAATCGGCTTTGAGTTCAGATAAACAACAATCTCGTCGCTATAACCGAAGTTCATCTTGCGAATCTGATCGCGGTCGGAGTGGATCGTCGTTCGGGCGAAGACAAACCTTGCGCTAGGAATGGGCCCGTGCAAGAAGGTTTCTCGCGTGGGCGCGTCTTCGTTGGTTCCCCGGCGATAGCGGTTGATTACCACCATGCCTGGATTTTCCGCCTCGGCCTTTTCCCACTTCAAACCGTGGGCTTCCGGATAAATCGCCGGGTCCTTTTCAGCGGTGTTAAACATTTCTGACAACTCCCAATTCGTGAGCGTGCCCGGAAGAAAATTGTGTTTGACCTCCAGCGCGTCGGTAGCATTGTCCGGAGTAAAGCTCAGATTGGAAAAATATCCTCCGCCTTCTCTACCCCAAAAACCGATGCTTCCTTGCGAATGTCCCAGCCTTAAGTCTGAAACCACTAAAGCCGGTTCCGCGGAATTGTTCAGGAAGAGCTTGGCAACTAATCCCGCTAGCACAACGCGCACGTGAATCCATTTCTCGCGCGGGATGTCTCCCACAGCTGTGTAGCTGGGTCCATTGAAAAGTTGCCAAACATTTCCTCCCAAAAGGCCGGGCGCGTACTGTATGGCGTAGGTTGAACCCGAATCGTCTGGCCGAAAAAAGAACAATTCGTAGTCGTCTTCCGATTGCACATGAAAGGCGATTCCCAAAAATCCCCTGATGTCTGCAGCTATGTCCACATCAAGAGCGCCATTCTGAAAGTTGACGTCACGCGCGTAAGCAAAGCCGTTGCTCAACCCGAAACTTTGGCGTCCCGCATATTCCATTACCTCACCTTTATGTTCGGGACCCTGCTTCTGGGCTGGAAGGTTTTTGGAACTGAAGGTCCAGAGATCTCTATCCAAGGGAACCTGAACGGACTGCGCTTGACTTGTTGCAGCAAGCAGAAACGTGAGAGCAAGCATCATTACCACAAACGCTGCGTATTTCTTGCAGCACTGCGATCCCCATATGAAAGCAGATGAGTCGACATCTTGCGGTGCAAACATTTCCGTTTCTCCGTTGCACGGCGATCTCAAAATGAGAAGGTCCAGGCGCTCCGCAACTCGCACTCTATTTCACTTTCAGATTCGAGAAATACGCATCCGTTGTTCCATATGCCCACAGCGCGATCTGGCCGTGTGTTTCGCCGAGCTTCAGATCATTCACGATCAGGCACGGCTGGTCCGCCCCGTTCACGTAGAGCTGCGCCTTTGTGCCGGATACCACGACCTTCATCTTTGTCCATGCACCGGGGTCGAGATCAGCGTACGACTCATACACTCCGGGGGTTTCTTTGCGCAGCCGCTCCCACGGATAATCCGGCGTCGAAACATATTGCACGGAATGGTTGCGGCGAAGCTGATCGTCCGAGCGCCCGTTCGTAGGACGCAGATAAAAATATTCGGCGCGATCGCCGCGCTCCTGCGAACGAAAAGCTAGACCGATAAATCCGCGGTCTGTGGGATCTGCGTCTTTGCGCGGCGAGCCGGCCACATCGATTTCGATTGTGCCGTCCTTGAAGTCTGTGCCGCTGACGATCGCCAGCATGGAATAATCTTTCGGTTGGTTCGGCAAAGGAAGCAGGTGCACCGCCGGACGTCCGCGATAGTTCACGACTTCGGCCTTCGCATCTACCATTTCCAGACCGTTCAAAGTATCCAGCGCCAATGTTCCCGGCGTCACTTTACGCGCTTGCCCGTATGAAGCGCTCAAAGCAATTACAAACGAAAGCACAAAGACAATCCTGCAAACGACCTTAAGCATATCTGTGATCTCCTAATTCTTTCCGCGTTCAAACTTCCCATCGCTACCGCGGCTGAATCTCTTCGTATGTGACTTTTATCAATCCATCCAGATCCAAGTATGGCTCGCCATTCTGCGCGTCGTCTTTGAAATAGCCGCCAAACCGTTTTTTCAGCGCATCCAGGTCGATCGCTTTTTTCACATCGTCCAGCTTCGCGCGATTTGTGAGCCGGTAGTATTGCTCTTGCACTTGCGCGACCACGGTTGTCGCCAATTCATTCAACTGAGTCAAATAGGTTGTACCGCGCAGAATCTCTCCGTGACCGGGAACAATGATTTGCGGGTCCATCTCGATCATTTTCACCAGCGTCTTGCTCCATTCTGTGGGAAAGCCGCTACCCATGTATGGTCCGGGATGGACAACTAAATCACCCGCCACCAAGATTTTTTCCTTGGGCAAAAATGCGACCGCGTCCCCCGCAGTATTGCCGCGTCCTAGGAATTTAATTTGCACCTCACGATTGCCTAAATCGAGATCAAGCTCGCGGTCAAACGTTACGTTGGGCAGCCGTGGAACAAGACCTTTGAATTCCGCCGCTACCGCATTAGTCCCGGCCAAGATTCCTTGCAGCTGTTTCTTGTCATCCTCGGTTAGGGCAGTCCCGTCATCAGTTTTTCCCGCGTCCAGGTAACGCCTGTAGACCCCCATGTCGCGCTGTACGATCATCACGGCGTTCTCTGGATGATCCGCGTAGTTGCCTTTGATCAATTCTCGCGTCGCAGTCTGCGAGATAATACTGATGGATGGAAAAGTCTCGACATAAGTTCCGTTCCCACGCGTGTGATCGGCGTGCCAGTGTGTATTAAGCAGGTACCGCACGGGTTTATCTGTCCACTGCCGAATTTGCGCGATGTCTTCGCGAGCGCTGGAGGGCAGATAGCAGGCGTCCACGACTAGTACGTCCCGGTCGCCAATAATTACGGTGGTGTTTCCCTGAGGAAATCCGTTCGGCGCGTCCTGGTGCCGGATCACATAGATTCCATCAGCGATCTTGGTGACCGTACGTTCTTTCCAAGATGACGAATCGGCAGACAGAGATCCCGCCGCTACCAATAACATAAAACATACCGATAAAAATCCTGTCGCCGAATAAGCCCTACACGCACTAATATTCATTTCGCTTTGTCCCCGTTTCCGCAGAACGCCTCTTGCGCAGTGAGCGTGCTAACCTGCGAAGAGTCTTCAGCAGACACTTTGATTTCCGGATTGCTTATCTCGACGAGGTTAGTGCGTGCGGACCAGACCGTCTTGTACATTCTTGCTCTAAGCGGAGGTATCGGCCGGGCGTAACCCCGGTGAATCTTTTGAAATGACGAGTGAAATGGCTCTGGTCCACAAACCCAGCTGCGCAGGCCGCATCAGAAATGGACCGGCCCCGCCGAAGGAACGAACGCGCCCGGCTCACACGCACTTGCACCTGGTAGGCATGCGGCGGCATTCCGACTTTTTTGCAAAATGATCGGTGGAGATAATACGGGCTGAGTCTTGTTAGCCGCGCCAGGTCGTGCAGTGAAATTTGTTCTGCGTAATGTTCTTCGAGATATTTCTTAGTTCGATCCACAGCAAAGTCTTCGTTCCCGTCGCTGGTCGGAGCAATGCTTGCAGTGCTGTGCTGGCTAACTAGCCTTTGAAAAAGACGCATCGCGGCGCTGTCGCGAAACAATTTGGATCCAGGCGATTCCAGCGCGCGATGCAGTCGCAGAAAACTTCTCATCGTTTGTGGGTTGTGAATCAGCTCTGACCGAAAATGTACCGCGGGAACCGCCTGCTCGGTGAACTGCTCCACAGCTTTTTGCAGCGCCGGGAATTCGATGAACATGCAGCGAAAACTGCATCCGCGCTTGCGGTAGGCGTGAACCTCGCCGGAGGGCAACAAAACGAGGGTGCCTGGAGGCGTGGAATACGAACTCCCCCGGCAATCCAGGTCGCCAGCGCCATCAACGACCGCGCACAAATACAATTCATCGTGCCAATGTCGTGCGTAATCTGCGGTAATCGACGCGCCGCGATGCAATTCGATTGAGTTGTAACCCGCGGCTCGCCAGGTCTGGACGGCCGGCTCTTTTTTCTTGCGCTCGATTGGCTCTGGCATCTCAGCGTGGCGCGCGCCCGTCGTGCTGTTTTCGTGGACGGCCCTTTGGGTCTCTTAGACGTGGGCGGACATGATTTGTCTCAGGATACATGGCCAGCATTTTCGTTCGAAACCGCGGTCTTGTGCGATGCCTCTCCGCCTCATTTTTTGACTGCCCTGGCCCAATTCAGTAGAATCGCCCCGCGATAAAAAGGCATAATGTCGGTCGAGATGTTGGCTTCCACGCGCGCGGAGAGGTTTCTTGTATAGCCTGCCTGAAAAGCTTCTGGCGGAATTTATCGGCACATTCATACTGATTTTTTTCTCTGTCGGAGCTATTTGCGCTGACCAATATCTTCACGCCGCGTCGCAAACCCCCATTGGCACCCTCGGCGTTGCGCTTGCCTACGGGCTGACGTACGCCATCATGGTCGGCGCCATCAGCCACATTTCCGGCGGCCACATGAATCCGGCGGTCACCGCTGGTTACTGGGTCACTCGGCGTCTCGGTACCTTGCAGGCTCTGCTCTACTGGATCGCACAAATTCTCGGCGCAATCGCTGCCACCTACCTGCTGGTCGCCATCGTGCCAGACGCAATATGGACGTCGGCTGGCCGCGGGGTCACTCTGCTCGCTCCCGATTTCACGCGTCTGCATGCCATGCTTCTTGAAGGAGTGATGACATTTTTTCTGGTGTTCGTCGTTTTTGCCACGCTGGTTGATGCCAGAAGCGCTTTCAACAAAATGTCCAGCTTCGCTATCGGCCTGACCATCTCAGTCGGGGTTCTGTTCGGTGGGCCTTTCACCGGCGCCGCGATCAATCCCGCGCGGGCTTTCGCGCCTGCGCTCGCCGCGCGTTATTGGAGCAACCATGGCGTGTACTGGGTCGGTCCGCTACTCGGAGGCGTCCTAGCCGCGGTGATCTACGATCGCCTCTTCCTCAGCGACCAACCCCCGCT
>Ga0209006_10001486_pt1 | contig 21226 bp, 17 predicted proteins | sample JacPin_JW_Ref_O2_FD_188567 | JGI IMG/M metagenome (GOLD analysis project Ga0209006, IMG submission 188567) | Forest soil microbial communities from Algoma, Ontario, Canada - Jack Pine, Ontario site 1_JW_Ref_O2 (SPAdes) (version 2) | ecosystem: Environmental > Terrestrial > Soil > Boreal... | reverse complement strand
CCCAGAAATCCTGGGCCGGCCTGTGAAAGGGACGCTATTTTTTGCTGGAGAGGCCACTGATGTGACGGGAAACAACGGGACCGTGCATGCCGCCATTGCGAGCGCCCGGCGCGCAGTTGCCGAGATCACAAAGATCGGCAGAGCGTCCGCCGCAGACTAGTTGTGCCGGGGCCCCGGACGGCAGGGCCTCTCGCATCGATAGCATGAAATATATGGCAGCGCTGGAAGCGCTTCGAGCGATTCCTGGGTCGGGAGATTACACTTGACGCATGCAGCGCAGACGATTTCTTAGGATCGCGGCCGGTTGCGGAGCGGGCGCCGCCGTTCCTGCCGCGTGGTGGCTAAGGTCCGGCTCTGTTGCAGAGGCAGCAACTGAGGGCAGCCCCATCGTATGCAATCAACTCGGGTACCCTCCAAACGCGAGCAAGCTCGCGACTCTACGCGCGCCGTCGACCAGATTTACCGTGCGTGACGTTAATCGTAACGCTGTGGCTCTGGAAGGGAAACCTACCGAGCCTCGCGACGACGCCGCGTCTGGCGACCGCGTTCAGGTTGTCGACTTCTCGCAGGTTCGCAAGCCCGGCAACTACATTCTTGAAACTGATGCCGGCAAGAGCTCGCTTTTTGAAATTGGAGAGGATGTTTATCGTCAAGCTCTGCAGCTCACCATGCGGGGATATTACGGCCAGCGATGCGGCTGCAATGTGGACCTGGGGAATGGCTATTCCCACCCAGCGTGTCATCTCACGGCCGAGTTTCACCAGACAGCTGGAAAGACCGGTTCGTACAAGAATCACGGGGGGTGGCATGACGCCGGCGACTACGGCCGATACATGGTGAATTCCGGCATATCGACCGGAACTCTGCTTTGGACGTGGGAAATGTTGAACCCGGCGGTGCACAAGCTTGATCTCAAGATTCCTGAATCCGGCGGGAAACTCCCCGACTTTCTCGCCGAAATCCGTTGGAATCTTGATTGGATGCTCAGCTTGCAAGACGTCGACGGCGGAGTATGGCACAAGCAGACCAGCGAGAATTTCTGCGGCTTCATCTTGCCGCAGGCCGATCATTTGACCAGCTTCGTCATCGGCACCGGATCGGCTCCCTATAAAAGCACGTGCGCGACCGCGGATCTGGCGGCGGTTGCTGCGATTGCGGCCCGCTGCTATGGACCCTTCGACGACGCTTACGCCAAGAACTGCATGGACGCTGCGAGGCGTGCTTATGCGTGGGCCAGCAAGCACCCGGACGTGAGTTTCCGAAATCCGAGCGGCATTCGTACCGGAGACTATGGAGATTCTGAATGTCGTGACGAGATGCTGTGGGCGGTCGCTGAGCTGTGGCGCACCAGCGGAGAGCCAGAATATCGCCAGGCGTTCGAGAATGGCATTGCCTATCTCCGAGCGGGAAATGGACTTCGGGTGAAGACGCCTGCGTGGAATGATCTGTCGGCTTTCTCACTCTGGACCTACGCGATGGCTGACAGGAAAGGCGGCTCAGCCGAGCTGCTGGATCAGATTCGAGACTGCAGTGCGCGCGAAGCCGAAGTATTGGTTCAGAACGGCAGGAACAACGGCTATGGAAATACGCTGTCTCTCGCGGACTACATCTGGGGCTCCAATGGTGTAGCAGGCAATCAATCGCTGCAACTGATCGTTACCGATCGCCTCGAGAACAACCCCGAATTCCGTCGGGCGGCAACAGAAAATCTGCACTACCTGATCGGACGGAATTGCTGGGACTTGTCCTGGGTAACGCAGCTCGGGACGAAGGCCTTTCAGCATCCGCACCACCGGCCAAGCGCCGCCGACAATATTGCTGCTCCCTGGCCCGGGCTACTGTCCGGCGGGCCAAATTCGCGCCCTGCGGACCCTGCGGGGTTGGCGCTGCCGAAGCGGCCGCCCATGCAGATGTATAAGGATGACGAGGCCGCGTATTCGATGAACGAAATCGCCATCAATTGGAATGCACCCTTAGTATTTCTGCTAGCCTCGTTGCATGCGGATTAGTTGCCTGGTGTGCGCTTGCAGAACGGGAAAGCAACCGGACGCTGATGTCGCGTCGACCGAAGCGAGCGCCCGAGCCAAAGCAGCGATCGTTCCACCGTGCAAGGGCCACATTCGCGCATGATCGAAATCACAGACCACACCGGTCTCGCGCCGGCAAAATCGAAACGATATTCACCATCGAACTTAAGACAGGCGTCGACAGGATTTGGCCTAGGACGCCCGCTATCAGGGAAGACGAGGTGGAAAAAGTGAAAGCAACTAAAGGTGTTATCGGAATCCTGACTGGTGGTGGCGATGTGCCGGGCCTTAATCCTGCCATTCGCGCCGTAACCATCCGCGCGCTGCGCGAGGGCTGTCAGGTGATCGGCATCCGCCGAGGTTGGGCAGGCCTGGTCGATATGGTCCGCGAAAAGGACTACGACAACAGCCAAAACTTTCAGACCCTGACCGAGGATTCAGTCAACCGCACCGGCCGCACCGGCGGCACATTCCTGCACACCTCACGCACGAACCCCAGCAGGGTGAAGAAATCCAGCGTTCCTGCTCATTTGCAGTCCAGTTACAACGCGGAAACAAATGACTTGACCGCGGAAGTTCTTAAGAATCTGGACTGGCTGGGCATCGATCACCTCATTCCGATTGGCGGCGATGACACTCTAAGCTACGGCGTGCGCTTATATAAGGAAGGTGTGAAGGTGGTTGCCATCCCCAAGACCATGGACAATGATGTTCCCGGCACGGACTACTGTATCGGCTTCAGTACGTGCGTGACCCGAACCATAGCGATGACCAACAGCCTCCGCACCAGCGCAGGCTCTCATGAAAGATTCTTGGTGCTCGAAGTCTTCGGCCGCTATGCCGGGTTCACCGCCATGCTGCCCACCATGGCTGGAGCCGCGCACCGCTGCGTAATCCCGGAACACAAGTTCGATATCGAGCGCCTCACCGAGCTGTTGGTTTCGGACCGAAAGAAAAACCCCAGCCACTATTCCGTGGTCCTGGTTTCGGAAGGAGCGATGTTCCAAGGCGGAGAAATGATCTTCGAGGCGGAGGCCACTGACGCCTTCGGGCATAAAAAACTCGGTGGCATTGGAGACCTGGTGTCCGAGAAACTGAGGGAGCTTTCTCCGAAGTACAACAACGGTAAAGCCATCGACACGATCAGTCAGAAACTGGGCTACCTGGTCCGCTGCGGCGATCCCGATGCCCTCGATTCGATCGTCCCGATGGCTTATGGCAACCTGGCCCTGGATTTGCTCTTGAGCAAGATTCACGGGCGGCTGGTCGTACTCAGGAATGGCCGTTACGACAACCTGCCGATCGATACCGTTACCGCCTCGAAAAAAGTGCTGAACGTCAAAGATCAGTACAACATAGATCGCCTTCGGCCTCACTACAAGAGCTTCGAAATGAAGCCGCTTTTCATCATGACCAGCGAAGTGGGATAGCCATCTTTAACTGTGGAAAACTGGGTGGATTCTCTTCCTCCCGGCCAACCGGATCGCCTTAATTATTCTGTAGGTCACAAGGCCAGCCTTTCGCATCGAAACAGTTTATATTCCTAAAAAGAGAGGCGGCCTTCCATCATGACCGAATCTTCCATTCTTGGAGAACATAGAGTGGCCGGCACCAGCGAAGTTGCGTCACGGCCTACTCCGTCCCTTCTCACTCAGTCACCTCTTACGCCGGAAGAGCTGCGCAAGACCCATGCTTACTGGAGTGCCTGCAATTATCTGTCGGTAGGAATGATCTATCTTCGCGAGAACGCGCTTTTGCGGCAACCGCTGAAGCCGGAGCACATCAAGAATCGGCTTCTCGGTCATTGGGGTTCAGATCCGGGACAGTCGTTAATCTGGGTGCACCTGAACCGTCTCATTAAGAAGTATGACCTGAACGTGATATACATCTCCGGGCCCGGCCACGGCGCACCGGCCACGCTCGCCAACTGCTATCTGGAGGGACATTACTCCGAGATCTATCCGGACAAGAGCCGCGATGAGGCGGGGCTGCTTAAGTTCTTCCGGCAATTCTCATTTCCCGGAGGCATCGGCTCGCACTGCACGCCAGAAACACCCGGTTCGATCCACGAAGGCGGTGAGCTTGGCTACTCGATCTCGCATGCTTACGGCGCCGCATTTGACAATCCGGATCTCATCGTCACGGTAGCGATTGGCGACGGCGAGGCCGAATCCGGTCCGCTTGCAACGTCGTGGCATTCGAACAAGTTCCTGAATCCGATTCGCGATGGAGCTGTTCTGCCGGTACTTCACCTCAATGGCTACAAGATCGCGAATCCGACAGTCCTCGCGCGTATTCCACACGAGGAACTGGAATCGCTGCTGATCGGTTACGGTCACAAACCGTACTTCGTTGAAGGGGATGATCCATCTACGATGCATCAGAAGATGGCTTCTACTTTGGAGCAGTGCGTCCTGGAGATTCGGTCGCTGCAGCAGCACGCTCGCGCCACTGGCGATAGCACGCGTCCGCGGTGGCCGATGATCGTGCTTCGTTCCCCGAAAGGGTGGACCGGCCCGAAGGAGGTGGACGGGCACAAAGTGGAGGGCTCGTGGCGGGCGCATCAGGTTCCAGTCCTCGATGCGGCCACGAATAAGAAGAGCCTGCGCATGGTGGAAGATTGGATGCGCAGCTACAAGCCCGAGGAACTATTCGACGCCAACGGAACGCTGATCCCGGAACTGCAGGAACTCGCGCCTTCCGGTACGCGCCGCATTTCCGCGAATCCTCACGCAAACGGAGGGCTGCTGCGGAAAGAGCTCGAACTTCCCGACTTTCGTGCCTATGCCTTCGATGTAAAGGCGCCGGGCGCGGCCTACGTTTCGCCGACCGATGTGCTCGCACACTTTCTTGCCGAAGTGATGCGCCGTAACATGAGTTCATTTCGCGTCTTCGGACCGGATGAGACTGCGTCCAACAGACTCGCTGCCATCTATGCGGCTTCGAAAAAGACGTGGCTTGCGGAATACATGCCAGAGGATGCGGACGGCGGCGAACTCGATCCCTACGGGCGGGTGATGGAAATGCTCAGCGAACACACGCTCGAAGGCTGGTTTGAAGGCTACGTTCTTACCGGGCGGCATGGATTGTTTTCCAGTTACGAAGCCTTCATACACATCATCGATTCCATGTTCAACCAGCATGCCAAGTGGTTGGAGAAATCGAAAATGGAGCTCTCCTGGAGGGCTCCGATACCCTCGATCAATATTTTGATCACATCGCTGGTGTGGCGGCAGGATCACAACGGATTCACCCATCAGGATCCGGGATTTCTGGATGTGGTTACAAATAAGAGTCCGGACGTAGTACGCATTTATCTACCCCCCGACGCCAACTGCCTGTTGAGCGTAGCCGATCATTGCCTGCGCTCGCGCGATTACGTGAACGTGATTGTCGCCGACAAGCAGGAGCATCTGCAGTACTTGACGATGCCGGAGGCCGTGAAGCATTGCACCAAGGGCATCGGCATCTGGGACTGGGCGTCCAGCGATGACGGCGCCGAACCCGATGTTGTGATGGCCTGCGCCGGCGATATCGCGACCATGGAGTCGTTGGCGGCGGTGGCGATTCTGAAAGAACACTTCCACGATCTGAAAATACGCTTCGTGAACGTTGTCGATCTTTTCCGGCTTATGCCGGAGAGCGAACATCCGCACGGACTCTCCGATCGTGATTTTGATTCCTTATTCACTGCGGAAAAGCCGGTCATCTTCAACTTCCATTCCTATGCCTCGCTGATTCACAAGCTGAGTTACCGGCGCAACAACCATGACAATATTCATGTTCGGGGCTACAAGGAAAAAGGAAACATCAATACTCCGCTCGAACTTGCGATCCTCAATCAGATCGACCGCTATGATCTTGCGATCGACGTCATCGATCGCGTGCCGCGCATGCGTTCGGTTGGAGCTCATGTCAAGGAATGGCTGAAGGGACAAATTATTGAGAGCGTGAATTACGCTCACACGGAAGGCATCGACAAAATCGAAATCCGGAACTGGAAGTGGCCGGGGTAGGAATGGCACAAAAGTTGGCTAGAAAAGATGGCCCCATTCTCGTTCTCAACAGCGGCTCGTCTTCCCTGAAGTTCGGCGTCTACCGGCGCGGCCCGACAGACGAAGTGCCCCAGCTCACCGGAAGCGCGGAGGGCATTGGGCGGGACAACGGAGCCTTACAAATTCGCGCGGCTGATGGAACTTCGCTTCTAAAGCGTGACCGGGTTCACGAATCGCAAAAGGATGCGCTAGGCGCGCTGGCGGCCGCGATAGGAGAGCATGTCGACGATACGCCAGTCGCGGTCGGGCACCGCGTGGTTCACGGTGGTCCCAACCTCAACCAGCATCAAATCATCACACCACACGTGCTGGATGAGTTGCGCGCGGCGGTTCATTTTGCGCCATTGCATATTCCTCAGGCTCTATCGTTGATCGCTACCGCGCAATCGATCTTTCCTTCGGCTACTCAATTCGCGTGCTTCGACGACGCTTTCCATCGAACGATTCCCGAAGTCGCATCGCATTTGCCCCTTCCACAACGCTACTTCGACCGTGGGATCCGCCGCTATGGCTTTCACGGCATTTCTTATGAATCGCTGGTGCATCATTTCGGGGCGACGCTTCCAGAAAAAGCCATCTTTGCGCATTTGGGAAACGGGTCGAGCCTGTGCGCGCTGCGAAACGGGGTATCGATAGACACCACGATGGGCCTCACGCCCACGGGCGGCATTCCCATGGCTACGCGGTCCGGGGACCTCGACCCTGGCGTCATGGTTTACCTTTTGCGAAATGACAAGCTCGACGCCGAGAAACTTGAAGATCTGCTGAATCATCAGTGCGGATTGTTCGCTCTTTCGTCGGGCGAAGGGGATGTGAAGGCGTTGCAAGAACGCGCCGGCCGCAATGATTCAAAGGCCTGTCTTGCCTTGGATGTTTTTGCGGTTGCTGTCCGAAAAGCGATTGGTGCGTACATGGCACTGCTGGGCGGAGTGGATCTTCTCGTCTTCACCGGCGGCATCGGAGAACATAGCGACCGCATCCGCTCCGCAGCAACCAGCGGGCTCGAACCGCTTGGGCTTACCCCAGATAAGATCGAGATTGTCGCCACCCAAGAAGAGCAACAAATTGCGCGCCACTGCCGGGTGTACTTGTAAAAGGATTCGGCCTCGCTGTCTCCTCGGCGGATCCTTGGTTCGGGGCAAGTTCCGGATGGCGGGCGGCGGCTTGCAGTTCTCGAAGAACAGCACACTGCCGCCGCACGGGCTGGTTTGGTGCGGAGCCGACCCCGGAAAACTCAAGCTACAGCCCGTGACCCTTCAGGTCGAACCACGTCTAATAAAAATAAAGAATTGATCCTGTGCGCCGCGCTTCTGCTCCTGGTGCTCGCCACCTCGGCGTTCGGTTGTGCAACCGGATGGAGAAGCAAGCCCGGGACTTTTTGTTTCCGCCGGAGCAGCCGAGAAGCGTGTGCCGGCAAGAAACCAACCAGGGCGGGCGGTTGGTCGGCCTGCAGCCACACGCTGAGATCGCTGCCCGGCGTTTGCAACTTGCGCACCTTCGCGTAATTTCGTTTCGTAGAGTTCCGACGGTTCGAAATTGCTGGCCCGCTCGGAAACCCAGGGCGGCGGCAAGGTTTCACAGCGCTCTAACTCACCCGTCATCGTACTGTCGATCGGATCGCCCCAGACCGATCGCGGCCCTCGAGCTAAGGCCCGCTGAAGCTCACCTCACCCTGCGCATCGAGCCACATGTGTTTCTGCTCGTGCGTTCGCTCTAGTTCTAGTATGTCGAAACTTTCCTTTCAAAGGAACGGTTATGAAGATGGTCTCTCGCATTCCATTGTGCCTGTGGCCAGATGGTGGAATACCCGCGGATGAATGGCTATCGTCCCCCGGCCAGCCGGAGGTGAACGCCAAACGCTGCCACCCAACCCACCCGGTCTCTTGAGTGGAAGTAGCACTAACAGTGGCAATAACAGTAACAATCACATCGCGTGAATCCGCGTGCCGAAGCACAATGGGAACAGATTTCGCTTTTCACAGCACCGTGACTTGTAGTAGCATCGCCGAGATTGGTAGGAGATCAATGAAACGAGCCCGTCTTTCGAGAGCCGAAACACGAATTCTGGAGCAGTACTGGAAACTGGGAACCTGCTCTGTCCGCGAAATCCTCGACAGTTTGCCCGAGGATGAGCGGGTGGCTTACACGACCGTGCAGACGCTGGTTTACAGGCTTGAGCAAAAAGGCGCGCTGCGCAAAGTAAAAAAGATTGGCAATGCTCAATTGTTCGAAGCGGCAATCGATCAGCACCAGTACCGCAGCGGGCTGGTTCGAGACCTCCTGGACTTATTCGGCGGGTCCCCGCGCCTGCTTGTCTCCAATCTTCTTGAAACGGGCACGATCACGCTGAGGGATATAAAGGCTCTTCAAGGCGCGGCAGGCAGCAAGAACGGTCGCAACCGCGGAGGAAAAGGACATGCATGAGCACATCGCCCGCGCGTTGTATTACTTCGAGGTCCACCTCCTGTATGCCTCCATCGTCGGGGTCGCGGCGTGGGTTCTGACCTCGACCGCGCGTGGCAGCGCCACCACAAAGTATTGGATTTGGGTGGCGACATGCCTCAATTTCATTTTGCCCACGGGTGCAGTTCTCGATCAGTTCGGGTCCTCGCATCTCTCCTGGGCCACACCACTCGGCATCATCGGGGATGCGGCCAATAGCATCTCTCGAGGGCCTGCTGCTGTCGCGGTCTTCCTGGTTTGGTTCTTTGGCGCAACCTTGATGTTTGTGCGCCTTTGTTTGCGGATACGGGCTGACCATCGCGATGCCCGGGCCACGGGCGGCGAGAGCGTTCTGGACCCGAGGCTGAGTTTGCTGGCTCACGGCGTACCGGTAAGGTTCGCGGACAGTCGGCAGGGGCCCGCAGTGGACGGAGTTCTGCGCCCTCATATCTCACTTCCCAACGGAATTGAACGCTTGCTGAGTGAGCATGAACTCAGCGCTGTCCTCATCCACGAAGTGACCCATGCAAGAAGGCGCGACAACCTGATACGGCTTATCCATGAAGTTGGGCTTAGCGTGCTGTGGTTTCATCCGCTCGTCTGGATCGCTGGCTCTCGCCTTGCCTTATATAGAGAACTCTCCTGTGACGAGTCTGTTATCGCGAGCGCGTACGGCGGAGACCTGGTTTCGGCACTCGCCAAACTTGCAAACCCAGAAGGGGCGCCCTTGCTGCTGGCGACAGCTTCCTCCCTTTTGAGCCATCGGCTCTCGCGGCTTTCTGCGCCTCAGCCTCAACCAGCGCACCGCACCGCCAGCACTGTGCTTACGGTCGGGTTCAGCGCCGTACTCCTTTGCAGCGTCGTTGAAACCGTTGCGCACACCGCTTGTTGCTTCATTGCTCAGCAACGAGTTGGAGCGAGTTTGATTCGTGTTCGAGGACAGCCGAGTTGCAGGAATAACCTGACCTCCCATTGAAGTGCACGTCTACCTCGTGGAAATAGCGGCCTCCATCCAAAGGAGACACCTACGATGAAACGGTCTTCGAAGCGGTCCGCCCTTACGCTGATCGCGGCCCCATCGCTTGCGATCATCGGAACGGGCATTTGTAGTCAGGGCCAAACCCAGAGTCAAGCTGTGCGCGCGGCCAGTTCCCGAGCCGACGAAACGCTGGAAATGTGAATCTCATCGGAAACAGACTCATCGCCATGGTCCAGGATTTTCCCGAAGACAAGTACGATTTCAAGCTGCACAAGGACGAGCGCACCTTTGCAGAAAATATTCTGCATGTCGCCGCAGTCGATTACGACCTGATCCGCTCGGCTGGCGGGTCGAGCCTCGGACCTGATTTCAGGAAAGAACAAACACAACCCTTCGCGCGACCTTTACAAGACGAAAACCGACGTGGTGAAACTGATTCGGCAGGCCGTGGCGGACGGAGCAAACCTGATTCAACAACCGGGCGACGCGGGGCTGGACGAAATTGCGAAGCATGCGTGGGGGAAACAAGATGGTCCACAAATGCTACCTCTGGATGTTCGCTATTGAGCACAGCGCCGTGCATTGTGGCCAGCTTGTCATCTCTATCGAGCGAACAATCTTGTGGCGCCCGACTCACGACCATGATAGGGCTCTGAAAGTTTCGACTGTCAGCCTGACATTTGTCTGCTCAAGCAACAGAGAAAGGACCGCCCAAATGAAACAACCACGAATCTTGCTGGTAGCGGCCGTGCTCATCTTTGTCATCACCGCCTTGGGGAAGGGCACGAACGGCAACACAAGCGCGAGTTCGCCCCAAGCGCAGCAGCCGCAGAGTCCGACAACCATAGCTGCCACCGTGGACCGCCAAATCAGCGGCATCGAAAAGCAAATTGTGGAAGCTGCCGAAGCCATGCCGGAAGATAAGTTCAATTTTTCTCCCGGGAGTTTGAACATTCCAGGAGCCGACTACCAGGGTGTGCGCTCGTTTGCCATGCAGGTCAAACATGTCGGAGCGTCCAACTATGCCATATGGTCGCCGCTTACAGGCGACAAGCTGCTCCGGGAAGACTTCAATGACGGCAAGGGTCCCGAGAACTTGAAGACCAAGGCTGACATCATCGAATTCCTAAAAAGGTCTTTTGCCCTTGGTCACAAAGCGGCGGCTACCTTGACGACTCAAAACATGTTGCTGACAGCGGAGGGCAGCAAGTCTATCCGCTTGCATTTGGCCACATTTGCTGTGGCTCACGCTTTTGATCATTACGGGCAGATGGTGGAATATTTGCGGATGAACGGAATTGTGCCGCCGGCCAGCCGGGGAAAGTCAGACTGACTTGGCCAGGAGGTCCGCAGGCGCAGTTGTTTCCCGAGATCACCCTAAGCATCATCGGCCAAGACCACATGCGTGCGGGCGAGCCGAAGTTAACGGTTCGAGGTTCACCTCAGCATGCCCGAAAAGGTTTTGGCCCGGTTGGATTCTCATACGGTACCGGCGTCGGCATGGACCGATACGGAGCCCTATCGCGGCGAGATATTGCGGCGCCCAAAAGATACTCATGAGCCCATGTGCGAAGCGGCAGTGGGGTGGTTCGCCGAGGGTCACAAGCCACGGCTATGATATGACTGTAACCATCCGGAAGTGCATTTAACTCCCACCGGCAGCGACCGCGAGGCAGCCAGGACTATAATCTCAGTGGGTCTCTCGACAGGCTCGCTGACTGAGGCATCCTGGCAACCGCCGAGAGTTGTCTTACGTAATCCGCGTTTATTTCTGGAAATGCAGTGGCGGAGCGCCTGACCGCCAGCGGCCTCGGCCGCTGTTTCCAGTGTTGGCCGAACAAGCCCATATTGAAATCGAATACGGCGGCCACGGGCCAAGGGTCAAGATTAAGGTTCGAAAACGCAACCCGTAGTGACCATGAAAATTCTTCTGGTTGAGGACAGCCGGTTCCTGCGTATCACAATCGAGCGGAACCTTGTGAGTCAGGGTTATGAAGTGGTTTCGGCCAGCGACGGCGAGGAAGCATTACGGCTGGCTGTCCAAGAAGTTCCGGACCTTATCCTTTTAGACATGATGCTGCCGAAAATGTCAGGTCAGGACGTGCTCCGCATCCTGAAAGTAGCTCCGATTACTGCCCGAATTCCTGTGGTGGTACTGAGCGGCCTTTCCCAGAAAAACGAGGCCAAACTCGTACTGGAGGGTGCAGCCGCATATTTTGAGAAATCAGATAAGGCCTTTGAGAAAGGCGCTGGCAGCCTGCTTGAGGTCATCGAAAGCGTCATCGCGAAATCGGGCAAGAAAGCTAGATGACAGAGTTGAGTTAACCGGCAGGGTTTCTCCGAAGCCAACCGAATTCTCCACCAAGGATACTACGGCAGCTCTTCTAATTCTCAGGCGGGTGGGGTCGCCGAAATACCCACGCGCTTCATCTCACCCCATTGCAGGTCGCCGCGTAGATATTGCCAAATGCCTTGCAATCGCCAAACCATCGTCAGTTGCCGGTACGGGAAGTGTTCAAACAAACAGAAGACGAGCAAACGGGCAACTTCACGCCAGTCGCCGTAACGCCGAAAAGTCATTTCTTCCAGCAGGACCGATCCGATGGAAATCAGCGTGGCGAAGGCGTAACCGAACAACAGGAATTCCAGGAAAAAAGAGGCGCTCAGCACTCCTCGTATCAGTGCGAGGATGATCGTGGCATAGCCCACGACTTCGATGATCGGCGCAAAGAACTCAAAGATCCACATATACGGAAGAACCAGCCAGCCAACGCGGCCGTAGCGGGCGCGAAAAAGCATGTCGCGGTTCGGCCACAGCGTGTCAATCAAACCCTTGTGCCACCGCGCTCGCTGCCGGGCGAGCGACTTCCAGTCCGTTGGCACTTCGGTCCAGCAGGTTGGGTCAGGAATGAAGTTGATGTGATAAGGACGATTTTCCTCGCGGAGGCGACGGTGCATGCGGACGACCAGATCGAGATCTTCTCCGACCGCGTGCGTGCGAAACCCTCCCACCTGCTTGACCAAGTCTCTTTGAAAAACGCCGAACGCTCCGGAGATGATAGGCAACATGTTGAAGCCCGCCCAGCCTTCGCGGCCGATCAGAAAGGCACGCAAGTACTCGATGACCTGCATGACCTCAATGGCGCGCTTGGGAAGACGAACCTGCTCAATCTGATTGCCTACGACGCGAGAGCCGTTTAAGACGCGCACGATTCCGCCTACTGCCACCACCCGACCGGGATCGGAGAACACCCCCGCCATGATTCGGACCAGTGATTCCTTTTCCAGGATTGAATCGGCGTCCACGACGCAAACATACGGACTGGTAGCGGCATTGATGCCTGCGTTGATGGCATCGGCTTTGGATCCTGCCGCCTCTTTATCGAGGACGAACAGTCGCGGTTCGATCGGGCTGCGATATGTAGCGTGGAGTGGAGCAGTCGCAATGTCTGCAATGTAGAGGATGCGCGCGGTCTGAAGCCGGTATGCTTCCCGCAACTTGTCCATCGTCGAATCACTGGATCCATCGTTCACGACGATAACTTCGAGGCTGGGATAGTCGAGGCCTAACAGGGCGCCGACACTGCCGACGATGGACCGTTCCTCGTTGTGCGCCGGGACGATCAGGGTGATGGGCGGCGTGAAAGGGGAAGCTTTGATGAGTTCGAGCCTTAGGCTGCCGAGGCGATGACGATGTCGAGTATTCTTGAAAATCGCGACTACCAGCAACCCCAGGTAAATAAAGTTGGAGAGCACGTAGTAGACGAAGAGTGCATCGTTCGATAGGGTGAGGAAATGCACGCCTAGTGTGAGCCGGCGGCCACGGCGGCAGCTTTCCCCGTCAATTCCACGGACTTTCTAGCCCCCGCCACGACTTCCATCAGAGCGGCTTCGGAGCACTTTCCCGAGCCATCGAGGGCTCCGACAATTTTATCGATCGCACCCGAGCGCTCCAGTTCCGAGATAAATGCCTGCAACGCGTAGTCGTCATTGGTCGCGACCACATCTTCGAGAATTTGCTCCAACTGCGGCTCCATTCGCGCCAGCGCCCATGCGGCGCGCTGACGTACGTGGCGATTCCGATCGCAGACGGCATGCAAGAGGATTCTGATCTTGCCGACGTTCTCGATTTGTCCCAGAGCTACTACAGCGCGCAGGCGTACAAACCATTCCGGATCGGTCGCTAAAGTGTGCAGCGCGGGGAGAGTATAGGACGTGTTCGAATTGCCCAGAGCCCTAGCGGCTGATGCGCGCACTTCCGGCAAGTTATCTGCCGCCAGCACCAGCAGTTCCTCCCCCAGTTCTGGCGAGGCTACCTCGCCCAACACCCGCGCCAGGAGTTCTCGGATGGGCCCTTCAGTCTGAGCAACGTAGTTGACCAGCATTTCGGGGTGACTGCGGCAGCAATTTACCAGAGCATTCTTCAAAGAACGTTCCGGGGCATCAAGATGGCCGGCAACGATGCGATCCAGAATGGGGATGGCCGCTTCCCTGATGGCCGTCCGCCCCAACCCGCGCACTGCGGCAATTCGAGTCTCACTCAATCTCGAATCCAAACCTTCTGCCAGTGCAGGGATTGCTTCCACGGCACGCGTGCGGCCCAAAGCGAGCAGCGCCGTTCGCTGCTTCCAGCCGCGCGAGTTTCGCGCTTCGTAAATGCGCATGTCGAGTAATCCACTGACTCGAAGACAATCCAGCAAGGGAGGCAGGTTGGCAGGCGTTGACATTTCGATGTTGTCGAGCAGAATGGACTCCACAATATCGCAGTCGAGGGGATCGAAACGCCAGTCGAGAGCCGAGATCTTGCCGGAAATGATGTTGTCCCACCACGATCGCAAAGCCACCGTCCGCTCATTTCTTCTGCGAAAGTAACGCGCCCGGTACCAGCGCCGCAAAACAATGAAGCCGATCAGCAGACAAATTCCGAGCACAGATCCCATGATCGCCCGCAGAACCAGCCCGGCGGGCCCGAGTTTTTCGACCGCGCTAAAAACGAATGCCATAACTCAGTCCGAAGCTGTTGTCGATCTGATCGTGGCTCCGATTTTGGCGGGCGAAGTAGCCGTTGATGTCTTGTCGGTCCGCCAACTGGTAACGGAGTCCACCGCCATAGGTGTGGGCCGAGATGCGTCCGATCTGATCGATCTGGGAGAAATTCTCGCTACCCACCCCGAAGAAAAGGTTGCCGGTTAGGCGATGTTGCAAGGGGAATCCAAGTTTGCTCCAGCCGGATGGCACCCAGTCAACCGGGGTGCCGACAAATCCGGTGCGGGCGCCTGTCAGGTTCAGAGACCAAGTCCATTCCCGCGGCAGATAGACAATCTGGCTGGTGGTGAGAGCCAGAACGTGTGCGCCCTGGTACCAGTACCAATGCTGCTGATAAGAGCTTTCCAGCCCTCGCACCCAGTTTTCGAAGCGAAAGGCGTGGCCGTATTCGAAAAAACTCTCGCTCGTAGGCACAACTCCCTGGTGGTTGGCCACGGCGCCGCCTAAGCCGACCCAGTCCTGCGCCCTAACATGAAAGGACGCACTGGCCAACACTTTCACTGCATCCTGGTTGAACCTCTGGTAAGTGCTCAGCCCGAAATTCGTTGACCAGCGCTGGTTCCACCGCGAATTCAAGCTGACGCTCTCGGTCTGGCCGTTGCTCGCGTAACTGAGGAAGTCGACGTCGTCTCCGACACGGAGTTCGTGTTTTGTGGGTTCGCGGAGACTCGCCAAACCCGCCCTCGCGTCCTTGTTTTGCGAATCGAATTGGAGCGTCTTCTGATATTGCGAGCGCGCTTCGACCGTCCGGCCTAATAAAGCCAATACTCGCGCCTGCCGCCCTAGAATTTCAGGGTCCGACGGGGAAATTGCTTTGGCACGCTCCAGAACCTGGAGGGCTTCGGTGTTCTTCTGCTGCCAGAGAAGGACATCTGCCAGACCGGTCAGAATATCCGTGTCATTCGGGACTTTCTCGAGGACACGTTTGTATTCCGCTTCCCCCTCGGACCAGCGGCCTTTCCATGCCAACAATCGTCCGCGCCAACCGTGAGCCTCCAGATCTTCAGGTTCATCCGCCAGTCGTAGTTCGACCACCTTGAGGGCGGTATCGAGATGCTGGCCTTTCACCTCATCAAGCACCCTCTGCTGCCATTCGCCAGTCGACTGCCCCGCCAAATGCGGTGCAGCAAACAGCAGGAGCAGTGCTCCGATCAAGATCGTCTGAATGACAACGTGCCCGAGAACACCTGAATTTTTCTTGATCGGTCTCACTCGAAAGCTCCAGCCAATTTCTGTCCGAGGATTTAAAACCGGGAAGTTCAATTCTCGGTGTCGTAAATGAGGCAGGCGTGTGAATGGAAACAATGGCGGGGTATGAAACGTTCGAGAGACGTTGCTCCGAGCGTTAGAAATGCACAGTCATTGGCCTGCTTAGAGTGTGGACTCAAGGGGCACTTCAACATAGTTACTCAAGTTCGAAGGGTCAGTGTGTGATGAGGGATTTGGCTGGACAAACGCCGCTCGCGCCCGCTTGTCTTTGCCGACGGTTTGGAGGATTCGCTCGCCCAGTTTCTACGGGTACGTTTAGAAAGTCGCGACTTGTATCGGCACCCTTCTCTCAGTTAGCGACCGATGGGGGAAAGGTAAGCCGGAACGACATCATTTCCCCAGGCTTAAGTTCTGGCAGAACCACGCGATGGTTATCGGAAGACAGGGTCGCGCCTCCCGTGATCGTCGATATCGCTTGCCGGAATTCAAACGTGAGACCGGCTACGGAATCTGCTGACTTCACCTGCAACACGGCCTCCGAGGGTATGGCGGTGGTGGTTACGCCCCACTGGAGACGATCGCGTGCGCGCCAGAATCTTGCAAAACTCAGCATATCGGTTTTGCCAATATCGGCCGGTAGTTCGCGGAGCAACTCCTGTTCGGCTGCGGCTTTGAAGTGGGACTCATTGGAGTGGATCAATACCACGCTCACCGCTTCGTTCTCGGCATTCGCCAGGATTACTTCCAAAGCTTGCGGCACCCGCTTGGCAAAGCCGGGAGCTTCCTCGTCTTCAATGGTCACGGGAAACTCGTAGATCTCGCTGTCCTCATCGAAGCCGAGCCCCTGTGGCAGGGCAAAAGGGAAGTTGCTGAGAACGTCGTCGGCGGTGAAAGACGAGTCGAATTGGTAGCCTGAGCGTTCCAGGGCCTCGGGCAGGGAATCGGGAACCCGCAAATGCCCAGCCCGGAAAAAGATCGTATCCTGATGCGGGATTTCGCCGTCGAGTAATTCCTTGCTGACTCGGACTTCGCCGAAGACCGTGGCTCCCGAGGCGGTATCAAAACCAAGCCCCCGCGGGCTGTAGGTGCGGTATGTCTCCCGGCCCGACCCTAGTTCGAATTTGTTGAAGCCGCGCGAGTGAATAATGGAATGGCTCCCGATACTGGACCCCTCTAATTTCAGTTCCCGAAGAATCTTAAGGTTGGGCTCGAAAAAGAACGCCTTGCTGTTCGCATCGTCCACGTACTTGGTCTGAATAAAGAAGGTGCTCTTGGCTTGATTCGCTTTCTCGATATGGGCAAAGTCCAGGCCGGGCGCGAATGAGTTTTCCCAATCCACGTCATGGGAGAGCAGCAGCACGGACCGCTGGCCGGCGGGGATGGTGGCTAAACGCGCCCAGTCCTTGGCATACGTTTCGTACCATGCCCTCAGAATCAACAGCCATATATCCGCACCGGGCTCGAACGCGTTCACATAATGGCGCTCGGCCTCGTAATCCCGGTTGTTCTGATTTCGCAACACAATGTCCATCAGGCTCAGTCCGAGGAGATAGACCCTTCCCTCGCCAACGGTGTTGGTGAGCAGGGCCGCACTGCCGTCGTCAAAACGTGCCAGTACTCTGGCGCCACTGTTCGCGACATACCCGTTGCTCCAGATAATTTCGGAATAGTGCTCGCTGCCCAAACGAGCTTCGCGTTCCTCCGGGCGGTTCAAGTACTTCATGACTGGATCCGCCGTCGCGGAAAACGCCAAGTGGTAGCGCTGGCGCGAAGCCGCGAAGTTATGGAATCCGAAAAGAGATTGGAGCCCTCCCCAAAACACATTCTGCGCAAAAACAGATCCCCCCTGACGTACGAATGTTGTCAACTCCTCCGCTTGGATCTGGGTGAATGATTGCGAATCCACGCTCGGATAGAGAATCACGAGACGATGCTTCAGGGCTTGCCCGAGATCGCGAGTGATAAAGAAGGGTATGCCCATTTCCTTCAACGAATGTACGAGGGCGAGTGGGTTTTCCGGACTGGTAGCCGGACTCGTCCATAGCACCGCCACCTGGAGAGGAAAGGACTCGGGAAACTCATCAGCAGGATCCATATGCCTGTGAGTAAGGGGTAGCAGGGTGACTTCCTTAGCTCGTAAGGGGGGCGGAGTCTGGGAGATCGCTTTCCAAGCTGCGATCGTCCCCCCTAGACACAGAACCAGCACCGCGGCGATGACAGACTGCTTCAAATCAATATCCTGTTCGAGTCAGCGTTCCCTCAACGGGCCGAGCAGGAACGAATTGGCGACAAGGCCACGGACCAAATTGGGGTCGACCTCAGAACCAGGCGCCGCAACCCAGGCGCGGACAATCCGATGGGACCTGCAACGGGACACTCTCGCTTCTGTTTTTCGACGAGGTTGGCTTGGGCATCGAGACTCCCGCACCGAGAACAGAAGAGATTGGAGATGTTGGGAAACTGCCTCCAGTTTCCCAACGAAAATATGTGGAGTGTAGCCTTGATCTTACGCTTCGCTCGGAACGGTTGCATAGAGTCGCTCGATTAATTCGGTTCATTGGGTGAATTGGTAGCACCAAATCGGGCAGTGTCCTTCTAATTTTCATCTCCGGGGCAGCAGAGATGCGCGTCTCTTCCGGAAGCGACGAGTGTCAGTATCAGCAGCAGAGAGATCGGGATGACATTTACGATTGGGAGGTTCCCGCAGGACAAACCCATGGGTAAGCGACGCACCGACCATCGTGCAGGCCAACCATAGAGTGGCCATTGCAGACGTTCTCGGGATCACAAGCAAAATCGCGCAAACACCCTCTAGACAGCCAGTAAACTAGCGAAACCACTGGCCGGCGCCGATTTTGGCAAACCATTCAACCCAGAAGACTTCGCGCTGATCAAACTTGATTGCTCCGAAATAAAGGATCACCAACGCCCTAAGGCCAGGTCGTTTGTGGCAAATTAGGCCGCTATCCCAAATCGGGGGTTCTTGACCACGACCTCATCGTAGTTTTTGTACCAGGAACTCTGGCTTGTCGCGCTCGTACAGTTCCCGGTTTTGCTTTTTTTCGGAGGCGTCGACTTGGCAGGATGCCGAAGAAGAGGATTCTCTGGGTGCCCTTGTGCGGAGGGAGCCCTTGCTGACACGATCATAACTGTCCCAAGAATTGGCCCCCGGGCCCTGGATGATCCGCACGAAAATCGTCAGGTTATCGCGGATGCGCGGCAACGAAATATCGAATTTCTAAAATCCTCGGAAAAACCGCAGGCCGTGCTGCTTATGGTAGCGCCTTCCGTAGAGCTGCTCGGACAGGCCACCCGAACCCAGTAGCGCTTCGGCCACGCGAACTTGCAGGTTGAGCGATCGCTCAGTTAGTGCGTCTTCGTCCTGCGCCCGTGTCAGTTTCAACCCAGAAACGCTCACCGGCGGTGTCGAGCTGCACTTAAATCCCGGACGGATTGTGCTTAATAACCGGACAGATTTGTACTTAAAAACTGGACAGAATTGTACTTAATGACCGGACAGGGCCGGCATGCTCGCGAGGCGTTGCACTGTCGGGACGGGGTTCAGGGTTTCTTAGAGCAGTTCGGAAGCAGAGGATGAAGTGAGAATGGAAGATGGCGGCTAGGTGAATGTGGCGAGAATAAACCGCGGACCTCGCCCGGTGTTTGGCGCTCCAGATCGTTCGAGCCGATCTATCCTTATTATTCTTGGGATCCTGGAAACGCAAACTCAACAACATGCAGGGTCACGAATGGCACAGAAGTACACGAAACGCACGGGGCTGGGGTTGGTTCTCACCGGGGCCCGCCCGCGCGCGGCTCGAAAATTTCTTGACAGTGCACTGGCCGTGGATGCCTAATTTCGAATCTGTGCCGAGCGCTTTCTCATTCATCAATGCATTTTTAGTCTTCGGTTGGTGATCGAAACCACAAACTATCCGGATGAGGTTCTTTGCCGGATCAGACGACTCCACGAAGAGTCGCGGACTGCTCCCGAGAAGGAGAAGTTTATGTCCTCCCGCTGGTCACAAGTAAATCATCTAAGGATCGTCTGCAGCATTCTGGCCGCTATCATTATCTGGTTGACTAGCGCACCCCTTTTGGCGCAAGTGACTTCCGGTACCCTTTCCGGCCGCGTACAAGACGCTACTGGCGCCGTTATCAAAGACGCGTCCGTGACCATTTCGAACCCAACCAACGGACTTACGCGCAAAGTTACGACCTCCGACACGGGAGAGTTCGTCGCTCCCAATCTTCTTCCCGGCACGTACAACATCGCAGTGGAAGCGCCTGGCTTCAGGACGCTGGAATCCACGGGTTTTGTGCTCAGCGCGGCGGGCAAGGTGGACACCGGGAACCTGGTGCTTTCCGTAGGGGCGGCCACCAACGAAATGACGGTTACCGCCGACGTCGGTCAAGTCCAGCTTCAGTCTGACTCTGGCGAGCGCTCCGATGTGATCACTAGCAAGCAATTAAACGATGTCGCCATCAATGGCCGCAACGTGCTGGATTACATGAAGCTCATTCCTGGTGTTTCGGGCGTTTTTGATGGTCACGCCTCGGGCACTGGCGGACTTGATTCCTTCAACATTAACGGCACACGCGCGAACGAGCACGAAATGACCATCGACGGTGCGTCGAACGTAGATACCGGGAACAACGGCGGCACCCATGTCACCATCAACACCGATGCGATCGAGGAAGTGAAAGTCCTGACCTCGAACTATCAGGCTGAGTTCGGCAAGGCTGCCGGCGGACAAATTGCCCTGGTCACCAAGAGTGGCAGTAACCAGTGGCATGGCGATGGTCGCTTCTTTCACCGCCATGAGGGCTTGAACGCCAATGAGTGGTTCAACAAGAAGAATGAGTTGCTGGGAAGTTTGCCGAACACTCCTCCGCTGTATCGTTACAACTACGTGGGTTACCAGGTCGGCGGCCCGATCGTGAAGAACAAGCTTTTCTTCTTCTGGAGTCAGGAGTTCTACCGTCAATTGGTTCCCAGCGGCGGAACCACTCAGTTCTACACCCCCACAGCCTTGGAACGCCAGGGGGACTTCTCGCAGTCCATCAACGGCGACGGCACTCCCATTTTGATCTCGGGGCCGGGCATCACGAACAATAAGATCGATCCGACCCAGCTTCCGGCAGCACAGGCGGCGGTGTTCGCCCAAGTACAAAAAATTCTCAACCTGTTTCCGTTGCCCAACGTCACCGGGTTCGGGCCCAACCAGAACTATAACTACTCGAATTCGTTTTCCGCTCAGGCTCCGCGTCGCGGACGCGTTCGGGCTGGTGGAGCTGGGCCGCTCGTTCAGCGCCCGCAGCACGCTCGTGGTCTCGCCCAAGGTGGTGCCGCTGCCGGGACGCATGCTGCCGGGCAGCTGGATGGGTGATGGCGAGGGCCGGGCCCGGGTCGCCGCCGCGGCCGGGGAGGATGACCCCGCTCCCCGGCCGTACCGTGACGGTGACGA